>CEUT01056361.1_pt1 | contig 16901 bp, 6 predicted proteins | sample 531401 | NCBI WGS metagenome assembly CEUT01 (sample SAMEA2622821, study PRJEB7988) | marine metagenome | biome: marine biome (ENVO:00000447); feature: surface water layer (ENVO:00002042); material: "saline water (ENVO:00002010), including plankton (ENVO:xxxxxxxx)" | depth 5 m | reverse complement strand
GATGCTGGAGAGTCAGTTTTAATATGTAAATTACCAGAACTATCATGGCCAATAGATGCATGATCGCCACCAGCACCATCACCATTAGAAGCACCATCTAAAGTTAGATATGCACCACTACCGTTAGTAGATCCTATTAGTGTAATAACCTCACCAGATTTTTGTATATTTGCTCCATAAGACTTTGTCTCAAACCTTTTACTGTTGTCGTAATAGAGTTCTACGGATCCGTCACCATTACAGACAATCATATTTTCAGAGCCATGTTCTATCCAAATATTACTATCGCTACTTATTCTTAAATTACCTGTACCAGCATCTTTAATATAAGAGTGGCTTCCATCGTGAAAAACTTCCAGATCTCCACCACTACCAAAGACAGCTTTAGCACCATCATCAAAAATTAAACGGTCATGGGAAGTATCCCACTTCGCGTTTCTACCTGATGTTGTTCCTGTAAATAACGCATCACCTGATGCTGTTGAAGTAAATCCATCTGTAGTAAGCGATCCTGTTACAGTAGCTCCCGTATTTGTTGTCTCAAACTTTTTATTTGCTGAGTAATATAGCTCTGCTGTTCCGTTTTTTGTAAACGTTGCTAGTGTTTCACTATTATCTTGACTTTTTAAATATACACTATCAGCCAAGCTAAAAAGTGTACCAGTATTATTTTGAATTACAGCATGAGTTCCGTTGTGACTGATTGATAAATCTGCTGAATTACCAAAACGAGCAGCTTGGTTATCATCAAAATCAATTCTAAAACCATTAGTATCTAAATTTCCGCCTAGTTGTGGTGATGTGTCACCGACTAGATCTGTGTTAACTGTGTTACCAGATGCTGCTGTAATACGTCCCTGTGCATCAACAGTAATAGAAGGTATAGAAGTTGATGAACCATAACTACCAGCAGTTACAGACGTGTTAGCGAGCTTTGCAGCAGTCACTGCGTCATCTGCAAGTCTAGCAGTAGTAACTGCACTAGCTGCTATCTTAGCTGTAGTAACTGCATCATTATCTAGTTTGGTTGTATTAACTGCACCGTCTTGTATTTTAGCTGTCGTTACGTTTGCGTCTACAATCTTTGCAGTTGTAACTGATCCGTTTTGTAGTATTGCACTTGTAACTGTGTTGTTACTTGGTGTGCCTATACCTACGGATGATCCGATGGTAATGATGAAAAAATCAGCACCAGTAGGAGGAGCGGAACTAAATATAATGTTATTACCACTGACAGCAAATCCTTCACTTGGAACTGAGGTTCCAGAATTAGGTTTCTGAATGACTCCGTTAAGACTGACGAGGAGTTGAGCTGCGAACTGAGGAGGGTTAGATAAAGCAAATTTCTGAGCTGTGCCGTTGAATGTTGCACTACCACCTGGGGGGTTATCACTACCAGATCCAGTGCTAGATAAAGTGTTTATAAAAAAGTTACCAGTAGATGTTACCTCTTCCCACGCTGTCGTAGTAGAGTTGTACACCATTAACTTGTTGTTAGTTGTGTCAAACCACAAGTCACCGCTATCTAGTGAAGATGTAGGTGCAGAGGCTGATACTCTATATCTGTTAGAAAATGAGTTGACCGTAGCACTAATAGCTTGTATGTCAGCTGCACTAGCTAATTGTTTATGGAATGTGTAAGTATGCAGTGTTGAGGTTGTCTGAACCTGTAAACCACTGTTTGCTGGTAATGTCTGACTATGTAATGAGCTAGGAAAACCAGTTATAGTTACAGTGTTACCAGATCCAGCACCGTTAGATATAGTTGCTACACCGCTGCTATTGACTGCAAGACCGCTTGCAAGCTGTGATATAGATACAACTGTACCAGCATTGTTGCTAGGATCAGGGTTAGCTGTAGGAAAGCTAGTTTCGTTTGCTATAGCTACAAAACCACCAAGGGCGTTTGTTACAGACAATACAAGGTCGTTTACTGCTTTTGATGTAGGTATGCGTGTATCACTGTTTGTAGTAACAGAGGTTTCTAGTGTTATACCGTCAAGCTGGTTTAGTTCTGCTGTAGAAGCTGTAAGAGCTGTACCACTTGCTAGGTTTGATGCAGTTGTTGATTGCATACCAGCTAATGTTGTTAGCTCACCGTCAGCTATCTTGTCAGTTGTGACTGCGTTGCTTGCTATTTTAGCAGACGTGACCGAGTTACTTGCTAAATCTCCAGCTACTATAGTTCCGTCAGCTATTTTAGCAGATGTAATTTGACTATCAGCAATGTGTGCTGTATCAATACTACCATCTACGTAATGTTCAGAATCTATTGAGTTGTCTGCAATCTTAGCATTTGTGACTGCATCTGCTGCTATCTTAGCTGTTGTAACGGCATTGTCTTGTATCTTAACCGTTGTTACAGCGTTGCTAGATAGTTGATTTGCTCCAACATTACCATCTGCAATTTTAGCAGCTGTTACAGCATCGTCCGCTAATTTAACAGTTGTGACGTTAGCATCGTTAATATTAGTTGTAGATACTGAATTATTACCAAATTTAGCACTTGTTACGGCTCCGTCAGCTATTTTGTCTGTGGTTACAGAGTTATTAGCTAAATCAGCTGTAGCAATCGTACCATCTACAATATGTGATGATGTTACAAAGTTTTTAGTTATAGAACCGCCTTCAAACAAGGCCCCTTCCAATTCAAACGCCTTATTTCTAGCCTCTTGGCCTGTAAAGTTAGACTCATCAAACGCATTGTTTAGATCAGTAGATCTTATTGTACTACCACCCGCAAAGTTGGTATAATCACTCGATGCGTCTCTAGTTCTACGTTCAACTGACACCACAGCTCCTGTAGGAAGCGTAGTGCTGAACGTAATTGTATTGTTATCTGTGGATAGTGTGTAGTTATATAAAGTTGTACCAGCTGAAACTGCTGGGAAGTATAATCCGTCAGTATTGTTGACCTGTGGGTGGCTAGATTGTGCTGTACTACCGCTTGTTTGGCGTAGTTGTAGCACTCTTGTACCACCTGACAGAGTTACATATACATCCAGATCATCATGGTTATTCAATTCGATCCCAACGGGGGTAAAGACAGTCGCAGACTGCCCGTTTGTACCCACTGCATTAGGAAATGTTTTTTTAGTTGTTACTGCCATTGATAATCAATGTATGGAATTGGTGCTAGGGTGTGGAACCACCTAGTTCTATTATTCTTTCTACTTCTTTATTTGTCTCAGAGGCTGAGAAACCTTGTTTATTAAGTCTATCTCTTAATTTTGGTACAAAGATACGTGATCTTAATGATTTAGGATCTTTTAAATCAGAAAAAGGAGTTCCTGGAAGCAACATTTGAGTTTTTGCTCTGTTTTTAGCTGCTTTAAACACGTTATCTATTTCGTAATAGAACGGTTCTTTCCTAACATCAAAACCTCCTACCTCATTTCCAAAGACTCCTGCTAAACCATCCTTAGACATTACACCTTGGTTGGTTTTTTTACGTTGTTCTTTGTAATCTTTAAGAGATCTTTGCACAGGTTTACTGTTTATTACCCTTAATAAGTCTTTTCTAAGAAATTTATCTGTAGCTAAAAGCCTGTTAAACTCAGATAATTCAGTAGCAGTTAATTCAACACCATCAATAGATGTTAAATTAGCGTTTAGATCATATTCTATTTCCATTAAAAAGTCAGTTACAGGATCGGACTTTTCAAAATCTATACCTACTGGAGATATAAGGTTAAATGCTCTGAGAAGTATATTTTCAGGCAACATATATAACTTCTTTTCAGTACGTTCTTCATTAAATATATCATACTTTTGTGGTAAAAATAATTCTGCCGCACCAGAACGTCTCATAAATTTTTCATTCATAGACTGAGCTTCTTTCACAGTACCATCTGCTAAATCGGCAAAATCATTCATAGCTCCTGTCATTGGTATAAAGCTAGCACCTTGAGCAGCTATTGTACTTTCAATTCTACTAGCAGGATTTTCAGAAGTAAATAAACCAACAAGCTCTTCTAAACCACCCATAGGGCCGTTGTTAACTAATAGTTCACCAAAAATAATTGATAGTTTTGCTAAACCCTCATCCATTAAACTTTGACCTAAGACATGAGCGTTCTCTGCCATATTACCTACTAAATTAAATAATACGTTAAATATTTCTAATTTTTGAAAACTGATATACACTTTATCGCCAGTTATAGGATTCTTATACATAAGACTATTAGGTTTTATGCCAGCTTGTATCCACATAGCACGTTTTCCTGGATCTCTTGGATAATCACCTGTTAACTGTCCTCTTGATGCTGCAAATATAGCCAAGGCAGTAGCAATGGTGCCTGTTGCCATACGTCCTTCCATAAATGCAATTTCTTGAGGAATATCTGCTTTAGCTATACCTAATTTTTCTAATTCTTCTAAATTACCTGTGACTAAAGCTCTATATTTTTTATTTGCTAAACCAAAAGGTGTGTGTAAAAATGCTAATTCTAAACCATTAACTGCTGGGGTTAAGAATTTAAAAAACAATCTACTTCCTGGAATGGTAGATGCAAGTACCTCAAAGGCTTTTGCTGTACCTGTTAAAGATTTTGTAAGTGTAGCTTCATCTCCAGCTAATTTAGCCATCTTATCTTTTGTTACCCAAATTCCAATACCATCTTCACTATCGTCAATTTTTTTAAAAATTTTATTTCTATATTGTTCTTTAAATAAAGGTAAGTATTTTTTTAAATCTCTTGGATCTACACCATCTTCAATAAGATCTCTTGCAGCTCTAGCATACATCATTTGATGACCAATAGAGGTACGTGCTGCGGCATCTCCCGCTGCCATTGAGATAGTACTATGTCTAGCAAACGCATTTGTGTTTAATTCTTGTAAACCTCTAGTAAGTCTGTACGCTATTTGTGTGCCAAAATTACCATATCTTTTTACAAAATCACCATGAGCAACAAAATTATCTTTATTACGTTTTATAGCATATCTACCTGTATAGTCAGTATCCATGCCTTTTCGTCCTAAATTATAATTTCTTTTAAACATAGCTATTGATTCACCTAAAGATGCAAACAAACCATCTATTTCAGCAAAAGCTATTGCAACCTCTTTTTCAGTATATCTAGGAGCATTTACATCAATAAGTTCTCTAAATCCTTGCGGGGCTGTAAACTTATTTCTATACAATCTATAAGGGTTGACAATACCAACAGCCTTCATAAATCCTCTATATCCACCTAAAAGACCAGTTCCAAAGATTGCTTTAACAGGAGTTCCTATACGTGATAATAAACCATTGTACATAACACCATACAACTCTTGTACAATTTGACTAGGTAAGGCTTTAAATCTTGCACCTTTCTTTCCATGAAAACCAAAGAATGTGCCACCAAAAACTTTAGAGTTTAAATAAACTGCAAGATCTTCAAGAGACAAAACATCTCCATCACTTAATTCAAACATACGTATTAAATCTTGAAGCCCAGAATCATCTCCAGTTTTTTGTGCTTCTTTCAATAATTTAATCATGTTGTCGTGAAGTTTATCTGCATCTCGGCTTACGTTCAATAATTTTTTAGAAATATTCTTATTTGCTCGTAATGTATCAATACGTTTCAAATCACCAGCTTGTTGTAGCTGACCATCTAAACCCCAAGCATATTGGTACTCTTTTGTCTTTTCAAAAACTACTTTCATTAAATCAGCAAGTTTTTCAAAATTAGTAAACACCGACATTCCATTAGATATTTCTAAGGTACCCGCTGACAGGTTAGCCATTGTTTTACCTAAAGAGCGTAATATAATTAGGTTAGCGTCTTTTTGTACAGGGCCTATTGTGTCGATAATTAAGCTGTTACCATCTTTATCCTTACCATAAGAGAAAGTTCTAAATTCATCACCTTTCTTTTTACCAATACGTAAACGTGTTTCATAAGATCTTTTTAAATCTTTAATCTTACCTTGTGTAAAACCAGCGATGGATTCTAATATAGGTTCAGCACGTCTAACGGCTTGTATTGCAAGAGCTTCATAATCTTCACCTGAATAGGTTTTAGCCATACGTTTTGATATGTCATCAACTACTTCTTGAAAAATTTGTCTTAAATTTTTGTCGCCTCCAGCTGCTCTATCAATCAACTCTTTACCAATAGCTGTGTTAGAAGCTCTTGTTGGGGATGTGTTAGATGGGCCTTTTGCATGATTAAGAATATCAGCTTCATCGACTAAATTTGTTTCTATTTCAGGACTTGTTTTAGCTTCAGTAACTACATCTTCAATAGCATCTACATTTTTAGAATATGTTACTTTTTCAATGTCGTCAAATAATTCTGGATTAACATGTGCATCTGGTTGACGACCTACATTTTCTAAATCTAAATCTGTACTAGAATACTTAATGTCATCCCAGACATCACCTTTACTAGCACCTATACGTTTAGCTAGATCAGTATATCTAATAATTTCATCTTGATTTTTAGCAAACTGTACTCGATCTACACCTTCAAGACTGTTAAATTCAATTAATTCAGAGTATGCTTTTAGATCATCTTCATCTAAATGATTTCTAATATATTTATCTAAAGGATCAGTAGGGTCTACACCAATACCAAGATTATTCTTAACTTTAGCTAATTTCTGTGCCGCTCTTTCTTGGTTAAGCATTTCTCTAAGAACTTGTCTTTTTAGTTCATTAGTACCAGCTTCGTTACCAATCTGGACTGCTTCATCTAGCGACTTACCTGACTTTTTAGCTTTATCAAAAGCCGCTTTAGCTGCTTTAGGGGCATGCCTAAAAAATGCACTAACATACCAACCAATGTGATTAAGACCACCTCCAGCTGCTACAGTCTTTAATTTTGCCTCCCATACACTATCATTATCATCAACAGCTAATCTATTAACAATAGGTGGTACTAACCAAGGTGTGTACTGATTTGCTAAGTTAATAATATTACCACCCTCTGAGGATTGAGAGATTAATTCTGCTGCTCCCCCTTCTCCAAAAACACGTCCAGCTTTACTTATAAATTGTAAAGGTTTATTACTTGCTATAAATTTTGAACCTGATCTTAATACACCAAGATTTGTCAAGCCAGCTTTAGTAAGAGTTGCTTTACTAATACCGCCTACTCCACCTGTAAGTCTAACTAAAAGTCCAAACTCAATTAGACCTCTAGCCATTTTTCCTATATTAGTTTTATTTTCAGGTTCATAAACATCTGGCATTTCAAAGTAGCTACCACCCTTATAATTTTCATGGAAAGGGTTTTCAGTATCTTTGACTGGTTGACCGAGAACATGTTTCATTCCCGTTTCCAAAGTGTCCTTACTAAGATAAGCAAAGTTACCTAAACTTTCAGCAGTGTCAATTATACCTCCTGATACAGACCTAATTGTTTCAGGGACTACACCTTTTTGCTCGTTTAACACTTCTTGGGCTTTAGCCATATCTTCAGATTTTTGTGCAAATATAGCTTCTTGGTCAGCTCTAATTTCTTCTTTACTACGTTGATCTCCTTGAAATCTGTTGTCAACAAAATCTCTTGCATTGACCCTTAGATCATCTGTAAATTGTTGAAAAGCATTTTTAGAATCATTTTGTTTTGCAAATTCTTCTGCCATACTACTGACATCTGACATGTCAGGTAGTTGGTTTTCTGTATTTTCCTCTTGGGGTAAATACTCCTCGTTATTATTTTCCTGAGTTTCAAATTCTTCCATCAGGGTAAAACTCCTTGTGTTCTAAGTTTTTGGATATATTGGTTTGCAAAAGCATTGATAGTAGGTAGGTTAAACTTGTCCATATCGCCCCGTAAGACGTTAGCTACATGGTATCTAGCAGCTAGGTGTAAGTCACCATTAGCTTTAGTTAAAGCTGCACTAAATGATTTTGCATTAAAATATTCCCACAACTCTTTTTGTAATACTTCATCTTGTCTATAGCGGTTAAGTGCCTTAGCATAATTTAAACCACTTAGAGGGTTATCTTCATCTCTATCTTTAGTTAGTTTTAGAATCATACTACGAGTAAAAGGATATTTACCTATAGTTTGTTCTAATCTTTTTCCTATTGACAATTTATCCATATCAGGTAAAGGGTCAACCAACTCACCATTAACTCGTTTTTGTATATCTAAATGTATATCTGTGGATGCACCTGTATTACCTATTTCACCTATAATCTCACCATTATAAGCTGCACCTATTTTAAGTTTAGGGTTGTAATTTTTTAAATGGTTAAATCTATATGCAGTACCATCTGGGGCAGTAATTTCTATAGTAACTCCTAAAACTTTATCAGATCTATTGTCAGTAACAACACCATCCTGTATTTTAAAAGCTGTAAAAAAACCCTCTTTACCAGTTGTACCTACATCAAGTCCATTGTGAGGGTTGCTTGCACCTTCAGGTAATTTTTCTGGATCTCTTTTAACTCCAAACTTACCATTAGCAGATATACCTATGTATCTATTACCAAAATGTTTTTCACCATTAATAGTCTGTACCTGACCAGCATCTAACTCTAAACCTTGTGCTGTAATTTCGTTTTTCACAACATCCTCAAAGTTCATACCAATAAATGCCTGTGTAATAGTCTTAGCATTAAATGGGTCAAGATCAGTAATAAGTCTTTTAACAACCTTAGTGCTTGTATTGCCTTTAGATTGTAATGCCATTAACTTACTACCAGCTTCACTATTAAGTATAGAATTTTTAAATAAATCGTAATTTTCTGGTTTTGTTATTATTGGTAAACCAAATGCTTCATTTTGTAATACAGAAAAATCATACTGAGGTATAGACATACTTTGAGCTATGTACATGGATGATAAATCTTTTAAACCACCATTATCATCTATGTCTACATTTTTAGTTATCTTTTTATCTGCACTTGTATTGTTAATTTTTATATCGTTAATTTTTTCTGGTAAAGAATATTGATGTTTGTAAGGATTGCCCCCATACTTTTCTTTATAAAGGTTTTGAAAACCACCGTCAAGTCTATCATCAGTAGTAACATAGTAACGACTGGTTTGACCAGCTGCTCCGCTTGTGTTAGCTTCAATTACTTGTGTTTTAAATTGTTTTAATGCTTCTTGAAGAGAGTCAGTAAAGGTTAAAACTTGTCCTTGATCTTTTGCAGCTTTTTGTATAGCATAAGCATTGAATTTTATTTCTGACAAAAACTCATTGTAAGCTACTGTAAAGGTACCACTGGGATCTTTGACACCGCCTATAGTATCAATTACAAAAGAATCATTTAATCCTGCAAGAAAACTTTTAAAATCTTTTTCTATACGTTCTACATCATCTTTTTCTATTGAAGGGTATAATTGTGGTAATACTTTAATGTTAGGATTAGCTTCTAAAAACTCTTTTTTAGTTTCAATATCTAACGTAGGGTCTGCAAATTGAGCAGCTGTTATAACACCTCCTTGTTCCTTTGCTGTTGCTTTTAAAGATCTAACTGTAGCATCAGGGCTAGATGGATCTAAAAATATTCTAGAAGAAGAATCAATAATTGTTTGTGTAGCAAATGGATACTTGTCATGTAAACTTTCAACAAAGTCTGATTTTTGTTGTTCAGTATCTCTTTCTTCAGATGATAATTTTTCTTGAGCATCAATATAATTCTCAACACTCATTTTTACAACTGCTTCTTGAAATGCTTTTTGACTATTATATTCAGCAACCACTGCTTTTTGTTTTAATTGCTTTATAACAAAAGGACTAAACTTAGCTTGATGTAATTCAGCTAAAGATTTAAAACCAGCTGGTGTATTAGTTTTTACATTTAAAGCAGCATTAATTCTATCTTCTAATAAATCTGGGTTAGATGATCTTTTAAATGCCTCTTCAACTCTAGTTTGCAACCGTTCTAAAGCTATAGCTCCCTTGGATTTATTTTTTGAAGTGCTTACAAATGGTTTAGCAGAATTAATATAATTTGGCAACATTTGGTTTAAAGAAGGAAATCCTACAGAACCATCTAACGAACCGTCTAAAAGATTATCTAAACCAGCTAACTGACTAGCATTAAACTCAGCATCTATATCTGCATACCTTTTTTTAAGGTTTTCTTTCATCACCTTTCTAGCAGGAGTTACTAACAACTCTGCTGTGGTTTGGTCATTTAAGTCACCTCTATTTTCTTGCGTCCATTTATCTAAGACATAATTAGAAGCAATAGCTAATTGTTTTTTAGTTAAATTAGGATCATTAACACTAAATGGTACATTACCATCAAGTAGTTGTGTATCATCAATTTTTAAAGCATTATCTAAATAAGCACTAAACCCTTCTACTTTTAACGCTTTGTCTTTAGCTTGATAACCATATGTATAAGCTCCAGAAAAAATACCTCTGATTCTTCTAGCTTTTTCATCTTTAAAAGGGTCAGTGCTGTTTTCTATATCTTCAGCAAGTTTATTACCCTTTTGAGTTATGTCAAGTTGTTTATTAGCAACAATATCTATCGCCTTTTCTGGGCTGTCAAACCCTCTTCCTGGAAGGGTTCCAAAATTACCAAAGGCTTCATCATCAGGATCTAACGATTGAGTATCATCGTAAAGATCAGGAGCTGCTAATTCTTCCATAACTCTATCAGCAGAACCTTGAGCTCTAGCTGCAGTCATTCCTGTTTTAGCAATACTAGGTATTGTTTCACTTAAAAGATTTTGTAATGTTTTACTAAATTGAGCAGCTTGTTGAGCTTCATAGTTACTAACCCTTAGATAGTTGTTTGTGATTCTTTGCTCTTCAGCTCTTTGTTCTGCAGCTGACTGTACTCTTTTTGCAATCTCTTCTTTAGCTCTTTTTTCTATTTGAGCAGCGTACTGCTTTTGTCTATTGACATCAGAAGATGGTGTGCGTTGAGAAAAACCTGTTTGCCACTCACCACTTCTACGAAATCCTTTTGCCATAATTAATTTTTATGAAGTTGACCACCACGCTTTGTTAGCATTTCCTGAAGCATGTCCTATACCAGAACCAGTTTTGACTCCTGCACTAAAGCCAGTCATAATAGATCCAAGCATACTTGGTTTTTCTGGGCCTGCCATTTCAACTGGTTTAACAGTTTTAAACTCAGCTGCCTGTGCAACTGGAGCTGCCATAACATTGTTAAATGCTTGGTTGTCAGCTGAATACTGACTGAGTAATAAGTTATATTCTTGTAAACCAAATCCTTTTCTAGCATTATATACACTTGCGTCAACAGCAGCTTGTTCCATTCCTAACTGTCTTTCCTGATCGTTTAATGTTAGTAGCATAGACTGTCCTGCAGCCATACCACTTGCAAGTACTGTACCTTGGGCCCTGATAGATTCCGCTAATCTTGTCTGACCTTCAAATAATGCCTCTGATATTTTTTCTCTTAATTTTAGTTGGTTTGCTGTGGATGCTCTTGATTGCTCTAATTGGTTTAGATCTTTCTGCCTTTCCATTGCGGTAACTGAGGCAGCTTGAGCTTCTAATTGTGCTTTAAATACGTTTTGTTTTTGCTGGTCTTTGAAAGCAGATATTTGTATTTTATTTAGATAATCCTGCTTTGCTTGATAGTTCGACCTATCTACCGCTGCTTTCTGAGCTCGGTATTGTGCCATCTTCGCTTGTCGATCTGCGATTGCAGTCCCAACTCCCGAAATACCTGCCAAAGCTAGTGTTACTGTACACATAGTTTGTAAAATTCTATAAGGGGTATGCCATTTAAAACAGTATAAGATAAGAAATTAAACTTTAATAATTTAAGTAATTTTATATGAGCTTCATTCCGCATGTCTGCGTAGTTACATAAATAAGGATTAGGTAGACTATCTACCCAGCGTCGTGCTTCCCTTACGAATGTATGAGGATACTCTGTACTAGCATCAGTGCATAGCATCCAGATAGCGTTCTGGGAAGTTACTCCCGCCACTCCAGCAGCCTTGCCGTTGGGAACCTTAAAGTACACACAGTATTCGGAATTGTAAAATGACTCTAATATAGCTGGGGCAGCGTGTAAGCCAGAGACTTGTTCGGCTTCACGTTTATCTTCCCAACGTAAGTTTAGCCCTACACTTAGAGCAAGCTCAGGAGTGCAAGGCTGTATATACTTACCTACGTACATGTCGTTTTGGATTATAGTTGCCATCCCAGCTAGCTGAGAGTAGGGCAGTGGAAAAGGGGTCTGGTATTTGTATTTGTAACCTATATTTATCTGTCTTTTTATATAATGGCACTCTTACTTGTTTTGTTAACTCCGAGGGTGGTGTGTTGAAACTTGTAGCGTTAGCTATCATTCCCGACTCAAACTGTACGAAGTCAGCCATGTCATTAAATGTAGATGATATATGAAACTCCATAGGGCCACTTACACCTAGCTCAAAGTTTATACCAGATATTCTTAGCTCACCATCCATGTCATAGACGTTAGCACTAGGAGTAAAGTAGTATGTAGGTAGCTCAATAAGTGTTGTGTATTTATACCCAACTGCAACCTTAGCACCCGCAGCAAGATGTAAATTATTAAATGTAGCACTGTTGGTTCCTACAGCATCAGCTTTACGTACCATACCAGCTATAGAGTTACCTGACCCATCATTACCAGACAAACCAACTAAGAAGAAGTTGTCAGCACTTGTAGGTGTGTAACCTATAGTAACTACAGTTTTCTCTGTAAGATTAGATCCACCTTGAGCAGTATAGGTAAAACTACTTGGTATAGCCATACTATCTAAGCATGGTTCAAACCACCTTGCAGTCTTGGTTGCCTTTCCTACATCAGATGCCGCACCACCTAGTACATAAGTTCTATTGGCGTTAGCATCAGCAACATACTCATGTCTAGACAATATATAGTCAGATCCTTGTTTTGTTACTGTAAAGAAACTACCAGCTGTGTACAACATGTGTTGCATTGTACCCGTCAGAGTCCAGCTATACCACGCTGATTGCTCACGTTTTTGTCCTGCATTGTAGTACTTATAATGATAAACTTGGTCATCACCCTTTTTACCATAGGAAGTTATACCTATAGCAGCTGAGTTAGTTGATTTGGTTATATCTTTAGGTAAGAACTCTGGTACTACCCTTGTCTGTTCTATTATACTAGGAGGTACATCATCATCTACCACAGTAGCCTCGAACGCCCTAGCATATGCTGAGACATTAGAAGTAAACAATACACTGGTTCCTAGATCTACAGGATCAATAGAGGCATCACATTCATAACTAGCTATCTTCTTTAATCTAGCTGTTTTAGGGCTAAATATGTCAGATTCTGTAAATAATATAAACTGAGCATTATCACTAAACAACATAAGACCCTTTTGTATGGGTAATGTGTGGTTTACAAACGCTGGTTTGATGTCAGATACAGTAATATCTATAGGATTATCGTCACTAGCAGCTATAGCAGACACAATAAAGAAGTTAAAGTACCCCCCTGGCTGGCTTAAAACTACCTGTTCGTTAGATATAATCCCAAATCTGTTTCTGTGAAAGAACAATTCTTGTATAGTTTGACCCTTAAAACTAGGAAATGGGTTAGATACATCGTCTCCTACCTGTCTATCTTTCCAATAGTTTTCATTACCCTGTGAGTTTGCTGTTGATAAGTCTAGCTTAACAAAAGTAAACGTACCATTACGGTTGTTTATAAGTGCATGTGGCATGGTTGCGGGGTCTAAACCCTTTACCATTGGGTCGTTTCCAGAACCATCAAAGTTATGTGGTCTTACAGTTTCTTCCCAGCTACCTACACCAGAACTACCATTATCTGCAAAAAATTTTACGTAATAATCATCAGTATCTAAGTCAGCAGTATTTGAAATTTGAGCCACATAGCCCTGTTTACACATAGCTGGTAGCCTACTAATATCCTGTGCTTTTTGACCTATGACACTCATGTTTTCGTTTACGGCACCTCCAAGAAAGTTCACACCATCAGCACCTGTACCATTTAGAAATAAACCACTACCAATAACCTCAGCAGAGACGTTAGGAAGTGAGCTATTTACAGAAGATGCTAAACCTTTAAGAATAGTAGCCATACTGAGATAACCCTCAGATGGATTACGTGGAGTTTTATGGTATGCTATATTAGATACCCCATCATATGTGGTAACTTCCTCAACAGCTTCAACGGATATACGATATGTTTGCCCTTCTAGAGACACATCAATAAATAAACCTTGAGCTGTGTTAGTATTGCTGGTTCTAATTATACCACCGTTTTTTAAGGTAACTGTTGCAGTATATCTAGTATCATAATCCTGAACATAACCTAGAAATTTACTTTCATCATTTGTTTGGTTGTTTTGGTATGTAGCTGTATTATTAGCAATATAACTTTGAGCGTTAACCTGTAAGCTACCTTCAATACCCTCAGTGATATTAGTACCACCAACCTGAGCTCCAGTTGTAGTTACGTTTTGACCGCCTGTAAAAGACCATGTAATACTACCAGCAAATCTTCCGTCTTCATTGGTATCATCAAATGTAGCACCGTTAAGACTGCCACTTTGTACGACGTCAACTTTGATTGAGGTTACACGATAGTATGTATTTGGTGTTGGGGCAGTTCCTGTATATAACACATATTCTGTATTGTATGCAATAGTGTCTAACCTTGCAAATGAATAATCTCCATTTAGTATTGGCCCATCAGTTGTACCTGTAGTTCCTACGGTCTTGTTAGGGTTAGCTATCAAGGTGTAGTCTTGGATTGTTTGTACAGAATACGGAGATGTTGCTCCTGATAAATAACTAAATATAGAATCTCCAGAAGAATTTGTCAGAGATTTTTCAGTTCCATCTGCTATGTCCCATACTCTTATAGGCATAGATCCTGTCAGGGACGGTGTGATCTGTACAATATATTTCTCGTCACCATCTCTCAATATGTCATACCAATGACCTGTGGTATTGGCGTTTGTTAGTTTACCTATAAACTCTGCAGGAGGACGTTTCTTTAGGCCAAAAGTTATGTCAGGCACAGCATTGTCACATACTCGTAACTGCCCAGGAAATTTTATTTTATCTGGCTGTTGTGAAACTCCTCCGAGAAAGTTAGGAATACGTTGGTTAATACTTGCCATTACATTCTTCTAATAACTTGCGATGGACGATAGGTGCTGTTGGGGTTGTGCTGATACTTAGTATCTGTGAAGATATTGTAATCAGCTTGTGAAGTGTCATACTCCAACGCTGCTGCCCTTGCAAGAGCCTCGTCTGACTCAAGTAACTTAGCAGCCTGTGGGTTGTTTACCATGCGGTTAGAGGCGATCCTCGACGCTCTGGTAGTAATGTAGTCCTTAAATGCCTGTGGTAGATCTTCAAAATCTAGCATCCAGATTACATCAAAATATAATTTACCACCTGTGACATTTTTAAATTGAAATGAATGTCCTATCTTATCATAGACTTTCATTATACCGTTGTCACTTCTTCTAACAACATCGAAATCATTACCATGCCTAAAATGGTTTAGGTCTAGTTGAAGGATGTTGTTTGGGATAACACAGTGGTTGTTACTATCTAATTCAATAGGATAGTCATTTTCTGTATTATACACCCAGCCCTGTGTTTGTATCTCACGGCAGACTTGTCGAAGAGTTGCCTGAGCAATAGCCACATCTGGGCTCTGCACTGTGAGGGTGTTGACGGGTGACTCTCCAACACTCATAAGAATTGCGTTTACTGCATCCAGTTCGGTGGACACACCATATGTTATTGCTGCCATAAGAAAAGGGGGGCGTGTGCCCCCGTATAAAATGTATTAGTTGAAAGCTGCAGGCTTTGTAGTTGTTCCTGCGAACAATTCTACTGAGGCAGCAGGATTTAAGAAATCTGCTCCCATAGCCATACGTCCCAATATCACGTCACCTTGGTAGACAACAGACACATCTCCACTTGTTACTTGAACCTGTGGGCCGATTGTCTCGACTACACCAGCGGCCTCACGTTGGAAGATTAATCCACATGAGTTTGCAAAGTTACTTGCAGCACCGTAGTTCTGACGTGCACCGTAGTTGTTACCTGTTGCGGTGTTTGCTGTTTCAATACCCTCTGAAACCCATGAACCAGTATTTCCTGGATCTACTGTAGCAAGGTCAGTACCAGCAGAAGCACCTGAAGCGGGAGCATACTTAGTACCATACTTACTAAAGAATGGAATATTCATAGACTTGAAGATCTGGATACCAGCTATCTCGATGATGCCGTTACCAGACTGCAATGCGTCGCCTCTTTCGTTACGATTGATTAGACCATTTGATTCAATGTTCTGTATCAAAGCGTAGTATTGGCGAGGTGTCAATACAGCCACTCTACCATCCTCACTGACTCCTTTTTCGTCAAGAGCTGCAGCTGCGTCGTAGAACGCATTGATTAGGTGAGTTGAGTTGTAAGCGTCGTCTGCGTCAGATCCGCCACCAACTTGAATTTGAGTACCACCTGGCTCTACAAAGTTAGTCATACTAACTGGAGAAGCCTGTCTAGCACCTTTAGCGATAGCTCTAAAAATTAGTCTATCATACTTTTGAGCAAGAGCATATCCAATCTTTCTGGAAATCTCTCCCCTCAATTCGTAATGTGAGAGTGTTTCATCTAGCTCATATACGAACGCACTAGAAATAAGGAGATCATCGACTGTGATTGTTTTCTCAGCTACTGGAGGTGCCTTCTGGTCATTACCTAGGATGGAATTTCCTGGAGTATGATACTCGGCTGTTGTGCGTCCAGTATAGATGAACTGTAAACTCTTACCGTTTGTGAGTGTTCTTTTTTGAACTAAATCTCTAGCTATTGTTTCTCTTTGGAAGCCAGTAAACATTTCTCCACTGAACAATTTTAGGTATAAATCCCTATTGTTAGTAGCGTTACCAGCACCGTTAATGCGACCCAGATTTAATTGTGAAGCTGGATCATTTGTTGACTGTTGTGCCATTTTTCTAAAAAAA
>CEUT01029146.1_pt1 | contig 17056 bp, 10 predicted proteins | sample 531401 | NCBI WGS metagenome assembly CEUT01 (sample SAMEA2622821, study PRJEB7988) | marine metagenome | biome: marine biome (ENVO:00000447); feature: surface water layer (ENVO:00002042); material: "saline water (ENVO:00002010), including plankton (ENVO:xxxxxxxx)" | depth 5 m | reverse complement strand
GACCAAACTAAAAAATCGAATAGACTACTTGGTAACAGAAGATTTACCAGTGCTGACCTAAATACTTCTCAAGAAGCATTTACTCAGGTACTTGACATAAACTCTTCTGAGGTTTACACACAAGCAAAATTTATACCTACTGGTTCGTTACCATTTAGTGGAAGTTCACAACAACTAAATACATTTACAAGTGGTAGTAATGACATTATGAAATACTACTTCAGACAAAAATTAACAAAGTCAAATGTAGCAAACGATGTTTTCTTTTTTATGAATCCTGTTGGAAGTGACAGTGGAGTTACACCTCAGTTGATTCAAGATGGACAACAAGGTAGTTTTATATCACCAAAGTATGCAGTAAGTTCTTTAGCAAATGCTAACACCGAAGATAATACACCGGGCTATAATGTAAAAGTATTCAAATCTACATCAACCAATAGTGGTTCTCTTGGAGATAGTGATATTGTTTCTGCTAATGATTATCAGTTTGATTATAAGACTGGTGTCTTACAATTTGAATCAGCATTAAATTCTAATGATTATGTCTATATGACAGCATATCAGTATGTAGGTAAGACATTAGCAACAGATAGTTCAATAGGTGGTGGTGGTGGAACCACAGTATCTGCTAATCCAGGTGCTAGTGGTAGTGGACAATTGAATACGATTACTATCGATGGACAGAGTTTTGCTATTGGTGCTGGTTCCACATTAGATAACTTTTTTGAAGCAGATGGTAATGGTGATGTTATGCCAACGAACCAAAATAACGCTTTAGGAATCTTTTATGAATTTGATGATAATAATGATATACAACCAGTTGCTTAGGATAAAAATGAACAAAGAATTTAAAAATCTAATATTTATATATAATTAGGAGAATAACATGCCGACAAAAAATATAGTACCAAGAGCTAATGGTGAGGGTGGTATAGGCACAACTGCTAAGAATTGGGCATCAGGTTCATTTCACAATATAGCTGTATCCACAAAGATAAGTGGTTCAGCAGCCGCTAGTGCTTCCTTTGGAAGAATTGATGGTAAAAGAATTTTAGAAGATGGAACATCTGTAACAGATCATGGCACTGCTATGGCAATAGTCTTTGGAGGATAGATATGGCTAACACATTTAAAAATGCAGCTAAGGCTGTTGGAAATACTAATACAACACTTTATACTTGTCCCGCAGCTACAACTGCTGTGATACATGCAGTTTTTATTAGTAATGTGGATGGTACAAATGATGCCACAATAGATGTATTTGTTACTGATAATAGTCAAGGTAGTGATTTTCATATTATGAAGACAGTAAATGTTCCAGCAGATTCTAGTTTGGTAATAGAGAAACCAATAAATTTAGAAGCAAATGATATCCTAAAAGTAAAGGCTTCGGCCACTGGTGATTTAGAAGCATTTGCTAGTGTATTAGAGATGACATAGAGAGACTAAATGGGTAAAATAAAATATTTAGGAAAAGAAATATTCACATCCGATGTTGAGTTTAAAGGAAATATAAGTGCGTCGGCTGCTTCTACTGGTTCATTCGGTGTACTTCAAGTAGAAGGTGCTAACTTTACCTCACAATCACTAGCATCAGGTCCTCAAGGTGCTGTAGGTATTCAAGGTACTACTGGTGCTCAAGGGTTACAAGGGCTTCAAGGCGTTCAAGGTGGAGTGGGTACGCAAGGAACCACTGGTGCTCAAGGTGTTCAAGGACTACAAGGTTTACAAGGTCTTACTGGTATACAAGGAACCATCGGAACTCAAGGTACAACTGGTGCTCAAGGTGTTCAAGGACTTCAAGGTATACAAGGAACTATCGGTACGCAGGGAACTACTGGTGCTCAAGGTTTACAAGGCTTACAAGGAGTACAAGGTACAATAGGTACTCAAGGTACGACTGGAACACAAGGTTTACAAGGACTTCAAGGATTACAAGGGATAACAGGAATCCAAGGTACAATCGGTACGCAGGGAACTACTGGTTTACAAGGAACCCAAGGTATACAGGGATTACAAGGACTACAAGGTGTAACTGGTACTCAAGGTACTAATGGTACACAAGGAACCCAAGGTATACAGGGTATAAAAGGTACACAAGGAACTCAAGGTATTCAAGGTATCCAAGGTTTACAAGGAGTACAAGGTACAATAGGTACTCAAGGTACAACTGGTTTACAAGGAACTCAAGGAATACAAGGACTTCAAGGACTACAAGGATTACAAGGTGTAACTGGTATACAAGGTACGACTGGTTTACAAGGAACTCAAGGTATACAAGGTTTACAAGGAATCCAAGGGGTTCAAGGTTTACAAGGTGTAACTGGTACTCAAGGTACAATAGGTACTCAAGGTACAATTGGAACACAAGGTACGACTGGGGCTCAAGGTATACAAGGGATTCAAGGTACTACTGGTACTCAAGGTATCCAAGGATTACAGGGTATTACTGGGGCTCAAGGTTTACAAGGTATACAAGGTATAAAGGGTACTCAAGGTACTACTGGTGCTGAACCAATAGTAGATGCTTTTGCTATAACGGTTGTAGACTCAGGCGGTAATAAATATGCTATTGATGGAGTTACCCAAGATACAATAGAATTACTGAGAGGATTTACATATACATTTGACCAAACACATAGTTCAAATGATGGTCATCCACTACGAATATCAGCAACAAGTAATGGTACACATAATGGTGGTTCTCAATATACTTCTGGTTGGACTGATAATGGTGGAACTGCTGGTTCAACTCTTATATCAAAATTTAAAGTACCACAAGACGCACCAAATACTTTATATTATTATTGTCAATATCACAGTGGTATGGGTGGACAGATTGATATTGTAAAATTAGATGATGGTGTTCAAGGAACTAAAGGTACACAAGGTACAAATGGTACACAAGGAACCCAAGGTATACAAGGGCTTCAAGGGACAACTGGTGCTCAAGGTATACAAGGTATAATTGGTACACAAGGTACCACTGGTGCTCAAGGTGTACAAGGACTTCAAGGTATACAAGGTGGTATAGGTACACAAGGTACAATTGGAACACAAGGTACAACTGGTGCTCAAGGATTACAAGGTTTACAAGGACTACAAGGATTACAAGGTGGAGTCGGAACTCAAGGTACAACAGGTACTCAAGGTACAACCGGCGCTCAAGGTTTACAAGGGTTACAAGGTGCTAGTGGTGCTCAAGGATTGCAGGGGATTCAAGGTGGATTAGGTACACAAGGTACAACTGGTGTTCAAGGTGTTCAAGGATTACAAGGTGCTAGTGGTGCTCAAGGACTTCAAGGTATACAAGGTGGATTAGGTATCCAAGGTACTACAGGCGCTCAAGGATTACAAGGACTTCAAGGTATAACTGGTACACAAGGATTACAAGGACTTCAAGGTATAACTGGTATACAAGGTACAATTGGAACTCAAGGAACTATCGGTACACAAGGTACAACTGGTGCTCAAGGTTTACAAGGTTTACAAGGTATAACTGGTGCTCAAGGTATCCAAGGATTACAAGGTGTACAAGGTAGAATCGGAACCCAAGGTACAATTGGAACTCAAGGAACAACTGGTGCTCAAGGTATCCAAGGATTACAGGGTATTACTGGTGCTCAAGGTTTACAAGGTATACAAGGTGGTGTCGGATTACAAGGTACAACTGGTTTACAAGGTACATTAGGTACTCAAGGAACTACAGGAACACAAGGTTTACAAGGGCTTCAAGGTGCTACTGGTGCTCAAGGTATACAAGGACTTCAAGGTATAACTGGTACTCAAGGTACAAACGGAACCCAAGGTACTATAGGAACTCAAGGAACAACAGGCGCTCAAGGTATTCAAGGACTACAAGGAACCACAGGTGCTCAAGGATTACAAGGTTTACAAGGTCTGACTGGTTTACAAGGTACCACTGGTCTTCTTGGTATTCAAGGTACAACTGGTACTCAAGGTTTACAAGGACTTCAGGGTGTAACTGGTACACAAGGACTACAAGGTTTACAAGGTGTAACTGGTAGTCAAGGTGTACAAGGTATCAAAGGTATCCAAGGTACAATTGGAGTTCAAGGTACGAATGGTGCTCAAGGTATTCAAGGTATAACTGGTTCACAAGGTTTACAAGGTATTCAAGGCTCTTTAGGTACTCAAGGTACTGTAGGTCCTCAAGGTTTACAAGGTATCACTGGTAGTCAAGGTGTTCAGGGTATTCAAGGTGGAAAAGGTATCCAAGGTACCACTGGCTTACAAGGAACATTAGGTACTCAAGGTACGACAGGCTCTCAAGGATTACAAGGTATTACTGGTACACAGGGTGTCCAAGGGCTACAAGGTGCTACTGGTAGTCAAGGTGTACAAGGGATAATAGGAACTCAAGGTACGATTGGTACACAAGGTACTGTAGGTCCTCAAGGTTTACAAGGAATTACTGGTACTCAAGGTTTACAAGGTATTCAAGGTTCTTTAGGAACCCAAGGTACTACAGGTGCTCAAGGTTTACAAGGTATAACAGGTACACAGGGAATCATCGGAACTCAAGGTACAAATGGTGCTCAAGGACTACAAGGGCTCCAAGGTGCTACTGGTGCTCAAGGATTACAAGGTATACAAGGTTCGAAAGGTATACAAGGTACTACTGGTTTACAAGGAACATTAGGAACCCAAGGTACGACTGGTACTCAAGGTTTACAAGGATTGCAGGGTGCTACTGGTGCTCAAGGATTACAAGGATTACAAGGTGTAACAGGCGCTCAAGGTTTACAAGGAATTCAAGGTGGAATAGGTACTCAAGGTACATTAGGTACGCAGGGTACGACTGGGGCTCAAGGTTTACAAGGACTACAAGGTGCCACTGGTGCTCAAGGACTACAAGGGTTACAGGGTATCACTGGTACACAAGGTACGACTGGTACTCAAGGTACCATCGGAACGCAGGGAACTACTGGAAGTCAAGGAGATAAGGGTGGATTGTTATACGGATTTGAAACAAATGTCAATATGGCTAATCCAGGCACTGGTGATTTTAGACTCAACAATGCTACAATCGGTTCAGTTACTGCTATGGCTATACATAAAAATACAGATGATGGTGCTAATGTTTTAGAGTATATAAAAACTTGGGACGATAGTGGAACTTCTACCAATAAAGGTAATATAATAATAAAATCTAATGCCAATGATGATGTCACATATGTAATATTTACAATAGATGGTACGATAACAGATATAGACAGCGACTCAGTACAGATACCAGTTGAATATGTAGCTGGTTCTATACCATCAGCAGGTGAATTAGTCGTAATAGAATTTATACCAAAAGGTAGTACTGGATTACAAGGTATTACTGGTGCTCAAGGACTACAAGGTTTACAAGGTGCGAAAGGTGCTCAAGGTGCACTTGGTATCCAAGGAACTAACGGAACTCAAGGTACCACTGGTACACAAGGATTGCAGGGTTTACAAGGTGCGACAGGAGCTCAAGGATTACAAGGACTTCAAGGTATAACTGGTACACAAGGTTTACAAGGTGTTCAAGGTGGAATAGGTACTCAAGGTACTAATGGTACACAAGGAACTACTGGTACACAAGGACTGCAAGGATTGCAGGGTGCTACTGGTGCTCAAGGTATAAAGGGTATTCAAGGAACATTGGGTACACAAGGTACGACTGGTACTCAAGGATTACAAGGTTTACAAGGTGCTACTGGTGCTCAAGGACTACAAGGTTTACAAGGTATAACTGGTTCACAAGGAGTACAAGGTTTACAAGGTGGAGTAGGTATCCAAGGAACTACAGGTTTACAAGGAACATTAGGAACCCAAGGTACTACTGGTACACAAGGACTACAAGGCTTACAAGGTGCGACAGGCGCTCAAGGATTACAAGGTTTACAAGGTACCACTGGTAGTCAAGGTGTTCAAGGTATACAAGGTTCTAAGGGTATTCAAGGTACAAACGGAACCCAAGGTACTACAGGTGCTCAAGGATTGCAGGGACTGCAGGGTGCTACTGGTGCTCAAGGTTTACAAGGATTACAAGGGGCTACTGGTGCTCAAGGATTACAAGGACTACAAGGTGTAAAAGGTACTCAAGGTACGACTGGGGCTCAAGGTTTACAAGGACTTCAAGGTATCACTGGTAGTCAAGGTGTACAAGGTATACAAGGTGGAATAGGTACTCAAGGTACCACTGGTTTACAAGGAACATTGGGAACGCAGGGTACAACTGGTACTCAAGGTTTACAAGGTTTACAAGGGGCTACGGGTGCTCAAGGTATTCAAGGTTTACAAGGTATAAAAGGTATTCAAGGTACGAATGGAACGCAGGGTACAACTGGGGTTCAAGGTTTACAAGGATTACAGGGTATAACTGGTGCTCAAGGACTTCAAGGTATTCAAGGTGGAGTCGGAACGCAGGGTACAACTGGTGCTCAAGGTTTACAAGGTTTACAAGGTGCGACAGGCGCTCAAGGATTACAAGGTTTACAAGGTGCGACAGGCGCTCAAGGTATCCAAGGTATAAAGGGTATCCAAGGTACTAATGGTACACAAGGTACAATAGGTACTCAAGGTACGACTGGTGCTCAAGGAATACAAGGGTTACAAGGTATAACTGGTAGTCAAGGTGTACAAGGTATACAAGGTGGTGTCGGGATACAAGGAACGAATGGTACACAAGGAACAACTGGTACTCAAGGATTACAAGGGCTTCAAGGTGCTACGGGTGCTCAAGGATTACAAGGATTGCAGGGTGCTACTGGTGCTCAAGGTTTACAAGGTATCAGAGGTATCCAAGGTACAAATGGTACGCAAGGAACAACTGGGGCTCAAGGTATCCAAGGTTTACAAGGTATCACTGGTTCACAAGGTGTTCAGGGTATACAAGGTGGAATAGGTACTCAAGGAACGAATGGTACTCAAGGTACGACTGGAACCCAAGGTTTACAAGGTTTACAGGGTATTACAGGCGCTCAAGGTATTCAAGGTTTACAAGGTACCACTGGTGCTCAAGGTATAAAAGGTATACAAGGTACAAACGGAACACAAGGAACCACTGGTGCTCAAGGTATCCAAGGGCTTCAAGGTATAACTGGTGCTCAAGGATTACAAGGTTTACAAGGGGCTAAAGGTTCCCAAGGAGCTACAGGCGCTCAAGGATTACAAGGCTTACAAGGTGCTACGGGTGCTCAAGGATTACAAGGACTACAAGGTGTCAAAGGTACACAAGGTACATTAGGAACTCAAGGAACAACTGGAACACAAGGTTTACAAGGTTTACAAGGTATAACTGGTACGCAGGGTATTCAAGGATTACAAGGTGTTACTGGTGCTCAAGGTATAAAAGGTATACAAGGAACCATCGGAACTCAAGGTACCACAGGTTCTCAAGGTATACAAGGTATCACTGGGGCTCAAGGTTTACAAGGATTGCAGGGTGTTACTGGGGCTCAAGGTTTACAAGGATTACAAGGGGCTACGGGTGCTCAAGGTCTACAAGGTATCAGAGGTATCCAAGGAACCAGCGGAACCCAAGGTACGACTGGGGCTCAAGGTATACAAGGATTACAAGGGGCTAAGGGTGCTCAAGGGGCTACTGGTGCTCAAGGTGTTCAAGGTATCAAAGGAACACAAGGAACAACTGGAACTCAAGGAACAACTGGAACCCAAGGTATTCAAGGACTTCAAGGTACTACAGGCGCTCAAGGTTTACAAGGACTTCAAGGTGTTACTGGTGCTCAAGGTATTCAAGGTATTAGAGGTATACAAGGTACGAATGGTACACAAGGTACTACAGGCGCTCAAGGTATCCAAGGTGTCAAAGGTGCTCAAGGTGCTACTGGAACTCAAGGGGCTACGGGTGCTCAAGGTATACAAGGACTACAAGGTACAACTGGTTCACAAGGAATTCAAGGAATAACTGGTACTCAAGGATTACAAGGTATAAAGGGTATTCAAGGTACGAATGGTACTCAAGGTACCACTGGTGCTCAAGGTTTACAAGGATTACAAGGAACAACTGGAACCCAAGGTATACAAGGTTTACAAGGTGCGAAAGGTGCTCAAGGTGCCACTGGAACTCAAGGGGCTACGGGTACGCAAGGTGTTCAAGGCATTAGAGGTATTCAAGGTACAAACGGAACCCAAGGTACTACAGGAACACAAGGACTACAAGGATTACAAGGTACAACTGGGGCTCAAGGTATACAAGGATTACAAGGGGCTAAAGGTGCTCAAGGGGCTACTGGTGCTCAAGGTGCTACTGGAACCCAAGGGGCTACGGGTGCTCAAGGTATACAAGGAATAAAAGGTACTCAAGGTACAACCGGCGCTCAAGGAATACAAGGTATTACTGGGGCTCAAGGATTACAAGGTTTACAAGGTGCGACAGGCGCTCAAGGTATTCAAGGGTTACAGGGTGTAAAAGGTACTCAAGGTACAACTGGTCTTCAAGGTACGACAGGTACTCAAGGTATCCAAGGTGTCAAAGGTGCTCAAGGTGCTACTGGTGCTCAAGGAGCTACAGGCGCTCAAGGAATACAAGGTATTACTGGGGCTCAAGGATTACAAGGAATAAAGGGAACTCAAGGTACGACTGGTGCTCAAGGTGTACAAGGTCAGAGAGGTATCCAAGGTATAACTGGTACGCAAGGAGCGACTGGTACTCAAGGTGCTACTGGTACGCAAGGAGCGACTGGTACTCAAGGTGCTACTGGTACTCAAGGACAGACAGGCGCTCAAGGATTACAAGGAATAAAGGGTACTCAAGGTACGACTGGTGCTCAAGGATTACAAGGTACAACTGGGGCTCAAGGTATACAAGGTGTGAAGGGTGCTCAAGGTGCTACTGGTGCTCAAGGTGCTACTGGTGCTCAAGGTGCGACAGGAACTCAAGGGGCTACGGGTGCTCAAGGTGCGACAGGAACTCAAGGTGCTACGGGTACTCAAGGAGCTACAGGCGCTCAAGGATTACAAGGACTACAAGGTGTAAAAGGTACTCAAGGAACCACAGGTGCTCAAGGTGTACAAGGTATAAAAGGTGCCCAAGGTGCTACTGGTACGCAAGGAGCGACTGGAACTCAAGGTGCTACTGGAACTCAAGGTGCGACAGGAACCCAAGGGGCTACGGGTGCTCAAGGTATCCAAGGATTACAAGGTGTAACAGGCGCTCAAGGTATACAAGGTGTGAAGGGTGCTCAAGGTGCTACTGGAACTCAAGGGGCTACTGGAACCCAAGGTGCTACTGGTACACAAGGTGCTACTGGTGCTCAAGGTGTACAAGGAACCACAGGTCCTACTGGTCCTCAAGGGGCTACTGGTGCTCAAGGAGCTACAGGCGCTCAAGGGGCTACTGGAACTCAAGGTGCTACTGGTACTCAGGGGGCTACTGGAACTCAAGGAATTCAAGGAGTCAAAGGTGCTCAAGGTGCTACTGGTGCTCAAGGTATAACTGGTACGCAAGGTATTCAAGGATTACAAGGTGTTGCGGGAAGTAACGGAAGTAATGGTTCTCAAGGTGCTACTGGAACTCAAGGGGCTACTGGTGCTCAAGGAGCTACAGGCGCTCAAGGGGCTACTGGAACTCAAGGTGCTACTGGTACTCAAGGACAGACAGGTACTCAAGGTATTCAAGGTGTAAAAGGTGCTCAAGGAGCTACAGGCGCTCAAGGGGCTACTGGTGCTCAAGGAGCTACAGGCGCTCAAGGGGCTGCGGGTTCTAACGGAAGTAATGGTGCTCAAGGTGCTGCTGGTTCAAATGGAGGTCCTGGTCCTCAAGGTGTCCAAGGTATACAAGGTATAACTGGTGGTGGTGGTAGTCCTGGTTCAGATGGTGGTCCTGGTCCTCAAGGTGCTGCTGGTTCTAACGGAAGTAATGGAAGTAATGGTGCTCAAGGTGCTGCTGGTACGAATGGTAGTGATGGAGGTCCTGGTCCTCAAGGTGTCCAAGGTATACAAGGTATAACTGGTGGTCCTGGTCCTACAGGTGGTACAGGTGGTACAGGTCCTCAAGGTGCTGCTGGTAGTACAGGTGGTAGTGGTCCTACAGGTCCTCAAGGTGCTACGGGTGCGAGTGCTGGTATAACATCATATCAGAATGCTGCAAACAATAGAGTAATAACAGCTGTAAATGGTGTTACGATAAATGCTGAACAACACTTAACTTTTGATGGAAGTTTATTATCAACTGATAATATCGAAGTAAACCCAGACCAAAATTCTGTTACTCCTACGATAAACCATTTTGATGGGGGTGGTACTACAACATTCGGTGATGGAGAACTTAAGGTACTTAGTGCTGGTCTTGGTGTCGGAACCTCTTCAACAACCACTGGTAAGATACAAGCAACCAACGATATTGTGGCATTCGCTTCTGATAAGAGACTAAAGGAGAATGTAGAACCGATTACAGACGCTCTGATAAAGATAGATAAGTTATCAGGTATGACTTACAACTGGAATCAGATTGCTGAGAACTTGGCTGGATACGACAGAAACCAGAGAATGGTTGGATTGTATGCTCACGAGGTTCAAGAGGTATTGCCTGAGGCTGTACATCCAGCACCATTCGATAAGGATGAAGGAAGAGGAATCGATTCGATAAGTGGTGAAAACTATCTAACTGTTCAGTACGAAAAGGTAGTACCATTGTTGGTAGAGGCAATAAAGGAACTGAAAAAAGAAATAGAAGAAATAAAGAGAGGTTAATATGGCAGTACCAAGTTCAGGACAACTAAGTTTTTTTGGTATAGCGAAGGAATTGGAATTAAATAATCATGACTCAAGCAAAGATCATGATGAATACGTGGAGGCAGGACATCAATCACCAATACCACTAGCAGATATGTCTAGTGGTGGTACAGGATTTGATACTATAAACACAAATTCAACAGATAGGCCCGATGGTTCAACTCCACATTCAGCATCAGAGTTTTATGGTTACGATCATGATGCTTCCCCAGCAGCTGTTTCATACAATGTTTTTATAGCTGAAGATTGGCAGGATGGAGATATTGGTACAGGAACAAGAACAGCATTCAATGTAACGGATTTAGAGGGGGGTGGACAAACAGCAACTCTTTTCGCTGGTGGTAGTGATAATTCAAACCCAAGTGGAGTTACAGTTACTGGTAGGTCAGCTTGGACTACATCTCCAAATACGACATTTACACAACCAACAGTCGTATCAGACCAATTGAGATTGTCCAACACAAATAATCCACATGGAATGTTTATGAAAACTACAGATTTTTCTGGTTCCCCATCTGCATTAAACATAACGAATATACCAAATGATGATGCTGTTGCTTGGAGATTTAGATTTATTATGAATACCACTAATAATAAAGATATGATAGCAGATATTAGGATGTCTACTGTAAACCACAGTCCAAATCCTGGAATATCAACTTCACAGTATAGTTTTATGATTAGAGACAATGCAGATCCTGCTACAGGTGGATTTAGATTTATGAAAAGGGTATCAACAACAAATACACAGATTGGTTCTGCACCAGCAGGAACTTACACTTTAGGAACTACAAGAGACTTTGTTGTGTCTTGGCATAGGTCTGGTACTGGTAGGTCTCTAACATTTACTTGGAAAGTTGGTATGGGTCCGACAACAACACCTACCAAAGATATCATAGATAATCATAATAAATTGTCAGTAAATGATACTACTTATACTCAACATTTTGGTTGGACTTTTAGATGTCCAAAAGCTATGACTACACCATCAACAAATGTGAATCATAAATACGATGTTTTTTCAATAGCACAAATAGATACAGGTACAGGAGGTCCGTAATATGTCATTATTTTTTTCAGGAAGTGATGGTAACATTTACACCGAACCTTATGAGGGAACATTGACTGGGTCTTTATATAAAACAAAATTCGTAGAATATACAGATGATGAATATATCGAAGATGAGTCTAGTTGGGTTCCTGGCATTCTGTTTGATACATCAATACAAGAATATTGGATTGATATCCAATGGGCATCTGCTCAGAGATTAGGTGATAGTGATGTTTCTCCGACTTACGATAGTGGGAGTCAAACAGGTTGTATATGGGTTTATAATTTAACTGATTCACAAAAATCTACCATAGAAAGTGATGCAGACTATATAGCAACATATGTGACATCAAGCTTATAAAAAATCTATTTTAGTTATTTTATGTGATATTTATATATAATGTAAAAAGGGTTTTATGGCTAAAGATAGAAGAGTAGAAAAAGTAAAATATAAAAATGTAACTCCATTCGGGCCTATGATTATGGTTGGAGAAATTCCACGCAGTGTATATAAAGATTTTAAGAAACTTGTAAAGAAAACCTTAAAAGAAAAAAAATACGATCACAAATTTAGATTAGCCGGTAGAATAGAAGATGAATGGACTATACCTGAAGCAGATTTATTTCAAACACAAATAGATGAATTCTTACAATCGATTGTTGAAAAATATGCTGAAGATGTTGCAGAAAGAATAACTGTTAGTAATCAGATGCTTTCTGGCGATGAACATTTTTTAAAGTGTAAAAATGAACTCAATGGTCTACAAGTTTCTGCTACTAGACAAGCAGGATGGGTAAATGAGATGCGCTCTGGTGAATACAATCCATTACATCATCACCCATATGCAAATGTAACAAGTGTTTTTTTCTTTACAGACACAGATGATGAATTTATTGATGAAATTATAGCACCTAATAATAATAAGAATCAAGAAGGTGATGTAGTATTCGACAAAACATTTACAAATGATGGTTCATTAGAATTAGTTCATACTACTAATAATCACTGGCAAAGTGGTTGTTTGACTGTAAAACCAAAAGAAAGAATGTTTTTGTTATTTCCAGCAAACTTATTACATACTGTATATCCTTTCAAATCTAAAAAGAAAAGAATTAGTGCTTCTTTCAATTTTACAGTACATTCTAATGTCGGTGGTCTAAATTATGGAGATAAGTAATGAATGATATTTTGTATAAAAAAGGTTATGTCGTTTTAGACAATTTCTTTTCTGATATACAAACTGATTATTATATGAGTAAGGTAGTGGATATTTTATACGAAAAGGATATGATGTTGGGAAATCAAATGAGCGATAGTGTTCATCCTATGACTTGGAATGTAAACTCCCATCCAGTATGGGAATCTTTGATGTGGAATAGTTTATCAGAGGTTGAAAGATGCACAGATGAAAAGTTATTTCCAACTTATTCTTTTCAAAGGGTTTACCTAAAAGATGCACATATGTCACATCATTCAGATTGGCCTTGGTGTCAGATATCAATTACTGTCAATCTTGGACAATCTCATCCATATCCGTTATTTGTAACCGATTTAGAAACTAACGAATCTGTTGAAATAATACAAAAGCCAGGTCAAGCATTATTATATTTAGGACACAATATTTCACATTATAGAAATAAATTTGAGGGTGATTGGTATTCTCAATTATTTTTACATTATGTCTATGATAATCAAAAAAATGAAGAATACCATAGGTTCAATAGTCCTGTATTTAATTTTACCTTAGAAGATAAAATGGAAGAAATTTTTTATCCAAAAGAAGTACAGAAATTAAAGTATGATGAAAAAGACTATCCAATGAATGAAGAAGATAAGGATATAATAAAGCCTATGGACCCAAGTCTTTTCAAGACTACACATTCAAAACCAAGAATATCTCTTGAAGATATGCACCAACCTGTATTAGAAAAGGACGCTGCAGAATATAACTTTCCAATATTGGATAAATTTATGGATTCGATTTATCAAACACATCAAGCATTATCTCCTGAATTCTGTAAACAGCTTATTGACATATACGAAGACTGTGCTTCTAAGGGTGAAGCTAGACACGGAATGACACATTCAGGTTTGGATAATGACATAAAAAATACAGGCGAAATAGATTTGATGCGTTTAGAAGGTATGGAAAAATATTGTGATATTCTTCGTGAAGCATCAGATACCGCAATACAAAAATATGTATCTAAGTTTGGAATGTTACAACATTACGAACCACACGAACTTTATACTGGTGGTGTTTACTATCCAATGTGGGAAATACATAAATATGATAAAGGGTTTGGACATTATGAGGCATGGCATACAGAGGGCAGTCAGTATTTTGAATTTGGAAATAGGATGTTTGTTAGTATGTTTTATCTAAATGATGTTGAGTATGGTGGCAGAACAGTATTTCCTTATAGTAGAGGTAGTATAAAATGTGAAACAGGAAAACATCTCACATTTCCTTGTATGTGGCCGTATGTACACTATGCACAAACTCCTGAATCTGATGATAAATATATAGTAACTACTTGGCTGCAGAAAAAATGGCCTGCTGTATGGGAAAGGGAGTTTGAAACTTTACCAACGCATGATAAGAGAGATGATTACAGAAAAACCCAATTTATTTTTGAGGAGAACGAATAATGTCTATGCAGGCTGAATCAATTAGTCATTTGGGAATAAATCATCCATTGATAATTCCAAATAGGATATCAAAAGGAACTGGAACATGCAATCCATCTATTTTGAATTACAACAATAAATTGTTACTGAATATTAGAATGTTGAATTACACATTATTTCATTCTATAGGTGCTAAACAATGGATGGATGAGGGTGGTAAATTTCCATCTAGATGGGGTCCTCTAACATATGTTCATCCTGAAGATGATGCTAGATTGGTAACTGATAACTATTTTGGTATTTGGGAAGGTAATAATACTAAATTTCAAAAGATAAGTATGGATTTAGATACAGAAACAATTTGGGAATTTGCTGGATTGGAAGATGGTAGGTTAGTCTTTTGGGATGATAAATTATATATAACAGGTGTAAGAAGAGATACTACTGAAAATGGACAGGGTAGAATGGAGCTATCTCAGATTGTGGATATACATAATTCACCTAGAGAAATTTCAAGGGTAAGAATAGAACACCCTACTAATCCAAATGCTTATTGTGAAAAAAATTGGATGCCTGTAAGAGATTTACCATTTCATTATATTATGGATGCTAATCCTACAAGATTGGTAAAGGCTGATCCTGATACAGGCGATTGTGAATTAGTTTATGAAGGAGATAAAGTTGAAATTCCAACATCGATGAGAGGTTCATCTCAAGTATTGTCTCATAAAGGTGGATTCTTTACTGTTGTGCATGATACAAATTGGTGGAGATTTGAAAATAGGTGTGCTGAAAATAAAGATGCTATATATAGTCATAGATTTATACAATGGGATAAGGATTGGAATATACAAAAGATATCTAAACAATTTAGCTTTATGAATGGACAGATAGAGTTTTCTTGTGGTATGGATAAATTCAAAGGTTCATTTTACATTACATTTGGGTTTGAAGATAATTCTTCTCATATGTTAGAGGTAAAGTGTGATGTTATTGATAAGTGGTTTGATGATAATTTGGAGTATAGCAGATGAACGATAATCTAAAAAAGTTATTACAGATTTATAGTGAAAATCCGTCTAATATACAATATAACATAGATTTGGCAAAAGAGTATTTCTCTTTAGGACAATATGCTGCTGCTTGTAGTTTTTTGAATAGAATAATAGAGACTAGTAAAGATGATGATGTTGTATACGAAAGTCTAATCTTACTTTCTAGAGTATTTTCCCAACAAGGTAGTAGAGATACACATACATTTGTTTCATTATATCACGCATTATCACTTTGTCCCGATAGGCCTGAGGCTTATTACTGGTTATGTATGGGATTAGAGATAAGAGAACCATTTCAATGTTATGCTTATGCTAATGTTGGAATCAAAAATTGGAAAAATTATAAAAATGTAACAGGTTTACAGATTGAATTTGAAAAATATCAATTGATATTCCAAAAAGCTGTAAACGCTTGGCATTCTTGGAGAATAGAGGAGAGTAAAGAACTATTATACGACTTACATTTGAATTATGATATGTCTGAGTGGTATAGTGAATTGGTAATCAATAATCTAAACGATTGTGGTTGGCCTGAAAAGAAACAAAAGTTGGATAGACCATCAATAAAACCTCTATTAGAAAATTTAGAGGGTTCTTCTACTCCAATAATTAGAACCACAGCACAAACACCTATAGTAGATGAAGAAAATAAACCAACATTCGTTGTTGTAGACAATTTCTTAGAAAATCCTGATGAAATGAGGCAGATGGCATTGAATATACCATCTGAAGAGTTTGTAAAAAGAGGTTCGGTGGGTGTTAGGTCTAAACCAAATCCTTATGGTGAAATATACAGACCAATATTTGAAAAATTATTAGGTATTGAGACAATTGCTGAAGAATGGGGTGGTGATGCTGGAACGCATGGGTGCTTTCAATGGTCACCAGCATCTACTGGACAAGTGGTTCATTGTGATGATACAGATTGGGCTGGTATAATATTTTTGACGCCAGATGCACCACCTAGAACTGGTACTTGGTTGATGAAACATAAAGATACTGGTAAAACACATAGGGAAGAAGGATTGCATGATTGTTTTATAGGTAATGAGGCACAATGGGATGTACACCCATTCGAAAAGATAGATGATATAGGAAATGTGTACAATAGATTAATTTTATGGAACGGAAGACACTTACATACTGCTGGTTCTTACTTCGGTGAGTCAATAGATAACTCAAGGTTGTATCAAGTGTTCTTCTTCAACGAAAAGAAATAATATAGGAGTAGTTATGAGTGAAGTAAAAAAAGTAACCGATGAGGAGCTAAATGCTATACAGAATTTGGGTAATAAGTACAACCAAATATCTGCAGCATTTGGACAGCTAAGAGTTCAGAAGCTGATTCTAAATCAACAATTAGAACAGATAGAAAAGGCTGAGGAAAACTTAGAGAAAGATTATGTTTCTACACAAGAAAAAGAACAAGGTTTAGTACAGAAACTAAATGATACTTATGGTACAGGAACTCTGAATCCATCGACTGGAGAGTTTACTGTTACAGAAATACAAGAAAAAACTGAAGAAAATCAAAAATAAACTTGTATATATGTGTATTTGAGGTAT
>CEUT01033789.1_pt1 | contig 17152 bp, 19 predicted proteins | sample 531401 | NCBI WGS metagenome assembly CEUT01 (sample SAMEA2622821, study PRJEB7988) | marine metagenome | biome: marine biome (ENVO:00000447); feature: surface water layer (ENVO:00002042); material: "saline water (ENVO:00002010), including plankton (ENVO:xxxxxxxx)" | depth 5 m | reverse complement strand
GTTGGTGTTGGATTTGATACAAAAGGTGCAGAGCAATTTGTAGTAAGAGGACCGAAAGAAGATAGAGATACTGAAGTATATGTAATACCTGATACTAGAGAAGGTTGGGTAGAGTCAGTAAGAAGGCTTTTAGATTCTTACTTTTTAGGAACTAGCCCAATAGCATTCGATTATTCTAAAGTAAGACCAGAAGGAGAACCTATCAAAGGATTTGGTGGGGTATCAAGTGGTCATGAACCTCTTAAAGAAGTTCACGGAGCAATTAAAGGATGCTTAGACAAAAATATTGGAGAGCCTATATCTATTACAACTATAGTAGATATAATGAACTTAATTGGTAAGTGTGTGGTTGCAGGTAATGTAAGACGTACTGCTGAGATAGTGTTTGGTGATCCACAATCAGAAGAATACATAAATCTAAAAAATTATAAGAAAAATCCACATAGAGAGATGTATGGGTGGACATCTAATAATTCAGTTTTTGCTGAACTAGGTCAAGACTACACAGATATTGCAGAAAGGATTTGTGACAATGGAGAACCTGGTCTAGCTTGGTTAGATAATATGAAACATTATTCAAGAATGAAAAATGGTGGAGATGATAAAGATCATAGAGTAGCAGGAGGAAATCCTTGCCTAGAGCAATCTTTAGAATCATATGAACTTTGTTGTTTAGTAGAAACATTTCCATATAACCATGAGTCATTAGAAGATTACTTGACTACCTTAAAGTATGCATATTTATACGCTAAGACAGTTACTTTAGGAAAAACACATTGGTCTGAGACAAACAGAGTAATGCTTAGAAATAGGCGTATTGGATGTTCAGTTAGCGGTGTAGCTCAGTTTATTACACACCGAGGACAAGGTGCATTAAGAGAATGGTTAGAAACAGCTTACGATGCCCTACAAAAATATGATAAAAACTATTCTGACTGGTTAGCAGTCCCTCGTAGTATAAAAACTACCTCTGTTAAACCGTCTGGAACAGTTTCTTTACTAGCTGGATCTACTCCAGGATTACACTATCCTGAAAGCAGATTCTATATTAGGAGAATTAGATTGTCAATCAGCTCTCCTTTACTAAAACCTTTGGAAAAGGCAGGCTACAAAATAGAGCCAGCATTTGGATCCGAAGAATCTACTATGGTAGTAGAAGTTCCTGTTGACGTGGGTGAAGGGATACGTACAGTATCTGACGTACCTATGTGGGAACAAATGGCACTAGCTGCATTTATGCAACGTTACTGGGCTGACAATCAAGTTAGTTGTACAGTAACTTTTGACCCGGAAAAAGAAGGTCCTATGATAGCTAATGCTTTAGACTATTTTCAGTATCAATTAAAAGGTATTTCCTTTCTTCCAAAAATGGAACTTGGTGCGTATAAGCAAATGCCTTACGAAGAAATTACTGAAAAAGAATACAATAAAATGTTAAAAGCTTTAAAACCTCTTAACTTCAAGTGGGTTAAGGGTAATGAAGCTGAAGTAGAGCGCTTCTGCAATAACGATACCTGTGAGATTACTATGGAGGTAGAGGAATCTATTACGTAGTATAATTTGGTATAAGAATACTAGTAGAAGAGCTTTTTTCTATTAAAATTAGCCGTTCACCTTGAGCGGCTTTTTTTGTTTAGTCTATATTAAAATCTACCAACTTTAATAAAGAACACTAACAAAACAAAGACACAAATCAAGGAAATAAAAGATGACAGACTTTTTAAATTTAGAGATTGGAAACCCGACTAGGACAGTTAAAGTAATGAGTATTGATAAACAAACAATCGACATGCCAGACGGTAGACAATCAGAGAAAATCGTTTTTACTGTAAAAGACAAAGATAAGGAGTTCTCAATATCAGACGCATGGGTAGAGGACCATAAAGGTGCAAAGAAAATACAAGGTTTATGGTATACTACTACAGAGTCTGCTGGAAGAGAATCACTTTCTCCAGCTAGTGCTCTAGCAAAACTGATGAGACATTATGACTCGGCTTCGCTTGGTTCTTTAGTAGGACAAGACGTTGAGGTGCACCCAGATCATAATAACTTTTTAGTTTTACTAGCATGTAAAGCGCCTGCCGGAGCAGACAGTGAAGCTACTCCAGCTACAGAAAAAACTAATCTATTTGACTAAATACATATAAGGAAACAGAAAACATGAGAACAACGACAGACTTATTGCCTGCAATAAACAGTCTCTATGACTTAAATCTAACTGATAAGGATATACAAGAACTTACCCATAAATTAGATAATTTCGTAGATAAATTTAATGCGGCAGAAAATAAACCTATTTTAACGTATGATGAAGATCTAAAAACAGTGCAGTATATAATCAGAAGAGGAAGCTCTTTATATTATTCTAGTGGAGCATCTCGTTCTACAGAAAAAATTACCATCAAAAAACATGGCAATAGCTATGATGACAGTGCTAATAAGAAAGCTTTAGAAAAACTAGACGATCTTATTAAAGATGGTGAAAGGGGATTTCTTATATCTATACATGATAGATACAGTGATAGAAGATTTGTGATAATAAAAGATTTACAAATGCACAAACTACAAGAGCTTTCATACTTGCAAAGATTCTTATCAGAAGTTAGAGATAGTAAAGTTATTTTTAATGACTTATATAGTAAGACATATTCAACCATAGACGAATTTAAAGCTGCCGTAGAGGTAGATCTGTGGGAAAACTATACACATTTAAAAGTGCAGTCTAGAGACCTGGATTCAAAGCATGTAAAGAACTTCTTTAAAACAGTTCTTCCTAATGCGCTTGCAACCTCTACAAACAAAAGACGTTTTTTAGAGGAAAAATGTTATGGTAGCCATAGAAACTCTTTAAGAGCTATTACGGATATATTTGAACAGAATAATGTAAGGTTTTGTATCACAGTAGGTACAGGTTATTATGATGACCCTTCATGTGGTATTGTTCCCATACATTCAGACCATGCTAGTTTCGATTACGCAGATGTAAATCGTTTCTACTTGTCAGAAAATTCTAGGTATGATGGAGAAAACTCTACCAACGAAAAGCCGTTTGGCAAAGCTATGTTTATAGCTGAGGATCCAATTATACCAAAGAAGAATGTATTACAATACATGTACGATTCTATTAATGATGAAACTACTAGAAATATTGCTGACTCAGATGTTAATCTTATTGTTAAAAGGCTAGCGCAACAAGAAGCCCGAGAACAAGCAGACCAAAAACGAAGAGAAGCTTTAGATAAAAAAGTAGAGGATAAAATAAAGGTTTTAAGTGATCCTAAAGGAACCTTAAAACTAAATAATGTCCATTTTACACATGATTCTATTACCTATGCAGATCAGACATTAGCATTTTCCAACCGTACAGGTTGGGTAGGACAAATGGTATCAAGGTTAACTAGACATTATCAGTTAAATGATATCAATTATGATCATGTATTTGATTACTTTATTGACATAGCCGCAGCTTCAGGAGATATTCAAGGAACTATAGGAACAGTAAGTTTTGAAATAGAACTTATAACTAAAACTAATATAAGAAATATTTCGAGTACTAGGTACTATGTAAATGGTAGCAGAGTAAACAAAGATGAAATTAAACCTGTTTTAACTAGAGCTATCTGCTTTGATAAACAGGAAGATTTTGATTACTTTGTAAAATCAGTAAGCTCTTGCTCACTAAAAATGCATAGATACTTACAGACTGGAATTGACATTGATGTTAGAGACGATTTTGATGGATCTAATTGTGTGATGAAACTTCCAATCGAAAGACGAAAAAATATTAACTATTTAGTTTTAAATGATCAAGAATATCGTATCAGAGACACTCAAAAAGTTTTAGGATTACAGAAAAAATATCATCTTCTAGATGTTATAAATATCCTGTTAACAGATACTGTAATCGTAGGAGTAGTTGCTGAAGATATAAAAGAACTAATAGAAGCCGCAAAGAAAGAATATATCACAGCCGTAGAAAAAAGTAAGCAGTTACTTAAAGAAACTGAAGAGCTGTTCAAGATTAAATTGGACACAGTTCGTTTCCAAGATGGAAAAGAACGACACGGCTATGTTATTAACGGTAATTTGAGAACCTACTTCTTAGAATTTACTGAGAGGGAGGAAGACAGGGCTGGAGTGTACTCTTACCCAGATGGTAGATATATCTGCATTGTAGATAAAAGCCAATCACAGGTAGGAATGGACAAACTAGTAAATAGGATTTATGCCCTACATAATGACTCGCTTGTTGCTAGTCAAATTAACACCTTACAACAAACCTAAGGAAATATTATGGAAAACAGAAAAATCGATGATTTAAATAAAGAGCTTAACAACAAGGTTAAGGTTAAGATTGTTTCCTCAAGAGGACACGATGAGTTTGAAGCTAACCCTGGAGCAGTACTAGACAGGATAAAAGAAGAAACTTCTGATAATAAGAAGTGGCTTTATTTAGACGGAGCTCAAGCTAACCCAGACTCAGTTTCTATAGATGACCTTATAGAAGCTAGTGACGTTACTTTAACTAACGCCTTAGTTGGAGGTTAAATAAATTTAAGGGGGATTTAACGATCCCCCTAATTTATTAAATTATACTTATGGAAAGAAAAATAATAATACAAGAAAAAATAAAAAGAATTTTAAAAAACTATGGTGATCAAAGTCCTACTAAAGAAGTGTGTGGATTTTTATTAGGTAAAAAATCTGATTCCGTTTGGGAATGTGATGAGTTTATACCTCTTACAAATATAAGTGATTCTCAAGAAGTGCATTATATACCAGAACCTAACGAGATGTTTAAAGCATTGAATAAGACAACTCACATGGATTCACAGGCAGATAAAGACTTAGTGGGAGTTTTTCACACACATCCGCATCATCGAGCACAACCGTCTATAACAGATTTAACAGGTGCAGGATATCAAGGATTTTATTTTATATACTCACCTAAGTATAATGAATTAAACGCTTTTTATTACGATGGAGGTGATCCTAAATTTGAGGATGCTTCCTATGATACAGAAATGAAGGAGTACTATCATGCATAAAAAAATACTTGTTGTCGGTGCTGGTGGTATAGGTTCCTGGTTAGCGGCGAACTTATATGAATCAGAAAGACACGGGCAGTTAGAAGACGTTTCAATCTTTTTTGCTGACCACGATACTGTTGAACCAGATAATCTGACATATCAAAATTTTGAATTAGATGACGTGTTAGATTATAAAACAGAATCTATTGCAGCACGTTATGGATTTGGTTCTATTTCAAGTAAGATAGAAACAACAGCTGAATTATATACATATGATTGTATTATTAGTGCTGTTGATAACACTAAATTCAGAAAAATGCTATTCAAGTTTATGGATAAGAATCCAGATAAATATTGGATAGACCTACGCAGCGAAGGAAGATCTGTAGCTGCGTTTTGTAAGCATAAACAAAACACCTTAGATACTATGCTAGAAACTGTTCCAGAAGAAGTTGAGAATGGAAGCTGTCAGTTAGCATTTGAGAAAGAAGGTGGTGTTGTGCAAAATGGTAATAAAATTATTGGTGCTATTGGGTGTCAATACATTTTGAACTATTTGAGAAACGAGGTGAATCCACCTAAGTTCATAGCAACATTTTAACAAATAAAATCGAGGACTAACATGAAAGATAAACTAAGTTCAAGAAAATTGTGGGTTGCACTTGGCGGCGTTTTTGCTGTTATATGCACTGACTGGTTGGGCGTAGACCCTGCTGCATCGCAACAAATTATTGATGCGATTGTAGTTATCGTGCCTTCTTATCTTGGTGGTCAAGGTATCGTAGATGCTTTGGGTGCGCTTAACAAAGGGAAGAAGTAATTATAAATTTAGGGGAGGTTTAAGATTTACCTCCCCTTTATTAGGAGATAAAAATGAAAAGATTATTATTTATAGGTGATGTGCATAGTAACTTGCCTAGATTTAAACAGCTTTTAAATACAGAAAAAGTTGATGCAGTATTTCAAGTAGGTGATTTTGAATTATATCATTCTATTGAATCGGCCTCTGCAGATAAAAAGGCCTTAAAAAAGAATGGTGAGCTAGTAAAGCAAACCATAGAGTGGCTAAACTCTAAAAACTTAGAGCCGTTTAAAACACCTATATACTTTATAAATGGTAATCATGAAGACTTTGATAATTTTGAATCAGAGACATTAAAGAAACTTAATATTAATTATATTAAGCCAGGAACAATTGTAAATATTGATGGTGTAAACGTAGCTGGAATTGGTGGTATACACTCGAGTGTAAAGGTAGCTTGGAGAACACAAGATTTAAAAGGCCAAGATAAAAGATTTTATACCGAAGCAGATGTAAACCTGTTATATAGAAAAGCGTGGGGGAAAAAGATAGATGTATTTATTACACATCAAGCTGCCTCTAATATATTACCAAAAGGTACAGATCATGAGGGAACTTTTTACTTTGAAAACATTATAAAGGATATGAAGCCTTCGTATTACTTTCATGGGCATCACCACAAAAACTATACAACAAAATATAATGATACCGAAATTTATGGATTAGGTAATTTCGGGAAAAACCCCAAATCATACAAAATTATAGAAATATGAAAAGATACTTAAACGAAATTAAAGATTTTAAGCCGTTAACTGTTGAGGAAGAAAGAGAGATTATGCTCAAAGCTAAAAACGGTAATAATGGGGCCTATAATAAACTGATGAATAGTAATTTAAAATTTGTAGTTAGCGTAGCTAAAAAATATCAGAAACAAGGATTAGAGTTAGAAGACCTAATAGCTGAGGGAAACCTTGGACTATGTAAAGCATTTAAAAAATTTGATATGAATAGAAACGTTAAATTTATTACTTACGCAGTGTGGTGGATTAGACAAGCAATTTTAAATGCAATACATGAGCATGCAAAAACAATCAGACTTCCATTAAATAAAATTATAAACATAACAAAATCGCGTAAAGCGGAAGAAAAGTTTGTACAGAAAAAGGGAAGACTTCCTGATATGTTTGAGCTTGCACATGAGCTAGATGATCCTAGAATTTTAGAGGACCTAAAACATAGTTATACACTTATAGCTCTTGATGAGCCACATACAGACGATGGCAAAGATTTATATAACATTATACCTGCACAGGATGATGTATTAGATGAGGCTGGAAAAAGAGATGAATTTTTAGGTGAATTAAAAGAAGCTTTAAAAGATTTTACCGAAAGGGAAAAAGAAATAATTTATATGTACTATGGAATAAACCATGTAAGACCTTACACATTAAAAGAAATTGGTATAGACATGGGACTTACTAGAGAACGTATAAGACAAATTAAAGAAAAGATACTAACTAAACTAAGAAAACAAAATAGATCTGGGACGCTCAGATCTTACATGTAAGGATAATAATATGCAAGAATATATACAAACGATTGATAAATTGGAGGAGGCTTTATCTTATCTAAAGGCGCAGTCAGCAGTTGCAGTTGATACTGAGACTACAGGGCTAGACTTTATTACAGACAAGATTTTATTAATACAAGTCGGCAACGAATTTAATCAATATGTATTTGATGTGAATAGTCTTGGATCAGATATTTACCCCCTACTAGATTGGATGAAAAACAAAGAAGTGGTTAAAGTATTTCACAATGCTAAGTTTGACTACTCGTTTTTCAAAACTAATTTTGATGTAGAGTTAGAAAATATACGGTGTACAATGGTTGCTAATCAGCTTTTAACACAAGGCTTAAAACTAAGTAGCAGTTTAAAGGCTATTTTAGATAAATATTTAGGCATTGGTATGAGCAAAGAAGAGCAGGCATCGTTTATAGGGATGTCAATGGGTGACAAATTTTCTCCAGAGCAGATAAAGTATGCGGCAGATGATGTTAAACACCTAATGAATCTTTATAAAAAATTACAGACTCTTTTATTAGAAAGAGATATGGGAACTTTAGCTGAGCTAGAGTATGAAACAATCAGAGTAACAGCAGATCTTGAGATAAACGGTATTTATATTAACAAAGATAAATGGCTAGCTCTAAAAGATTCTGCAGAGCAACGTATGCTAAATGCTAAAGCAGAGTTAGATGAGCACTTCAAGCCTCATTGTGGGGTTGATTTATTTGGAGGTGCTGATGTAAACTACAACTCGCCAAAACAAATACAGCCAGTACTTCAAAAAATTACTGGACAATTAATTGAATCAACAGGTGAGTTTGCTTTAAAAAGGATTCAGCATCCTGTTATTGAGTGTTTACTTAAATATAGAGAAGCTACTAAAAAGATGAGTACTTATGGAAGTGAGTTTATTGATAAGTATGTTCATCCATCAACGGATAGGATACACTCTCAATTCAAGCAGTTAGGTGCTGACTCAGGCAGGTTTGCAAGCAAAGATCCTAATATGACAAATATACCTAGTGAAGCTGAGTACAGAGCAGCTTTTACAACACAGTCAGATGACTACAAATTAATTGCAGCGGATTTTTCTGGACAAGAGCTAAGACTACTTGCTCACTTAAGTCAAGAGAATCAATTTATACACGCTTTAAATAATAACATGGATTTACACTCGTATTCAGCAAGTCTTATATTTGGTATAGACTACGATTCATTCTTTGACGAAGAAGGTAATATCAAAAAAGAGATGAAAAAGAAATATAGAAATCCTGCAAAGTCTCTGACTTTTGGACTTATCTATGGTATTGGTCCATATAAGCTAGCAGCAAACTTGAATATATCTAAAGAGGAAGCTAGGGAACTTATGAATAGATACTTTAAGACTTTCCCAAAAATTAAGTACACTTTAGATCAATTATCTAATTTTGCTAGAAAAAACAAATACGCTTTATCCCCGCTAGACAAGAGGAGAAGAGACTTATCGACGTTTGACTGGGATAATGGAAGACAGGTCGCCCATGCTTTAAACATATCAAAAAACCTTCCTTTTCAAGGAGCTGGTGCAAGTACTACTAAACTAGCTTTATGTAGAATTAAGAAGGCTATTGATTCAAATAATTATGATGCTAAGATAGTAAATGTTATACATGATGAGGTTCTTGTGGAATGCCACAAAGACCAGGCAGATGATATTGCTAAAATGGTTGAAACAGAAATGACTAAAGCATTTAATTATTTTGCTCCATCTATTCCGATGGACGTAGAAGCTGAAATTGGAGACTACTGGATTCACTAATCAAGGAGACATATGCTAATTGGAGTATCAGGAAAAATCGGTGCTGGTAAAGATGTTATTGGTAGTTATTTAAAATATGAGCATGGATATGATATTATAAAATTTGCAGATAAAATAAAAGATATTGCTGCAATGATTACTAACACAAACCCGACCCTGCACAAAACTCAGGAAGGTAAGCAAACGTATCTAGACGAATGGGGAATGACTATTAGAGAGTTTCAACAAAGGTTAGGTACAGAGGCTATGAGAAATGGTCTTCACCCAGACACTTGGGTGATAGCAACATTATCGCACTTTAAACCAGACTACCGATGGGTAGTTACAGATGTTAGGTTTAAAAATGAAGCAGATAGTATAATTAAAAGGGGTGGAATTCTAATAAGAGTAGAGCGCCCAGATAATCCATTTCCACAATCCGACCACTCTTCTGAACTAGAGTTAGATGACTATCCATTCAAAATTAAAATTGTGAATGACGGTACACTAGATGATCTTTACAAAAAGACTGAAGAACAATTAAAAGGGCTATTATCATAATAGTCCTTTTTTTTACCTTAAGTTTTTTTTCTTAGTGCCGTTTTACGATAATATAGGTATTTAAATATTTCATGTTTAGCTTCAGATCCTCTTACACCAGCAACAGGGGTTACCTGTTCCACTTCATAGTAAACATCTATTACATCTGTAATTTCTTCTCACTCAGCTTCATCTCAAAGCTTATCTAAATCTAAATTTATATTAGTTGTATCTTGGGAGTAAATTACACTTAGTAAAAGAAACAAAAGTATTTTCATTTTTTTTATCTTAGAAATTTGGCGCTAACATATCAAGGTGAGTTCCCTTTTTAATGTTATTATCTTTAAACCAGTTAAGTTTTGTTTCGACAGCATACTTCCAAGGCTTGTCAGAAAACACAGATAGCGCTTGATCTCGGTTTAAAGACTCTATGTTTGTGAGTATTTTATCTTTATCGAAAAAGGCAATATCAATTGGAAAGCTTACATTTTTATTCCAAAAACTTGCTGAGGTGGGTCCAGGACTTACAAATATAACTGCTTCATTCCCTATTAATGGTTTATGAAACATTAGGCCTTTTTGACGCTCTTTAGGTGTGGTATATTTGGAAATAATTTTTAACATAATTTTAAATAAATAAAGGGCAGCTACCGAAGTAACTGCCCAATGTATGTTACAAGCTATACTCTATGAGTTTAAGCTGCTGTTAATGGTACTATTCTTCCTGCTCTTATTCCAACATTCTCTAAAAGAACAGTTTGCTGTCCTGCTAGTGAAAATGAATGTGTTTGGAAATAACAGTTTTCTAAATAGAAGCCACCATAAGGTTCGTTGTCCATATCATGAAGCATAAATCCTAGACCTGTAGGTGCATTAAAAAACTTAGAAGCTAAGTTTATAAAAAATTCACCATCGCCAGAATCTATTGCTGCATCATTAGGAGTGAACGGAGAAGTAGGTAGTTCTGCTTGAGAAGCACTACTATCAATCGTTGCACCGTTATATGTTTCAGAGCCTGCGGCACCTTTAGTATATAACGCCCTCATTAATGATGGACCATCGAATAACACTCTTGATATCCCAACCTGAACAATAGTTCTGCCTGGAATGAAAAATGGTTGTCTAGAACCAATTTCAAACAACTGCTGCATTTGTTTATTCTGACTAACTTGTACATTCTGTACTAACCCAACTGGAATTAAATTATCATTAGTTGAGTATGAAGCTGGTCCAGAAAAAACCACTACTGATTCAGAAGAAAGGAAATCACCCATATCAGTAATATTTTGAACATTACTGTTTGCAAAATCCCAATCTAAGAAATTAGATGTTGTTGACATAGTTTATTCCTCCTTTCTAGAATACTAGAGTTATTTTAATGTAATTTACTGGAAACTTAACAAGCACGTTGACTTCGACATTCAAAGTATCAGGATTAATTGCATCCTGAGTTACTGAGACAACCTGAAAATCGTTAAGTACTCCTTCCCTTGTTAAAAACAAACCAACACCAACTAATACTGTGTTAGCAAGTTTTAGAAACGCAGGAGAAATTACGTTTTTACCTATATAAGGCTTTAAAGCCTTTCTTAAGAATTTAGCTGTGTAATCTAAAGCTGTAGTTATACTTAACTCCCTTTTAGCTATACTAGTTACATCAGTACTCATTTGATGACGCGAAACTATTGGCGCAATAGGATTAGACTGAGTCATTATGTAAGTACCACCTTCTCCGATAGTATTTAACTGTGCCTCAGAATAATAATCTGCTGATCCTCTAGTTTCTTTGATACCGCCAATTGCAACATTTGTTAATGGAGCTTCAGGTGCTTTACCAATAACTAGACCAGCGTTTGCTGCTCCGTAGTAAAATCCTGGGACAGGCGCTAAAACAGTAACTAAACCAGAAGCACCTCCATATCCACCATCATTTAATTTAACCCATATTGCATCCGTAATTTCTACGCCTGCTTTATAAGTTTCTGTTCCAACTGTAGTGTCTGCTGCAAACTTACAGAAATTTCCGACAGAGTCGAAAACGCTTGTATGGTCAGTAAGTGATCTTCTTACCCAATCAGGTCTAATTGTAGAAATGTGTCTTGTTTCTTCTACATAACCTGCATCAGGAAATACATTAAAGACCCTTTTGTTTCCAATGCTTGCATTTGCATCCCTCATTGTTGCTGCATCTGTAGATTTTTGCGATGAATCCTGACTGTATCTCGAACCTCCACCTGCAAAAGAAAGTTCAGGATTTAAAAATACAATCCTTTCTCTTTTTTGAGTTGGTGTAGATTGAGCAGTCACATGCGTTGCATAAGTCGCGTCGACCATTTTATGAGACATAGGTGCGATAACATAAGTATCGACTGTCTCTAAAACGTCTAAGGCTTCAACGAAATCTGCATCTGCATCTCCATCAGTACTTACAACGCCAACTGATGCCCCAGCATTGTTCATTGCTAATTTAGCTCCGAACGCTAGTGGGTTAAAACTCATTGGCTCACCTATACCGTCTTGTATATCACTTATACTTGAATAGGTCAGATGTGTTTTTGCTTTAGAGTCATTTTTAGCAAGGAATCCAACTTTTACTTGAGCTTTTGTTCCCAATCCTAAATCACTAAGTATGCTAGCTTTTAATACGATTTGACTTGTAGTGTTACTTTGAACCATGCCGCTTGTTAAGTGAACAACAGTACCTGTACCGGCACCCTCACTTACGACTAGATCAATTGCATAACAATCCTTGTTAGACAATACATTATATTCTGAATTGATTGCTGAATATGGTATTGTTAAAGTACTTCCGTTATCGTATATACCGCTGTATACTGAGTTTCTGTTTGGATTGGCTTCATCTTCCCATGTTGGGTCCTGCCACCAATAACCCCTTCCTACTATAGTAGCTGTTAATTCGGGAGAGTTAAGAATAGGTGTAGCAGTCTTTTGAACTTGTTTGACTTCAACACCTGGTTTTACGTAAGGCATATTCTATTCCTCCACTTGTATTTTATTTATACTCGAGTTTAATAGACAAGGTTCTCATCCTTATCTTTTTTACTTTTCTTGCCTCCCATTAATAGGCTAGCTGTGCCGACCGGTGCTCCGACTAACCAAGGAAGACCTTCTTTTACACCAGAGGCCACTCTCTTACCAAGTGACTTCTTGCGCTTTTGTTGTCCAACTGAACCGTCTGGACGAATAACATTCTTATTGTCCATTTTTGTTTCAGGGCCCCCTGTTGCAAACCCAACAGCTGCCATTCCTGGAGCTGTTACTGAAGCAGACAGAGGCCTAACGATAGCTCTTTTCTTAACTAATCCGGTTCCACGATTAGTTGTAGCTACCACTTTCCTATCGAAAAATCTAGATTTTCCGAATAAGCCTTTTCCTTTAACAACAGATTGTCCTTTTGAAAGATTAACTTCTTTATATTGAGAAGCCCTTAACTGCCTTTTACCTGTTGTATATAAATTCTTTCCTAATTGTTTTGTACCTTGTAACAAACCTTGGCCCTTTACTCCTTTGCCTAAAGTACGGATATTTTGGGCCATGTTTCCAACTGAAGTTCTAATGCCTCTTGATAGAGTTCCTCCAGCTTTTCCAACTCTTTGTGATCTTCGTAAATTAATTTTTCCCTTTTTTAAAGTGGCTTTAGAAAGCTGGTTTCCAGGACCTTTGAAACTGCTAAAATACTTTAAACCTTTTCCTTTCTTAATGGCTTCAACACCACCTTTGCTCCATTTGCCTAGATTAGTTCCTTTAGCAGCTGTAGTAAACCCTTTCTTTCCTACTTGCTTACCAAACATTTTTAGTCCCTGAGGTATAATTCTAAGCAAAGCAGACCAAGCTCCAAGCTTTTGTAGCTCATCTCTAAAAGCCAGATCGATTATTTCTTTTTTTTCTGCTTCTGATAATTTAATCATTAATCTACCTTGACATAAAGCCCGCTAAGAGTTTCAGTTCCACCATTAGCTATTCCACTAGTTAAAGTTAATGAAGTTAAATTTGGCCCATTGACCAATACTTCATCAAGTAATTTATAATAACCATATACTGTACCAGAATCAGGAACTGTAAATATAGTTGTAGTTCCATTGCCAGTACCTAAATTTGCTAACTCAATAGTATTTAAAGTAGTTGCGTCAGCATAAGTAATTTGAAGAGCTGCTCCATTTGGAGGTGCATTTTCAAATTTAATTTGTGTGCCATTTGTAATAACTGAGAAATTAATACTTTCTAATTGCTCTATACCATTCATATAAACAACACAATTGTTTAATCTTTCTCCTCTTCTAATATCTTTCTTAGCTAGAAAAGCCACATTTATTTGAACTGCTGCAACTTCTATTTCAGAGGTTGCTCGAACTGTCTGCTCTTCTCCATAAGTTAAAGAAGTTATTTGATGTATACCGTGCTTTTTTAAATCGTCGTTATAAGCAGTCAAAGCAGTAAAAAGCATATTAGCTATTTCTTCTGCTTGGATACCATTTTTAGATAAAACATTTAAGCTTACAGATCCTCTTAATAAATCAGTAAAAGACTCATTTTTTGATTTATCCGCACTTGGTATCGCACTTCCCAAAAAACTTTTATTCCCATATACACTAGATCCAATACCTCTTTGGCCTCTAACAGAGAACGTCCATCCAAATCCACCCCTATTTAAAATAATAGAAGGTCTTCTTGTTGTAACTCCTAAATCTATTGAATTTTTATCAGCTATAATTAGTTTTGTAGTCTTAACGTCCTTAGTCCATTTGAACTTATTCTGATTTTTAAAAAACTGCTGACAAAAGTTCAGAAAGATATATTTGATATCTAAACTAATATTTCCTGTTGTAGGTTTTGCCATTAGATGTCTAGCTCCGTAAATAAGGTTTCTTTTAAAGACTCTCTACTAAATAAACCAATTGACATCTCTTTAGACATTGAAACATCTAATTCTTTATCAAGTGGAATATCAAATTCCCGTCTAAATACCTGCTTAGCAGAGCTTTTAAACTCTTCTTCTAGCATGAAGTCTGACATTCCTGACTCATCTTTTACCCGTCTAAATATCATTGTTTAAATATAGATCCCCTTTATAAAATAGTCAAGTTTTATTTAGTTTCACGACGTTAAGTTAAAGGTAGTTGATATACATAATCATCTGGTGATATCAGACTGATTTGTACTGCCTGCTCAATTAAAACGCCATTTTTCTCAATAGGACGTACTTGTCGAACAAGATACCTTCTGTTTATATTATCCACAATTACATCTCTAGGACGTAAGGGTGGAAAATTTAATGTATTTAATAAAGCATCACTAGGCATAAATTCGCCAAACATAGTTATTTGATTATACTTAGGTGCTGCGTTAATCATGGCTTTCATAGATATAGCTGGAAAATATCCAGTTTTAAATCCAGTTCCATGACACTCTGTACAGTCTGGGTCTGTTGCTCTAAATAGTACTTCATCATAACAAGTGGTGCAGTAAGTTCCAAATGTACGTCTTTTTAAGACCTTGCAATCTCTTCCAGTCTTTTTATTTAATACTAAAGTTTTTCTTCTTAAAATTTCTTTGTAGGCTTTATCTAAAGAATTATCATTAACATAAGCGGGTTTGGAATCTCCTAGCAAAAATTGCTTATTTGGTTGATCTTCCTTGGTGAAAAGTAGTCTGTAGTACCATTGCCTAAATGGGTCGTATATATTTTCTATACTAGTATCTTTATAGGAATAGTTTTCTGCAGATAGGCCCGATGCTATATGGTCATAATTAGCTTTTACGCCTGAAACAGTTGTTACTTCAGTAGGAGATTCAGATCTATAAACATCAATAGTATAGTCTGTAATTAGCTCGGTTGTTGATTTAAATTCCCAAGTAAGTGTTAGAGAATCTATATCAAATGAGCTTACTGTTAGTGATTTAAGTGTAAGCATCTATATATCCCTATATTAGTAGTCATTTATGTCCCAGCCATCGGATGGGCCATACTCTGAATCTACACCGCCATAAGCGCCTTCAACATTGTTTCCTAATTTCATGTTTGTAACGCCTCTTACATACCTGTTTATAAGAATATTATAATAGTTTATATATCTTCCGTATTTATCAAAGTCTTGAACAGTAACTCCTCCACTGTCTTGATAGGTTAAGGTATTACGAGATGATAGAATACCTTTACTAGTTAATATTTGAAGAGTTGCACCTAGTTTTACTAAATTTCAGCTAGGTACTTCTGAAATTTTTTTGTAATTCGTTCCTGGAAGAAACTCATAATTTATCTCATCTATAGTATCTTGAATAGCATGGTGTAGTTCGATATCTGTACTTTCCTTGACTTCATCAAGGACGTTTAGTTCAGCAGTGTCTCCTAAAAATTTTCTGAGCCTGTCTACATAAAGCTGATCCTCATAAGGAATCATGTTTGTAATTAATTCTTGATTTGTTCTACCCATTACACGTCCTCCAATATAACAACACTCACTGCTCCTTGAGTAGGGACAGTTAGTACATCTGAATTTGCGTATTCAATCTGAAACTCTGCTTGATAAGTTCCTGCAACATTTGTATTTTCAGAAGTAAAGTTATATTTTACTCCTCCTGTCACTCCAGAAATAAGGGTGCAAGCTGTTTTGTCGATTTTAATTGTATCATCAACATTATTTTTCATGCTAAACTTGACTACTGCGCCAGTTAGCGATAGTGCTGTCCCAGAACTATCTTGTAAAGTTACCTCTAAATCAGGCAATGAATCATTCCTCTTTAGATAGTGAACAAGAGTAGTTGAGGGTCCTAAAGCTGTTGCCATATTTTTTCCTCTGTAATTAATGCATTAATTAAGGCTGAATAATCAGCATATTTATAATATATGATATATAGAACTTTTAGTCAAGAAATAAAAAAAGGGCCTCATAAATGAAGCCCTTTAATAATACAGTATACTTTAACAAGTATTTGGATTACATAGCTAAACTTGCAACAGCTTTTTGATTTCCAATACCCATTCCAATACTTTCATAAGCAGCCCATGAAATGATATTCTTTTTCTTTTCGATCCAGAATTTCACGTCATTTAGAATGTTGAACTGACCTAAGAAGTCCTGTCCAGCGAAAACATACATCTTTTCAGATGCGCCGCCAAGCAAGTCAACTTTGTTAGATACGACTAACTTTCTACCAAATAAAGTAGAGTAAGTATAGCCGTTAACACTCATTTCACTACCTACAGCATCACCAACAGTTGTTGAGTCATATAGGAATAGTCTGTTAAAAGTAGTAGAACTCATTAAGATAGTTTCAGATCTTAGACTGTTAGCGTCTAATTTATCGAAAGTATCTTTAAGTTTAGTTTTAGAGATCTTACCACTATCGTTACCACCTGTTACATCGTTAGATGCAGCAGTAGAAGCTGCAGCAGCAGCTGTGATGAATTTACT
>CEUT01013827.1_pt1 | contig 17286 bp, 24 predicted proteins | sample 531401 | NCBI WGS metagenome assembly CEUT01 (sample SAMEA2622821, study PRJEB7988) | marine metagenome | biome: marine biome (ENVO:00000447); feature: surface water layer (ENVO:00002042); material: "saline water (ENVO:00002010), including plankton (ENVO:xxxxxxxx)" | depth 5 m | reverse complement strand
GTCGGTGCAGCGTATGATGACAAACAAATGGCTTTGGACAACTTCTGCAAAAACTTCAAAAGACTATCAGAATCTGTACAAAGTCGCCTGACAGTAGAGAATGACGACAAACCTTCACTATATACTGTGAGGGAGCTCTATGATAATATCTATAAACGCATTAATATTCCTGTGGTGTTTGATTACCATCATCACCTTTTGCACGATGGAGGGCAAGGAGAGCGAGAAGCTTTGGATATGGCTTTGTCTACTTGGCCTGTGGGTATTCGTCCTGTGGTCCACTATTCTGAGTCTCGAGCCGACGAGCACGGAGATCCTAAAATCAAGCCACAAGCTCATTCTGATTCTTATGTTCGGCCCATAAACACATATGGACACGAAATGGATATCATGCTTGAGGCTAAACACAAAGAGCAAGCACTCTTTAAAATGCGTCAACTTATGGAGGAAAAATGAGTTATACTTATCTCTGGGCTTTGTTTGCCCTTGTGTTTATTGTAATGCCCGCTATTGGATCTTGGGCGATCCATCAGGAGTGGAAATGAAAAAACTAGTAATAATTGACGGTCTCAACATGTTTTTGAGATCATATATCATAAACCCAACAATGGACCCTCAAGGTAATATGATAGGAGGAGCCATAGGCTTCTTAAAAAGCCTTCAGAAGACATGCAATGACTTCGACCCAGATGAAATAATAATCGCTTGGGATGGCTCAGGAGGGTCACAAAAAAGAAAGGATATGGACAAGGGCTACAAAGCTGGGAGAAAGCCCGTAAGGTTCAATAGAAGAATGTTCGAACTTTCGGAAACGGAAGAAGAAAACAATAAAGCTTACCAGCACGTTAGACTTATGGAGTATCTTAATGAAATGCCGATTATACAACTTATTATTGACTACGTGGAAGCCGATGATATTATCGCTTATCTTGATGGACACGATAAATATCGAGACTATCACAAGTATATTGTCTCAAGCGATAGAGATTTCTTCCAACTCGTCGGAGACAGAACAAGCCTCTATCGACCAATTCAAAAGAAACTTGTCAACAAAGCTGATCTTCTTTCTGAACATGGTATTCATCCCAATAATTTTGCCCTTGCTAGGGCTATTGCAGGCGACAAGTCAGATAACCTTGACGGGGTGCCTCGCGTTGGGCTTAAAACAGTTAAAAGTCGTTTTCCTTTTATGGCTGACGAAAAGGTTCAAACTGTTGAAACGCTTACAGAGTATTGTAAAAACTTGGACAAAAAGGTTAGCGTTCACACAAAAATTATTGAACATGCTGATCTGATTCAACATAACTATGAGATCATGCAATTGTACGATCCATTGATAGGTGGAAACGCAATAAGACAGATTGATTACGCAGTTGACAATTTCGAACCAGAATTTAACAAAATAGCGTTTCAGAGGCTCCTAATGAAAGATGGCCAGATAACGATGAAGCTAGATAATCTTTATCGTGTATTTAAAAAAATAATTTCTTGACAATACGTGAAAACGTGTTATACTTAATATTACATTCGGAGGAAAACATGGATAGAAAAGAAACATTTAGCAATATCGGAGGAAGACACTTTCAAGAGAGTTTGTGTCAGATTATGTTGGAGGATCGCCCTTTTTGCGATCAAATTATGGAAGTGCTTGAGATTGATTTCTTTGAGAGCGTCGATATCAGAGCATTTGTACAAATATTAACAGAATATAAAGAGAAATATTCTCCAACACCACATCCTAGTTATGAAATGATGGCATCGCTTATCAAAAGTAACATAAAAAACTTTGACAAAAGTACTGGTGAGAGATTAAAGAAGTTGTTCATTAGTTTTAAAGATAGACATATTGAGAACAAAGAGCATGTTGTTAACACATCAATAGACTTTTGTCGAAAACAAGCCTTGAAAAAAGCAATGATGAAGTCTGTAAAGCTAATACAAAATTCTTCTTTTGACGAGATCGAAAAAGAGATTCAAGCAGCTTTAACACTAGGTACAGATAACAATTTTGGCCATGATTACAGAGCAGACGCTGAGGCTCGTTTCGTAGTTCAGTCACGAAACCCAACAACAACTGGTTGGCCCCAATTGGACGAGATCACAAGAGGTGGTTTCGGAACAAGGGAACTTGCCGTCGTTATTGCTCCCACAGGAGCTGGTAAGTCGATGGTTTTGGTTCACCAAGGAGCAACAGCCCTTCAACTTGGAAAGACGGTTGTACACTATACTCTGGAGCTTGCAGACACTGTTGTAGGTCAAAGATATGACTCTTGTATAACAGAGGTTGGATTAAAAGATTTGATTCATTCTAAAGATATTGTCATGGAAAAAATAAAAGATGTACCCGGTCGACTAATTATCAAAGAGTATCCGACGAAATCGGCGTCGACAAAAAATCTTGAAAACCATGTGGAAAAGTTATTAAAACGTGGCATCAAGCCGGATGTTATTATCGTTGATTATGCGGATCTATTGAGACCTAGAAAGTCATCATCAGAAAAGAGGCATGAATTGGAAAACATTTATGAAGAACTTAGAGCAATCGCCCAAAAACACGAATGCACTGTACTAACAGCATCACAAACAAACAGGGGCGGACTTAATGCCGAAGTTATCACAATGGAGTCCATATCAGAAGCGTTTAATAAATGCTTTGTTGCTGACTTTATATATTCACTGTCTAGGACACCAACAGATAAGCAGTCCAACAAAGGACGCATATTTATTGCAAAAAACAGAAACGGACCCGATGGGCTCGTATATAATGCTTTTGTTGATTGGTCTAATGTCAAGATAAAGATTTTAGAAGAATCACCAGAAGAGCCAGAGATAGGCGCTAAAGACGCCTTGTCATATTTAAAGAACAAATATTCAAATTTATCAGGATCAAAATAAGGAGAACAACATGGGAACTGCGAATAAAATATTATCAGAAATAACCGTACATATGAAGTACGCTAGGTATCTGCCGGAAAAACAGAGAAGAGAAAACTGGGACGAATTAGTTACCAGAAACAAGGAAATGCATCTTAAAAAATTTCCCAGTTTAAAAGAGGAAATTGAGTGGGCATATGCTTATGTTTACGACAAAGAGGTGCTGCCTTCAATGCGTTCAATGCAGTTTGGTGGAAAACCTATTGAAGTGTCGCCAAACCGTGTGTTTAACTGTGCATATGCTCCTATTGATGATATTCGCGTGTTTGGAGAAATTATGTTTCTTCTTCTCGGAGGAACTGGTGTTGGCTATTCAGTTCAAACAAACCATATTGAAAAGCTTCCTTCTATCAACAAGCCAAACCCAAAGAGAGCCCGTCGTTATTTGATCGGTGACTCTATTGAAGGTTGGGCTGACGCTGTTTCTATGCTTATTAAATCGTACTTCAAAGGTACAAGTAAGGTGCGTTTTGACTTTTCTGATATCCGTCCGAAAGGTGCAAGACTAGTTACATCCGGTGGAAAGGCTCCCGGCCCACAACCACTGAGGGAATGTCTTGTCAAGGTTGAAGGAATATTGGATTCAAAGGATGAAGGAGATCAACTTTCATCTATCGAGGTTCACGATATTGTATGCCATATTGCAGACGCCGTTCTTGCTGGTGGTATTCGTCGTGCTGCTCTTATTTCGCTATTTTCGGCAGACGACCAAGCGATGTTATCAGCAAAAGCAGGTAACTGGTGGGAAACAAACCCCCAAAGAGGACGTGCAAACAACTCGGTAGTCATCATGAGGCACCGCATCGACAAAGACACCTTCTTGGACCTCTGGGAGCGTGTAAAGCAATCAGGAACAGGAGAGCCCGGTTTTTACTTCACAAATGATAAAGATTATGGTTGCAATCCTTGTTGCGAGATCTCTCTTCGTCCCTTCCAATTTTGCAATCTCACAGAGATAAACGTAAGCGATGTCGAGACACAAGTAGATTTCGAGAACAGAGCCCGAGCAGCAACCATCATTGGAACCCTTCAAGCTAGTTATACAGACTTTCACTATCTCAGACCGGTATGGCAGAGAAATACAGAGAAAGATTATCTTATTGGTGTATCAATGACAGGTATCGCATCAGGAAATGTTCTTAAAATGGATATGCCTCAAGCTGCGGAGATTGTGAAAATAACCAACGCAGAAATTGCGGAGAAAATAGGAATCAAACCTGCTGCCCGTTGCACAACAGTAAAACCTGCTGGAACCACCAGTTTGACCCTTGGAACATCAAGTGGTATTCATGCTTGGCACAACGACTATTATATCAGAAGGCTACGAGTTGGAAAGAACGAAGCAATATATCAATACCTTGCCATAAGACACCCAGAGTTGGTTGAGGATGAATATTTTAGACCACATGACACAGCAGTTATATCTGTACCGCAGAAAGCTCCTGAAGGCTCTATAACACGTCATGAGACCGCCTTAGAGTTACTAGAGAGGGTAAAGACTGTTCACCTTAACTGGGTCAAAAAAGGACATCGTTCCGGACAAAATACCAACAATGTTTCTGCTACTATCACCATCAAGCCTGACGAATGGGAAGAGGTTGGTGAATGGATGTGGGAGAACAAACACAACTATAATGGCTTGTCTGTTTTGCCCTACTCTGATCACACCTATATGCAAGCACCGTTTGAAGATTGTGACGAAGAAACGTACAACAAACTATTTACTACACTAGCTGTTATCGATTTGGACAATGTTGTCGAGATAGAAGATAACACAGATCTAAAGGGTGAAGCCGCTTGTGCCGGTGGAGCTTGTGAAATAATCTAAGGAGTATATGATGAAAGAAAAAATGGAAGCACTTATTGAGAATCTCCAAGCAGCCATCGCTGACTTAGAGAAAGTTGAAGAACATGCATATGGCTACAAATCAGCAGCTGTTAGAGTTCGTAAAGTAATGCATGAAGCAAGAGGTGAACTTCAAGAGTTGAGAAAAGAAGTTCAAACAAAGAAAAATTTGGGTTAAACTTGACAAATACACTAAAGTGTGTTATAATATATATATGCTGTCTTGTCTTGGGTACAAGATAGAGCCTGTGGCAACTCTTCTTTGCGTGACAGGCCGTTATTAAATTTGGAGGTATAATGTTAAAAGATATATTTAATAGGCATGTTTGGATCGAACTGCTTGAAGAGGAAGAAAAGAAAGAAGATAAGGGCTTTTTATTGCCTGAAGGGTACGAAAAACCAAAGTCACCGTATGCAATAGGCAAAGTCTTAATTTGTTCTGAGGATGGCAACCTGCATTTAAACACAGGAGACCTTATAGTTTTTCAAAGATCTATGCTTCAAGAGATGGAGATAAAGGGTGAGAAGATCTATTTAATATTAGAAAACTACATCTTTGGGAGTATAGACAATGAAGTTAACTAGAGAATATTTAAAAAAACTGATCATGGAGCAAATGGGCCTACCTCCAGTAAATGAAGCACAAATGTCTCTTGGAGAAGCAAGAGCAGCCTTGGCATCACAGTTTGACGCTGGTGGCCCTTTTACAGTTGCGATGCTATCAGCTGAGAACCCACCAAATCCGCCACCAGATTGGAACAACGAACAGATGATGAAAAATCTTGAAAATGACATGATTCAGAGAAATATGAATTACTACCTTATCGACGGTCAGTATTTTGGAACAGCAGAGAAATCTTATCTTGTTGTTAATTCACCAAAAGGTCAGATCATACATTTGGGCAAGAAATATCTTCAAGATTCTGTTATTTGGGGAGAAAAACAAAGAGCAATGGCCGACGAAGGTGCTGGTCCGAATATCTTTTTCCGTTTCTTCTTTATTCAATGCCACCCAGAAGAGGGACCAAAGTCTCCGAAGTATACTATTTCAGATGAAAAAGACGTTATCTTGAGTGACGAAAGTATCCAAGCAAGAGAGGATATGTTCTCAAGGATTGGTGGAGAAAAATTTGTTATTCCTTTCTTCACAGACCCAGAGATGGAATATAAAGCAAATGTCAGACCAGAAAAGATGGACACTATCGACGGTAGACAGGTTGGTGGAATATATGAGGTGAAAGGTGAGTGATCGATACAATCGAACATTATTTTTATATAATGATCAGATTGGTAGGGTTAGTTATGTTGACCATATGGGTTCTGACCTTACCATCGTTAATAGTGCTAGGGTCAGCTTTGGTAATACAAAAGATGAACTTGATGATAGGGATAAACGATTGGTTAAATATCTCGTTAAGCACAAGCACACTTCAACATTTGAGCACAACGTTGTTACTTTTAAATTTGTCGTGCCTCTCTTTATACGTTCTCAGCACCACCGACACCGTACGTGGTCTTATAACGAGATATCGAGAAGGTATACAGATAAGGGCATGGAATTCTATTTACCGAGAGTATTTAGAACCCAACATAAAAGCAACCGACAAGCATCAAACCCCGAAGACTTGATAGACCCAAAGGCATGGCCAGAAGACAGTATTTTGGCAAAAAGCTCATTGACGATGTCCGATCTTTTACGCATCAGAACAAACGAGTGTCTTGGCACATATAACGACATGATAGAGCGAGGAGTATGCCGAGAACAAGCAAGAATGGTTCTCCCTCAGAATCTATATACAGAATACTATGGAACTTGCAATCTTTCGAATCTACTTAAATTTATAGACCTTCGCACCCATGAGGGTGCTCAGTGGGAGATTCAAAAAGTTGCAGAAGCATGTTTGGAAATTGCTAGCGACTTGTGGCCTGTGGCTGTTGAGTCGTATCGTGACATCAAACATGGAAGAATTTCAGAAAGCACCACCTAAATTTAAACTCGGAGACTTGGTTAAAATTCGAAACCTCGGTCTCTTATTTGCTCAATATGAAGGTGCTCAAGCTGAATATGGCTTGATAAGTTGCGAAGCATATCATTATACAAAATCAAGCACCAAAGACTTACTTCTTTTTGGTTGGTGGACTTATGACGTTTTAATAGATGGACAACTAATTAAGATGATGCCAGAAACATTTTTAGAAGAGGTAAAAGTAGATGAAAATAAGGATACTGAGAGAGAGTAAGGTACCTATAACAACAGGTCGATATCTTCAAACTCAAGCAAAACAAGCAGTTGGTGATTTCTCCCATGCACCAGAAGAAGTTCAAAGCTCTAGAATGGAAATAGCTATGAATATAGATAGATTTCTTCAAAGACCATTCGTCACAGTTGGGGACGAGTTTGAAGAGCCCGATGGTTCGGTAACAACCATCAGCAATCCAAAAGAAACGAATCTTCTTCTTTATGTATACAGAGGTGTTGATGAAGAAGGAAATTTACAACAAAAAGAAGACGTATCAGCAGTCAACAGAGAACTTGATGAAAGAGTTAACCATTTTTTAATGTCATTAAGTCCGTTTGAAAAGAAAGTGTTGGCTTCGGATATAGATTTTATAATCAAAAGCATGGCTGACGAACGCTCCGAAGAACAAGAACAAACACACCAGTCAACACACATGTTAGCAAATGCTCCCGGACACTTTGATGATTACGTTTTTGCAACAAGAACCCGCTCAGTCTACAAAGACACCCGAGCCGGTAAAGATTTTATGCTCAAGAAGACACCCGAGCTGAAAAACATCCCAGAACAACACCACTTTTTATTCTCAATGGAAAACTTGATGGAAAGAGTAAAGCAAGGACTCAACCAACAACCAGATCCTGAGATTCCACCTCTAGATGATGTTGGGTATGATGCGAACTATCGTTTGGGCACCAGAACGGAACAAATAGAGAAAGAGCAAAAACGCGAAGCTTCTGATTCTGATAAAGCTCTTGCCAAGACCGTTCAAAATTTGTTTATGATAACATACACCAATCCTGCTTCTTGGGTATTGAAAATGAGCGATCAAGATCAGTTGGAGTTATTTGGTCCTTATTTCGAAGCCTTGCTATACAAGATAAAGGATAGACTAGACAACGCTGAGTATCCCAAAGAGTTTTTTGAACTCGAGAAGATAGCTGACAATGTTCCTTTGGTATTTTTTGACAAATACGAAGAAGCATTGGAATCATATATAGCTGGTATAGAAGCTTACGGATTCGAGCCGGAAGATTAGGAGGAAGTTTGGATAAATTATTTTTCGACAAAGTTGTTGTTGGTGGTTCTCTAACCGCTGTTCTTTATGCTTATAAAAATAACCTTCCTATAATAGTTGATATTCCTCACATACCTTTTCAACTTGATTTGTGCCCTGATCATTGGGATTTATCATTTATTGGCTTTTCTAACAAAACGAGACATAGAAAGAGTCAAGTATGGGACAGATTGCTCTTTATAATGTCAATGGCTGGTCTTGTGGTCTTTCCAAACAATATACAAACGTTCAGATTTCAAGATAATGAAATAACAATAATAACACTGGATAACAAGAAGATTGAAGTATCGTTTAATCAGGTTGTAGAGTTTGATAAAGAAAAGACCGATGAAATAGTACTATATGACTGGTTTGCAGTCAGATCTGGTGCAAGGCACAAGTTTAACGCCTTGGCAGACCCAACATCAGAGTTCTGTCATACACTGTTGTTTCACCCATCGACCAGAAAGGCAACTAGAAACGATGTGAAAGATGTTTGTGCGATATCAACCATTTCAGAAAAAGACGTCGATGATGCGTATTACTCAGAGACATATGCCAGACTGAAAACATTAAGAATGATGAAGGAAGCAGGAATCCGAGGTCAATCAAATGGTTATAACAAACATGGAAAACAGCTTCACTATGCTGTAAAAATAGAACATATGTATCGAGAGATATACTACAAATACAACAATGGTTTTTCAATAGAAGAAATACTTAAAACAGATTTAGATAAACGGAGTCAACTTTGGAAATTAACTCAAAACCTCATAATACAAACTCTTACCACTTAGCCGGTATTGTTCCTTGTGCGGGACAACCCTTAGACTTTGGCATGGAATGGCCAGACTTTATGATGCCAGTAGCAGCAAATTATACAATGCTCGAGGCTGCCATATATGAGTGTGCATATGCCGGATGTGAAACGATATGGGTTGTCCTACATGCAGATACCGCACCATTTGTAAGATACCGTATCGGAGACTTTATTCAAGATCCTGTTTGGGCGTTTAGAAAACACGACCCATATCCTGACGAGTCGAGACGAAGGATACCGATATTTTACGTACCAATACACCCGAAAGATAGAGACCGAAGAGATTGCCTCAGTTGGTCAGTCATCCAAGGAGCACTAACTTGTCTCAAGGTGTCTTCAAAGCTCTCTAAGTGGTTAATACCGGATAAGTATTGGGTATCTTTTCCATATGGAATATTCAATCCATCTGAGATAAGAGAACATAGGGGTAAAATCTCTTCTGACAAAAACTTTTATATCACATACAAAGGTCAAGCCATGAATGAGAATAATTTCACTTCGTTCTCGTTTGGTAAAGACGAGTTCATTCGATATCGACGCAATATACGAACAGGAACCGGAATGTATGCCGATGGTGAATATAATGCTTCCGGAGCTCCATCAAGAGTATTACCAACTACAGAACAATACTCCGCCAGATGGTTTGACCTTAAATATGTGTTTACAGAACTAGATATAACACCGGACAATTCTTATGAGCCAAAAGAATTTTTTAATCTCGGATCATGGGATGATTATAGAAACTATTTATCTTCGGAGTACTCGCGTTCTGTTAAGAGACCACATGAAAGAATAATAAAATATTCAGAATTTCAAAGAATTGCACTTGACAGAACAGACTAAGTGTGTTATAATGTCAATAAGAATAAAAAAATATAAAAAACTCTTAATGGAGGTCAAATTCTTTCGAACCGAACTCGAGTATCAAGAAGAAGTGTTATCTGAATATCATCAGCTTTTCGAAGAGTATTATCAAAGATGGTGCGGCGAGAATGATATTGATTTAAATTCAGTGAACAAAGAAAACACAGAGAGGGTAGAAGCAGCAATCAATTCCTCAGAACAAAGGCTGCTTAATATAAACAAAAAACCAGAGAGAAAAGAAGAAAAAAAGATTAGTAAACTCTACAAACAATTGGCAAAAGAATCTCACCCAGATAAAAATAATGGTGACGATAAAGAGTTTAAAATAATAAACCAAGCGTATGAGAATGGAGATTGGTCCATACTATTAGAAAAGGCCTTAGAAAGAGAAATAGAACCAGACAATATTCATGAAATGATTCCATTGCTTAGACAAGAGTCTGAAAAACTTAAACAAAAAATAGAGAGAAATAATGGAATGTATTCGTGGAAGTATTATCAATGCGATGAAGACGAAGAATGTAAGACCAAACTAGTTAAGAATTTCTTAAGACAATTATTTAAAATGGAGATATAATGATACTATCAATACTATTAGGGTGCTATGGAGATGTAAGCATCATAAAGAGAGAAGAAGAGCCGAAAGACTCTGCCACAACTGTTGTTATAACAGAACCAAGCGATACACAACCAGAACCAACGTTCGAGCCAAGCTGGGAACCATCAGGAGAACCATCATTTGAGCAAACTGAGCGTAATGGTATATCTGGATATACTTATTTAAAATTAAGACAAGTTGCCTGCCCAGCGTGTATGGGAGAATCTCAAGAGATTTCTATAAATTTTCGAGCCGTCTTTCACCAGCCATCTTCTGATGGGCACACCCAATGGGTTCCACCAAACGGACAGTGCACAAATAACTTGATATCAACAAGCCCGTCAACAGTTCCTATTGACCTAGGAGTTGACATATATGTTGAAGGAGAGTACCACACATTTACAGCCAATTCGGTTGGACTTGGAATCTACGAGAACAACCAAATTTGGGAATCACAATTAGAAAGGGATATGAGATATGATGTATTTACAAACGAAGGTAACTATAGTTTTGTTTCCTCTCATGGTTTCGATTTTATTGAACCATATACCATGTTATGGGTTGACCCACTTTATGCTTTTGAAGCACCAATATTTAGATCAGGTGCAACTTTCACATGGGGACCAACCAGTGCCAACTCTGTTTTTATCATCACCACAGCAGTCTACTCTTGGGACGGATCACAATTTCTTGGATACGTTACCTGTGCCGGAGCGGACAACGGTTCAATGACAATCCCAGCTCAATATTTACAATCTTTTCAAGCCGGCTCTTTAGTTGCAATTCATCTTGCACGTCATAAAATCGAACTTGTAGAGACTGACATCAACAATTCATATATTGAAACCCATATGGAATGGGAAGTCGTAGGTACCGGAACTATTTATTAGATAAAGGAGGAATATGTTATGGAAAATGAAATGTGCGAATGTTGCGATTGCAACAAAGAAGCTTGTGTGTGCGAATGCTGCTGCCAAGAAGAAGATTCTTTTAATCCTGATTGGATCGATCAGTTGTGGGGTGATCAATGAGTTCTGCTTGTCCTATTTGCGAATGCGATCCATGCGATTGCGGCTGGGGAAACTATTGTGGAACTAAGGAAGGGAAGCTTGATACAATATCTGTCATTGACAAACAATGGTGGGAACAAGATGGGGATGATCTTATGCACCCCGTCCCTTCGACTTGGTCTCACTATGATGACTGTTTGGAACATATCGAGCAGCTCTGTGGAGCGGGTGGAATTTCACCAACTTATACGGGTACTGTGGTATTAACATTCAAGATAGGAGACCCAGTTAGGTATTTCCCAAACTGTAGCCTTACACATGATGAAGGTATCTGGATAGTAAAAGATATTATTAATAAACATTCACTAGATTGTTCATGGTTTGATTACGAAATAACAAATGGTCTACAAACAGCTCTTTGTAGACAAGACGAACTAGTAAAACTGGAGGAAAAATGAAAGAAAAGGAATTTATATGGAAAAGGCTATCAAAATATTTGAACCAAGATAAAAAAGATTTTGTGCTCAAGATATTCTCCAATTGTTACGATTATTCGCCGTATAGTGCTTGGGATAAAGTCATCGCAGAATTGGTAAAACTAATATATAAAAGAAAACAGCGGCATGGCAAAAATATTCAAGTTGTACAAGTGAAGAGTAAGTTTGGAGGTCTTCGCTTCTATACAGACGGTGATCAAGACGACTATTTACAAGGTGCCATATACATGGCTGAGATTCAATGTTCAAAGATCTGTCCATACTGCGGATCTGTTGATGAAGAGAGGGAAGATACTGGAAGATTTGTAAAAAGATGTGTTAGATGTGACGAAGGGAGTTTCGAAATGACATGACCATCTTGCCTGAAAAACTTATAATTGTTGATGTAGAGGAGCTTCCCTCGGATAAACGACCTAAATATAAGATCGGAGATCTAATACTCATCAGACCGGGTTCTGATAAAACAGTTTATGGTTTTTATTTGAAAGATGGCATGGCCGTCATAGCCGAAATATTGCCATATAGAGTTGTTGGTTTTGATTACTACAGCCCACAACCAATCTATATGATAGAATACAAGGTAAAAAGAGTGGATAAGGACGAATACTGTTATGTTTTGGAAACTTCAATCCAACTAGTCGAAACCGATAAATAACACACTATTTACTATATGAGACATAAGGGAAAATACTTTACCGTAATCAAAGAACAGGGCATATTTAAAAATGGAATGGTCTGCTATTGCTTTGATCAACAAGAGTCTTATGTCCGAATGTGGTTTCAGAAACCTTTGTTCTCCGACATTCATGAAGTCAAGATTCCAATAGACCAAATGCATTTATTTCAAGAAAATTACACTTCTTTGCTTGACAAGTAAACCATAATGTGTTATAATACTTTTATAAACAAAAGAAGGAGGATGACATGATGGATGCATATGTTTTATTTATAGTTAGCTATCTTATAGCAGGAATTGGCATAATAGCTTGCATAATGGCATATTTTACATTACCAATGGTAATAAAGACAGTACTTGATTTAGATGATGAAACTGAAGAATCGGAGAAAGAATGAAGATATTTAAAAGGCGAGGACGAATGCCCGAGGTTAAAGTAGCAAAATTTAAATATAAAGTAGGAACAGTTGTCGAGGTCCAACCATTTTCACTGGGAAGATTCCATAGAACAGCTGTTTCCAAATATAGAGGACAACTCGGCATCGTAGTTGATCTTGGAAATAAGCAACCATTGATGGTAGATGTTTTATTGTTCTCAGGAAAACACATAACAATAAGAAAAGAATTTTTAAAAATAAAGTTTGACTTATTACCAAAGAAAGGGAGGTAAAATGGTAGAATTACATTGTCACTTAGACGGGTCGTTGAGACTCAGTACATTGGAGGATCTCCTCCGCCAAAAAAATTACCAAATACCCGATAACATCAAGTTCTATCCGGGAATGGGAATAGAAGAAGCACTCTCACGGTTCCAAACAACACTATCGGTTCTTCAAGAACCCGACGCTGTTGAGAGGGTTACAAGAGAGATATGTGAAGATGCAAGAGAGTTAAAGCACACTCACACGGAGATAAGGTTTGCTCCACAACTACACAACGGAGCTCCGGTTGAAGAAATCGTTGACGCCGCAATTAGTGGACTTGACCATCGCTCCAATCTTATTCTTTGCGGGCTATACGGAGAGCCACCAAGCGTTCTCAATAGTCTAGTAGAGATTGCAAGGACTCGACCAAGAGTCGTTGGTATCGACCTCGCGGGGGCGCCTCATAACAGCCACAAATATAGTTTAATGGATTATGACGAACCCTTCACTCGAGCGAGAGATTTAGGCATCGGAAGAACCGTACATGCCGCCGAAGGGCGTTCGCCCAAGGAAATCGAAGTTGCGATTAATTTCCTCCATGCTCAACGTATTGGTCACGGACTAACTCTTTTGGAAGACTGGAAGACCCTTGACCTTGTAATGCAGAAAGGAGTAACTATTGAGGCTTGCATAACATCTAACTGGCACACTGGAACCATAACTCACCCATCAAAGCACCCAATAAAACAGTGGCTTGACCACGGAGTTAACGTTGCAATATGTGCCGACAACACCCTTTTATCGGACACCGTTCTTCCGATAGAATATACGAGAGCTAACCAACAATGTGGGCTTTCGAACAGAGATATCTTGCAATGCAAGATCAACGCAGAACGAGCAATATTCCAAAGGAGGTAAATATGAGTTTATTGTATATTTTATTTGGCATGGCATCGATTAGCCTATCCGTAATCGTTTATGGACTATACACACAGGGAGGCAAGAGATGACAGAAAGAAAAAAGACAACAAAAAAGGGAACCGGAACTGGCATTGATGTCAAAGACCGAGAAAAGGAAAAGCATAAGCTTCAACCACCAAAGAAGTATAAAATTGTGTTTCACAACGATGATTATACTCCAATGGAGTTTGTTGAATTGCTCCTTATGGATGTGTTCAATAAAAATAAATGGGTTGCCGAAACACTAACCATGTTGATTCATCATAAGGGAAAAGGCGTTGCCGGTGTATATTCAAAAGAGATTGCCGAAATGAAGCTCAAGGATTGCCATGAGTGGATTAAAACATATCAGCACCCTTTATTGGTGACATTGGAGCAAGAATGAACGAATCAGATCAAAAAATGTGGCTTCTTGTTGACGGCATTGTTAAAAAATTAAAAAGAGCAAGATATTGGACAACATCCGCAGATGAATACCATCAAGAGTTTATGAAAGCTCTTTTCTTGCTCGAAGAGGTTTTGAGAATAATCGAAAAAAAAGATAAAAAAACTTGACAAATAACACAAACGTGTTATAATAAAAATATATTCAACAAAGGGAGAAAATATGAATATTAATATTAACAATCTTGAAAACAAAGTGAAAAGAGAAAACAACTGGGACGAGGAAACTTGGAATCTCGCTTCCAAAGAATACATGAGGTTTCTCACACTACGTCAGAAGTACCCTTCGGCAACACTAGTTCCGAATGAATTGATTGACGCAGTTTGGCATGCCCATATCCTTAATACAGAGCAATACCATGCTGACTGTGATCGCCTATTTGGTAAATACCTTCACCATGTTCCGCATCTAGATGATGACGTATCTGAAGAGAACGAACAAGGGTACCTTGAGACGCAAGATCTCTTCCAAAGAGAATTTGGAGAACCAATGTACGTCTCACAGGCAGCGAGGTGCCAAGGCAAACCATGTCATGCACCAACGCCCTGTCGTTGCAGATAAAAAAAATAAAAAAACCCCTTGACAAACAAGGGGTTTTGTGTTATAATAAATATAACAGACAATAAGGAGAATATATGTCGGAAGAATTAGATATAAGAAAAAAATTTGACAACAACACAGACATTACAAGATCAATAAAAGAACTATTTGGACCAGAAAAAATGTGGTTCAACTCTGCTAATGGTATTAATATAGCAAATCAAATATTATCAACAGCTAGAGTGTTTGATGAAAAGCATGGTCCAATTTTTAATTACAGTTTAACAGCCCCAATGCAGTGTGGAAAAACACAAGCAATTAATACTGCGATTGCTCACATTTTTAAAACTAGAAAACAAAATATAAATTTAGTGTATTATATATCAAACGCCAACAACGGCTTACAGGTAAAAACAATAAATGAGATAGCAAATTTTTGGCTTGAACTCCAAAAGTATGACAATTCATGGGAAATTTATAATAACGGTGATGGTAAGATTGATGTTGTGTATAAAGATCAATGGAAATTGGAGATAAGAGTTATCCACAACGGAAATGCTAAAAGAATAAAAGACTCAATAGCTGATGAAATCAAGGCAAACAAAGAACAAGCAATACAAATAATCATATACGATGAAGCAGATCAAGCCTATGGAAAAGAGTCTCAAAGAGATAAATTTTCTCAACGAATCCTTCAAAGAGAACATGCTTATGATAAACAAAGCTTCTATCAAAGGCAGCTGCTTAACATGCTTGAGATATCAATTTCTGCTACAGACTTTGCAAACAAATTAGACTTTGAAAACACAACGATAAAAGAGTATACAAATTTTTTAAATTTCGAAGTCCACCCAGCATATTACGGATTGGACAGAATTCACGATGAAGGCTATTATAATGAATCTTGGGGACTCATTGAAAAAAGTAATTTTGTGCAAGAAAAAGTTGATAAGTTTGTTACCAAGGTTATAAATCCATTTTTAAATGGCACACACCGAGAACAAAACACAAGACCTTTAGGCATGATGAGGGTCAAACGTGGTAATAAAAATAAATTTCGGTTTGTCGATGCACTGAAAAACTCTACTAATTTAAACACAAAAGTAGCATCAGCCAACAACATACAAGAATTTAATAAACTAGTACATGATGATAAAACCAAACTAATCATCCTCTCTTACAATGGAAAAGACTTTTCTAGAAGTGATGTTGAACAGATTATTCAAACTTTCAGAAAGGCAACAAAACCTGCATTTAAAAGTAAATTTTATAATTTTAATAAACATCAGAAAAAAGTTATTATTACTGTTGACGGAGTTATGAAAGCCGGAGATGATTTAATAGGTAAAAGCCTTGAATTTGTTGCTTTTTGGTGGGAAAGGTCATTAAGTCAAAATTCAACATTTGAAGCTCCTTTGCAAAGTCTTGGGAGGGTATGTAAGATATCCTATAACAAGATTTTACCACCAATAGTATACAGTGACCTTAGACTACCAAATATCATCAAACAATATACCACGGGTGAAAAAACAGCACACGAAATACCAAACAGAAATATTGGTAAGGTGAAAGAGAACAAGAAAAATACAAACAGTTTTGTATTCTATTATGATTCAGAAGATGCAGAGCAGGCAAAAACCAAGATGGAAAAAATTGCTTCATTTTTTAATGAACATATTCCCAACTTATTTCACCTTTGTGGCAAACCACGCTTCTATTATGGAGATAACTGGCCTGACGAGCATAAAGTGTGGAAAGGAAAGAGTTTTAAACACAATCAATCCTATCAGGAAAACGTCTCACCAACAGTTAATACGATCTGTGATAAAAGAGACTTCGTACTCAAAAACAATATCTTCCCACCGAACCTTGTGCAAGACGGTTTTGGCCAACTCCACAAGAACAAAGCAAATACTCGAATTTACGCTAAGAAGATTGGTAATATCTATAGATGTGCTTATGTGTCGACTTTTTTAGAGACAGAAAAAGTTATATGCGATTCTTTTGAAAAGTTTTCAAAAAGACCATCAGCCACCAACACAGTATATATAAAAACTAAACCTGAACAATACAAACCAAAAAGAGAAACACAGGTTAACAAAGAAGCATCATAAAAAAAATAAAAAAACCCCTTGACAAACAAGGGGTTTTGTGTTA
>CEUT01032289.1_pt1 | contig 17299 bp, 9 predicted proteins | sample 531401 | NCBI WGS metagenome assembly CEUT01 (sample SAMEA2622821, study PRJEB7988) | marine metagenome | biome: marine biome (ENVO:00000447); feature: surface water layer (ENVO:00002042); material: "saline water (ENVO:00002010), including plankton (ENVO:xxxxxxxx)" | depth 5 m | reverse complement strand
AGAAAAGTAGTTAGAGAAGAAATCGATTATGCTCTACGTAGAGAAATAAAATCTCTTAAAGAAGACTTACGTGATGAATTAAAACCAACTATTACCGAACATAAAGAAAGAATGGTTGAAGTTCCATCAGAAGTTAAAAGTTCTTTAAAAGAAAAAATTATGGGTAAACAATTTACACCTCAAAATTTTACAAGCAATTCAGCTTTAAATGATCTTTTAAATGAAACAGCACAAGGAGACACAAATTTAGAAAGAGGAAATGCACCAACAATGCCTGTAGAAGCAATGCCTCAACCAGTACAAAAAGTTGTAAATAGAGACTATCGAGAATTAATGAAAGCAATAGATAAGAAAAAAGGAAGATAATAAATGGCTTTAAGAAAAAGATTATACACCAGAATGGACCCTCTAAACTTAGAGACAGACGTAGCTGTAGGGGTACCTTTTCCATTTAATGCAGAGGGAGTATTTTATTCTACTTTTACAACTAAAGAACAAGTAAAAAGTAATTTAATAAATGTATTATTAACAGAACCTGGTGAAAGATTATTTCAACCCCTTTTTGGTGTGGGAATAAGAAATTTATTATTTGAACAAGGAATAGATCTTGAAGAATTAAAATCAAGAATATTAATTCAGACTGAATTATATGTACCAGAAATTACCATTCAAGATGTAATAGTAGATAAAGCTCCACAAAGTCACACATTATTTATAAAACTAACTTATAGTTTAAATTTAGACAATGATCAAGATACTATACAACTTAACTTTAATGAAACTATAGAATAAAAATGGCGTACCAAAAAATATCCAATAAAACCCCTATAAAAGATATAAAGTACTTAAATAAAGACTTTAATACTTTTAGAGACCAATTAATAGAGTTTACAAAAACATATTATCCAAATACATTTAATGATTTTAGCGAAGGCTCACCGGGTATGATGTTTATGGAAATGGCGGCCTATGTAGGAGATGTACTCTCATATTATACAGATACACAATTACAAGAAGCTTTTTTAGATACTGCTCAGGAAAGAGCAAATCTGTTTCATTTAGCTTATACTTTAGGATATAAACCTCAAGTAACTGCTGCTTCTTCAACTAATTTAGAAGTATTTCAATTAGTACCTTCTAAAATCTCGGGAGATGAATATGTTCCTGATTATGATTACGCTGTAACTATAAATCCACCTACTTCTTTTAGATCAGATTCAGGAGTTATTTTTAACTTAGAAGAAAAAGTAGATTTTGCATATTCATCTTCATTTGATGAGACAGTAGAAAGTGTATATCAATTAGATTCAAGTAATAATCCTCAATATTTTTTATTGAAAAAAACAACTCCGGTAATATCAGCAGAAGTAGTAACTAAAGATATAACAATAGGAGCTTTAGAAAGATTCAAAATAGTTCCTTTAGTAGATAATAGGATAATATCAATTCAGTCTGTAGTAGATATAGATGGGAACGAATATACAGAAGTACCTTATTTAGCTCAAAATACAGTTTTTGAAGAATTACCCAATATTAGAAGTAATAACCCAACATTATCTGAATTCCAAACCGAAACTCCATATCTTTTAAAATTAAAAAAAGTTCCAAGAAGATTTGCAACCAGATTTACAAAAGACGGAATATTAGAATTACATTTTGGAGCAGGGACTAACAATGATAAAGCTGATGAACAAATAATTCCTAATCCTGATAATGTAGGTTTAGGTCATAAAGATGGAAGAAGTAAATTAAATGAAGCTTATGATCCTTCAAACTTTTTATTTACTAAAACATATGGACAAGTTCCTTCAAATACTACATTAACAATAACTTATTTAAGAGGAGGAGGAATAGCATCAAATGTAGCTTCGGATACTATTACAAATTTAGAAACAACTAGAGTATCAATGAAACCTAATTTGAATGGAACTTTAGCTAGTTTTGTTAAAGAATCTTTAGCATGTAATAATCCAGAACCAGCAGGAGGGGGAGGAGTAGGAGATTCTATAGAAGATATAAGACTTAATACAATAGCTTCTTTCGCAGCACAACAAAGAACAATTACTAAAGATGATTATATATTAAGAACTTTAGCTATGCCCTCTAAATTTGGTAGAATAGCTAAAGCATATATAACTAAAGATTCTACATTAAGAAATACTATAGGATTAAGTGAACAAGAAAATGCGTTTGCTTCTAATTTATACATTTTAGGATATAATCCAGATAAACATTTAGTAAACACCAATACAGCTACAAAAACAAATCTAATAACATATTTAAATGAATTTAGACCATTAACGGATTCAATTAATATTAAAGATGCTTTTGTAATAAACGTAGGTGTAGAGTTTGAAATTACAACTTTTAAAAATACTAATAATGAAGAAACATTATTAGCTTGTATATCAGAATTACAAGATTATTTTGATATAGATAAATGGCAAATAAATCAACCTATAATAACCTCTGAAGTGTATAATCTTATAGCTCAAGTAAAAGGAGTCCAATCAGTACAAAATTTAATATTCAATAATTTAGCAGGATTATCTAGAGGTTATTCTATGTATAAGTACGATTTTAATACAGCAACTAAAAATGATATAATATATCCTTCAATGGACCCAAGTATTTTTGAAATAAAATACCCTAACACAGATATTAAAGGAAAAATAACACAATTCTAAAATGGCATATTACTTTATATTTCCCGAAAAAGACGCTACATTATATAGTCACCCTGACAGAAAAGAATTAAACACAGGAGGTGATGAAATTCTTGAATTAGTTGAAGAAAAAGCAAGTGTAGGAGAAATATATTATCCTTCACGTATTTTAATAAAATTCAAAAACACTGAAATAAGAGATATTATTACTACAAAAATTCAAAAAGAAATAAACACAGAAAATTGTAGTATAGGATTACAATTATTTTCTACTGAACATAAAAACTTAGCAAAAGACCATATAGTTGAGGCTTTTCCTTTAAGTCAATCTTGGGATGAGGGAACAGAAAGATGGACAGCAACATCCCCTGAAGATGGAAGTAATGGGTGTAGTTGGTTATATAGAACAGAAAACACATCATCTAACTGGATAACAGGAAGTTTTGCAACAGGAACTACAGGTTCTTTTAAAATTCAAGAAGGAGGAGGAGCATGGTACACAGGAAGTGATTTTAGATCAGAAAATTCTTTCTTTACAGCAGATAATTTAGATTTAGATTTAGATGTAACTACTGTAATTCAAAAATTCTCAGCAAGTTATTACCAAGATGCTTCTTACCCAACAGGTCTTACTAATAATGGGTTTATAATTAAAAAAATTGATGAAGAAGAGGAAGATAGTTTTAGTTCTGGAGAGTTAAAATATTTTTCTTCAAATACACATACTATTTATCCCCCTAAATTATGTTTTAAATGGGATGACTCAGTATATTCTCATAGTGGTACTACTTTAACTAGTGGAGATATATTTTTATCTTTATATAATAATAAAAACATATACCAAAGAAAATCTAAACAACGTTTTAGATTAACAACAAGAAAAAGATATCCAGATAGAACTTTCACAACAAGTTCAAATTTTTTAGATACACAATATTTACCACAAACAAGTTATTATAGTGTAAGAGATGCTTCTACAGACGAGGTAATAATTCCTTTTGATACAAAATATACAAAATTAAGTGCTGATAGTGAAGGTATGTATTTTGATTTATTTATGGAAGGTTTTCAACCAGAACGTTATTATAAACTACAGTTTAGAACAGATAACAATGACGGAATACAAGTATTTGATGATGATTACTTTTTTAAAGTTATAAGATAATGAAATTAACTAAAAAAATAATTACTGCTAAAGATGCAAAAAACCTAATAGATAGTAGTTTTTCTGAATTAAAAAAAGAAATAGAAAAACCAACTGTAAATATGTTTTTTAAACAATATAATAGGTTATTTTTTGATATCCCTAAAATGGGGGCTAATTCTCATCAATCTATAATAGAAAGAAGTCAACAATATATTGAAGATGAAAATGTATCTTTACCTAAAGATCAACTTATAGATACTTTAAATGAAGAAATAAGAAGACTAGAAACAGAATTAGCTGATTTAAAAGTTTCACATGCTGCTAAAGATATGGCTAAAAGAATAGAAGAATTTAACGAAGAAAAAGCAGATAAAGATAGTAAAAGTATATAATGGCTACGATATTAGAACAAAAAAAGGTACTTAAATTAGATGTAAAGAATATAAATGATGCTGCGTCTAGAGAAATCACTCGTAAATTTGGTAAAGCAGAAGACTTTGTAGAAGTTCATATATATTCTCTTAATGGAAAATTACTTCAATCAATACCTAATTTCACAGACTACACTTTACCTGAACTTACAGAAGAAAGTGGAGATAATTTAGTAAATGAAATAAATATTGATTTTGATTCAGCTTTAAGATCTTTAGGATATCGTTCAGGAGCTTATGATGTTCATATTAATATTCAACGAAGAAAAATATTTAATCAAAGAAGATCAGCTTTTACATTAAAAGATATATCTCCATCTAAAACAGAATTAAGATTAGAAACTAATAATTCTAATAATGAATTAAGTGCTAATGCTAGAGAATTTATCGATTTATTACGAGGATCTCCTCTTTTTAGAGATTTTAATTTAAATTTTGGCAAAAATATAAATTTATTAGGAGTTAATTTAGACATAGATACTTCAAATCCTGATAAGTTTGCCTTATTAGTAAAGTTACTAAAGCCCCTACCAGGGAATATAACAGTAGGAGATAAACTAAATATAACAGAAGAAATAGTAGAACCTTTAGTAACTACTTATGATTTAGGACTTCCGACATTAATAGAACAAGAAGCAACTTTAAGAGGACCTAATTTTAAAATAGATGTTAGATTAAATGACACCATACCTACTTCTCTTAAATCATACAATGATATATTAAGTACAGACACAACTTCATCTTATCAAAAATTATTAAGTAAATTAGAAGGATATGAAATTCCAGAAATAGACTACAGTTATATAAGACCTACTGAATCTGCCTCTATAGAAGCAGGAGAAATGGCTCCTTCTCATTTTGAAAATTTTGTTCATTTTGGCTCTGCAACAGAAAGACTAAATAATTTTGAATATAAATTAAAATTATTAGAACTTTACCAAACCCAATTAGATAACATTAATGATATATCAGGTTCAACTTCACAATCATCAGTAGTATTAAATACCACAGCATCTATTGCTAGTAAAAAAGAAAAATTAATACAAGATTTTGATGGGTATGAACGATTTTTATATTTCGAATCAGGAACATACTCTTGGCCTAAAACGAATTCATCCGAACCTTACGCACAGGTCCATACTACATCATCAGAAGCATTAGTTTGGTTAGGAAGTTCAATTGATACTAATCCTAATTATGGTGGTCAATTATTATCTTCTTCTATTTTTGATACTCAAAATCAAAATAATCTAATTAATACTATTCCTAACCATATAGGGGATAGAGATGAAAATGCTCCTTATTTATTGTTCTGTAATATGATAGGTAATTTCTTTGATCCTATATGGGCTCATATCAAAGAAATAACCCAAATTAGAAATAATAGTCATATTTATGGGGTTTCTAAAGATTTAGTTTATTATACTTTAAAAAGTTTAGGGATAGACGCTCATGATCAATTTGAAAATCAAGATTTAGTAAATTATATTTTAGAAAGTAAAACAACAACAATAGGAGAATTAAAAACTAAAGTAATATCAGGTTCAAATAATATTCCTTCTAAAGGAGATATAACAAAAGAAATTTGGAAACGTTTATATCATAATGCTCCCTATCTTTTAAAAACTAAAGGAACAGCCAGAGGATTACAAGCATTAATTAGTTGTTATGGAATTCCTGATACTGTTTTAAATGTAAAAGAATATATGGGATCTGCCCCTAACAGAGATGATTTTAATACTTTTACTTATAACAAATATTTAAGAATACTTGAAGGAGACTCTTCTAATAATCAGGGATTTTTTGTAGAATCACAATTTAGTGGTTCTTTAGTAGCACCTTTATCAGCTTCAGAAAAAACTATAGAATTTAGAGCAAAACCATATAGGTCTAATTCACAAATGCATCTACTTACTTTATCAAGTAGTATATCTTCTTCAGATTTACATCTACAATTACATCCATACACAGGTAGTCATGATTTTTATGAAGAAAATGATAGAACACAATATGGTAAATTAGTTTTACATCAATTTACTTCAAGTATAGCAGAATCTTCAGGAGTAGGAAGAAAAATAAGCCCAACTGAGTTAGTAAATTTAAATGAAATATCCTCAGATTCAAATAATGGGACAATATTATCTATTACTTCTTATAATTTTGCTTCTAATACTTCTGGAGGAAACCAATTTGTAAATAATATTACATCAGAAAATTTAGTAGCGGGAAGAACATATAAAATTTCCGCAGTATTATCTAATTATGCAGGAACTGGAGATGTAGGTTTTTCAAATTCAGGAGGTGTTAGTGGTACTGCTCGAAGATCTACTAATGGGCTTATAGAAGAAACATTTGTTGCATCTGGGACCACAACTAATGCACTTCAACCAGATTTATTCATAGCGAATGGTGTTACAGCTGCAACTTTAAGTAATATAACAATAAAAGAAATACTTATACCAGAAGGATATTTCCCTATATACAATGGAGAATTTTGGGACTTATACTTAAACACAGATGGAGCTTCAGGTAGTAATGCTACACTTGGTTTTGGAGCTTATCAAGCTAATCATTTACAAGAAGTAAATCATTTTACTCAGTCAGTTACAATATCAGAAAAAGAAAACGCAGAAATTTTTGGTAATCCTTTTTATAACAGTGGAAGTTTACATGGAGCTAATGTACTTTATTTAGGAGGTATAAGAACAGGATCATCAAATTACACAACAACAGTTACAGGGTCATCATTTGATTTAGAATACTCAGGTTCTATAAATGAATTTAGATTATATTTTGGTGAAAGATTATCTCATGATACTTTAACTAAACATGCTTTAGAACCTTTTATGTATGCTGGTAATTCACCAACATCTTCTTTTAATACTTTAGTAGCTAGATATCCTTTATCTTTTGAATTAGAAGACTCAGTAGGAAATAATGAAACCTTTATACCTTCTGGATCTTTAACAGACAGTGGTAGTATAGATGCAAGTAATAATCCAATTTATGCAGCTAACGCTTGGAATCAAAACCCAACAGCAAGTGCCGATCAAAACCAAGCATTATTAGATGCTAATGCTCCTATAACGGGGGGTGCAATTTTAGATGAGAATGCGGTTAGTATAATTCAAAATCAACCAGGCTTTCCAAACCATGAACCTATATTTGTAGTAGCGGGTACACCTTTATTATCTTCTCATCACCCAAATCAAAATGTAAGATATTTAGAAGCATTCTCTTATTTAGATGATAATAATTTAAGTAATCATGAAGAAAAACACCATTTAATAACCCCAAACTCAGTAGGAAGACTCACAGCAAATAATAAAATAAAAATAGATTCGGGATCAGTAAATGATGATATTTTATCTACAGATGTATTAACACAAACCCCAACACTTAATAGACAAGGAGTAGATTACGATGAAGTAGGTGTTTTCTTTTCACCACAAAATGAATTAAATGAAGATATAATTTATACTTTAGGACATTTTAGTGTAGATAACACTTTAGGAGATCCTAGACATCAAACATCATCATATTATCCTGATTTACAAGCTCTAAAAGACCATTATTTCCAAAAACTAACAGCAGGGAGTCATAGATTAAATGTATTTGATTTTACTAGATTAGTACAATTCACAGACCATACATTATTTGAAATGGTAAAAAAGTTTACTCCTCAAAAAGCAAACTTAAAAACAGGTTTACTTATAGAACCTCATTATTTAGAAAGAGTTAAATTTGAAAGACATCATCCTATTAAATCTCAAATACTATTAGAAACTGAACTTTCAGAAATAACACAATCCTTCACTAAAAATAATAATATATCAGCATTAGATTCTACATCAGGTTCTACTGTTATAACTCAATATAATTTTATAGGAACAGGCAGTAATGGTAGACCATTACAATCAGGTTATAATACAGCAATTGATTTTAATAAAACTTTTACAGGTAGTGCTGCTTGGGAACATGGTCCTATATTACCAGTATCTTTACATGTATCAACAAATGCAACTCCTAATTTAGTTACAAACGGAAGATTTGAAACAAACACAGATTGGGTAACAGGATCAGTAGGATGGTATATTGAAGGAAACCAATTACATTTTACAGGATCTAATTATACAAGTGTAGAACAAGTATTACCTAATTTAATTACTAATAGAGAATACGAAGTAAAATTTGTATTAAAAACAGATGATAATGTTGCAAACCCAGAAAATTCTAGATTTGTTGTTGAACTTGGGGGTACATCTACAGGTTTACCTGCTAGTGTTTCTAGTAGTTTAGTACCTCATATTAGTGGGGGAGTTGAGGATGGTTTAGTAAGATTAGTTTTAAAAGCAGGAGCAGACACTAATAAAAAACTTAAATTTTTCCCAGGAAGTGCAGGAACAAGATGGACAGGATCAGTATGTGATGTGTCAGTAAGAGAATTAGGTTTTAAAACTAAGGCAAGATATTCAGACACAATAAGATTTGAGGATTATAATGGTCCTATTAGTTTACACCCTTCAGGAGGAAATTCTCCTGATCTTTATGGTACTGAACCTAGCATACATATTAATATAGAACCACATGGGAATAATACTAGATCTCCCTATGGAGTTTATAAAAAAGGTAAATTAAGTAAAAATTATTTTATTACTCCTGGAAATCCAAGAACAAATCATGGCTTGACAACAGGTTCAATAAATGTAATCCAAAATGGAGACTTTAGTGATGGTAGTACAGGATGGAGTGCTACAAACACGGCTATAGCTGGAGGAGTAGCTAACTTTAATGGATTTATAGGAGCGGGAGGATATCCTTCTATAACACAACGTTATGTTAGAAGAGGAGGATTTGGAGACAAATACGAAGTAACATTTACAGTTACTGATTGGAATAATGGCGCAGCAGGATATTCAACCCTTAGATTAAATTTTGGTATGTACCCTAATGAAGGAGTCCCTAATGATGTATTGAATACATCTCAAACTGGATATGCCGATACTTTATTTCCTCTTTTAATGGATTCTAATACAGTACAATTAAATACACCTATTAAAAAAACATTTATATCTGATGGTAATAATTCTATCCAGTTTTATGTTTCACCTAATGATGCCGACATTTCCATAACCAATCTTGAATTAAGAAAAATAGAAGATCGTCAAAGTGTTCGTTTTGATGATTCTATTTTAGACACAAAAGGTTGGAAATCTTTAAGATATGATGGTTCTAAATTAATAGGAAATAAAATTAATGAATTTACTCCAGGAGACATCACTTATGGTAAAAACCCAGTTGTTGGTAAAAAATCAACAAGTATATACTTTGGTACAAATTTAGTAGGAGCAGATGGAGAAGAAGACCCAGAGTTAATTACATTAAAAAAACATTCTTATATAAACATAGATAGTATAATATCAATAGATGATGAAACTGATAGCATAGAAGTAATAAATACATCTGCTGTTCCCTATAATTCTTATCAAAGATTAATAGCTAATGATTTATCTCAAGATAAAGATTTTGAAGTAAAAATATTAGATAAAAATATAGAAAATAAAAAGAAAAACAGATACACATCTAAATTTAGCCAAGGATTATTATACAAAACTGTAGAACATAAAGGAATAAACGGAACAGGAAATATACATGGTGAAGGAATACAAGCAGGCCATATATATAGTGCTTCTTATCAAAATGGTCCTTACACATATCATAAAACTCCTAATTTAGTTAAAAATCCTCACCTTTATTCCTTTGGACCCGAAATAATAATAGATGGGAACTTCACAGGATCTTATGCAGCTGGAGAACCTAACCCTACTTGGATTATTGGGAATTATAGTGGTTCTTCCTTTAACTATAACACTGAGGGTGACGGTATATTTATACAAACTATTCCAGGAACATCAGGTCAGTTTTCTGCTTTAAGAAATAAATTCCCAATAGAACTAGAAGATGGAGCATTTTACAGATGGGAATTTACAGCAGTTGGTATAGACAACGGTGGAGATACCATTACAGCGCATCCTATTGTAGTTGGAGATAATTTAGCAGGTAGAGGGGGTAATGCTAATGCTTACAGACCTATGGGGAGTGGTGATAACTCCTTTTTTGAAGGAAGAAACATTTACGATTTTAGACACGATACATCATTAAATAATGGTTCAGATTTTGTAGCGCTATTATTCGAAATGAAAAATGGAAATACATTTGAAAAATCTGTAAGATTTAAAAATATTTCTTTAAGAAAAGCAACTCCTGCTCATAGTCAGTTTGATGTTACAAACGACATAGGGACTGCTTGGGTGTTAGCAAATGGAAGAGCAATAGCAAATGATAGTAGCCAAGGTTGGTTAAATATAAATAATTTAAGTTTAGAAACAGGAAAAACTTATGAATTTGAAATAGATATAGTGTGTGAAACAAATAATGTTATTAATGGTTTAAAATTAGCAAACGTATTAGATGGAGGATCATCAAATTTAGAAATACAAAGAGTAAATGGAGTATATACAGGTCACCAAAAAATAAGATGGGTACATGATGGGTCTCAAAACCATAGACTTAGACTTTATAATAGTACTACTTGGGCAGGATATGTAACTAATTTCAGACTTCATGAAGTTGAACCATATGATACAAACGGAAATGTATTTGTTTATGGTAAACATACCAACACAATGAATATTAGTACATTAGAAATCTTTCAAAATGATTTTACACGTGAAATATGGCATAAAGAAGATACTTTTGGTCTTATAGATATGGTAACTTCAAGTGCCAATTATTATTATGATAGTATAGAAAATATAGCAAGACTTTATGATTCAAGATTACTACCTTTTGCCTCAGAAAGTCAAAGAAGATTATTTGTAACTTTTCAAGACGGACAACCAATAAGAGCAAGAAAAGGAATAGATATACCTTCAAATGTAGGACTAAAAACTATAAGCACGGCAGAATTAGACTTAGAAACATACAATTATTATGATGAAAACACAGTAGTATATCATAAAGGAGGAGGAGAATCAACAGCAGTGTTTGGGGGTGATGGAGTAAATACATTAGATTATACTTCTTCTTTACTCATGAATTCTCACTCATTTCATAATATAGTATCAGGAGCAATGCACGATCATCCTGTTTCTATGTCTAATGATTCTATAGATACTTATGATAGTACTGAATTTGCAGGAACTACTAGACCTATAGCTCAACCATATTACCTGTACATACCTCTAAAAAAAGAAGCACATGACATTGCGGAATCTTATAAACTTAGAAGAGGAGGAAACACAAGTAATTGGAAAGGTGTAGCACAAAATATATTTGGACAAGCTATAAAGTTAAATTTTGTATTTTCAGGTAATTCAAACCAAAATGCAAAATATCAAATTTCATATTTAGAAGAAAAACCAGCAATCATAGCCAACGTAAATAAAACAGTAGAATTTAAAAACGGAACTGGAGAAAAAGGATATATAATTATACCTGAAAATTTAGATAAAAACATAAAAAACAACTTAGATTATTATTTAAGTAAATTAGAATTAATATCAGATAAAGATATAAAGAAAATACCAAAACAAAAAGAATAACAATTTTTGAAAACAATTTATATTTATAACAAAACACACAAACAATGGGATATTTAGACAATACTAGCATCACTGTAGATGCAATTTTAACAAAAAGAGGCCGCGAATTACTTGCAAGAGGAGATGGTGGTTTTCAAATAACACAATTTGCTTTATCAGATGACGAAATTGATTATACATTATTTAACGAAAATCATCCTAATGGTTCTCAATTTGCTGGAGAAGCAATTGAAAATATGCCTCTTTTAGAAGCTATTCCTGATGAAAACAATATAATGATTCATAAATTAGTTACTTTACCAAGAGGAACAACAAAATTACCTATTGTAACAGCTAATTTATCAAAAGTTACCCTTTCATTAGGATCAACTACTAATATAGACCCACAAACATTAAATTTCCAAGGTTTATCAAACTTAAAAGAACCAGGAGGGTATATGGCTACTATAGCGGATAGAAGACTACTAACTAACTTTACAGGAGTAGGAGCAGGAGGAGCAACAACAACAGTAAGACCATTTACTTCTTCAGCTTTAAGCGAAACTATTAAAGGTACATCATTTAGTTTAACAGCTATTAATAGTACTACATTATTTGGAAATAATTCTAAATTATTAACTACTATAACACTTGAAGGTGTAGATTCAGGAGCTAGAGTAACAATCCCTGTTGAAATTTCTAAAGAAGTAATAGCAACATCAGCAACTCAAGGAGTAACAGGAGTTACACTATCCTAATAAAATAAAATAAAATGGCAACATATAATAGATTAAACACAGAAGACTCAGTAGTAAGCACAGATAAAGTAACAATAAATACTTGGAGTGATAATACAAATATATTAACTACTTTTTTCTCATCTTCAACAAACGCAGTTTATACAAACTCAACATCACAAGGTAATTTCTTTTTAGAATCCTATAAAACAGACCCATCAACAGATTCAACAGCTGAAGTTCAATTTACTGTTGGGTATGGTCATAAAGAAGGTTCAGGATCTAAAGATTTTACAAACGTAGCAGGAGCTTTTGGTTTTAGTGCTACAAAATGTGTTTATAATCAATATCGTCAATTAGTATTTGGAGATGAAACTTCAAATTTTACTTTTAATGGTCATACATCTAATGATATACATGTAATAAACATAGCAAGAAGTAGATATAGACATAATTTAAAACCAGGATCTTTAAACCTAAAAATAAATGATGGTACTAACATTACCCATTTGACAGATGATAGTATTACAACAACAGGATCTGCAACAGTTACTAATGCAGGTAGACAATTTAATTTAGTATCAGGATCTAATGGTATTATGTCAGGATCAAACTTAACCCAAACAGATCATAATGGTACGACAATGAGTGGATCTTATGGTTTCTTTTATCCTGATACAGGAATTATAATTATAAATGGAGAAGCTTTAAGAAACCCTAATGTATCTTATTGGTCTGAAGGAACATCAAATTCAACTGGACAAATAAACAGAAATCAAATGTTTGCTGCTTTAAAAACAGGAGCTTCTTTTGAATTAGATAGTGAAGAAAAAATCTCATCCCAATTTATGTTTGTAAGAGTTAAAAATAGTGAATTTAATTACACTACTAATCCTTCTTATATAGATGAAAGTGGAAATTTAAATGTAACTTCATTTGCAGATTCACCTATAACTTATATTACAACTGTTGGTTTATATAATGATGAAAATAACTTAATTGCTGTAGCAAAATTAAGTCAACCATTAAAAAAAGATTTTACAACAGAAACTTTAATAAGAGTAAAACTAGACTATTAAAATGTCACTTGAATGTCTACTTATAAAAAACTTACAAATACAAACGTAGCAAGCATACCTTTTAATGCAAACAAACAATGGTCATTTACCTCAGCTTCAGCAACAACAGATTCTATAGGAGTAGAAATAACAACAGCTAATTTTACATCAGCTTCTTTACACACTTATAGTAGTGCTTCCACTGATTTATCTTCATCTATAAAATATCACCAAACTGATCATCTTTTTTATAAAGATTATAAAGAAAATATAAATAATAGATTAGGTAATGCTAATTATTTAGAACAACAAAGAGAATTATACAATAAACTTAATACCCTTTCTATCCCTTCAGGATTATATGGATTAGAAATAAAACCAGGAACTTTTTATTTTTCAGGTAGTGCAGATACTAAAATCGTAGATGATGGAAAAGGAAATCTTATAATATCAGGAACCGATCTTACAAACCATAATATAGATGTTCGTCAAAAAATATTTCATTTAGGACCTGTAAAAGGTTTTAAAAATTATGATATTAAGTCTCAGTTTTATGTAGAAAAAGAAGACCCTAATTCATTTAAAAGATACTACAGTCAAGAAAATGAAATAGATGACAGCTATTATTTAAATCATATAACTTACAAAAATATACTTTTTAGTGAAGAAATATTAGGACCAGAATTATTAGTAAGTGGAAATTTCAATAATGGACTAGATGGGTTTACTATAGCTACTCCTACAGGTAGTGAAACACTTGTAGGAATTATATCAGGATCAGGAAGTAACGCAGCAATTATAGGAGGTGAATCAACTTTTCCTTTTATATCCCAAACCTCAACTCAAACCCCAGGAATAGAATACGAAATAGCAGTAAATGTCACGTCTGCGTCTTTAGAATCAACAGGATCACAAGTCGAATTAAATATATTAAATGATGATAGTATAGGAGCATTCTATGATCAAAAATATCCAGTTATAGCACAAAATTTACACCAATCAGGAAATTTAGGAATATATAAAAAAAGATTCATAGCTAATAAATCTAATTTTCAAATTTATGTAGCTGACTACGAACATAAAGTAGTATTAGACAGTGTATCACTTAAAAAAGTAGACGCATTTCCTGCCGTACATTTTGAAAATAATATCACAAAAGGGCCAGAATTAATTGTTAATGGTAACCTTCAAGATATTGATGGAGAAGATATAGCATTCTGGTCTGAACAAGATACTGACAACGTAGCAACTTATTCTCCTATAGTAAATGGAGTCCGTGTAGATTTTACAGGTTCACCAACTAATTCATGGTGGGTTAGACTTCACCAAGCTTTGGATGGAAATGTAGGTAGAGCTTTATTAGAAGAAGGTAAAACTTATAAACTTAAATATGAATCTAGAAGCAATTTACCAAAAGGAATATATGGTAGAATATCCAAAACTAATGGTCAACAACTTCAAGTAGATCAAGAAGAAAATTATGAAGAAACCCATAGATTTAGAGAATCATGTCTAGTTTTTACTGTAAATAGAGACACAACTTTAACAGATCCTGACTTCCCAAGCAATTTAGCCCTACAGTTTTACTCAAGAGCTTCTGGAGCTGAAATAGGCGCAGGTCATTTTTTCGAAGTTAGAAATGTATCTTTAAAAGAAGTAGATTTAACATCACACTCATCTATAGTATCACCACATAAAGATGATTATAATTTTAATCCAGGAGATGATTTTACTATATCAATGTATGTTAATCCTTACCATAATGCGTTCTTAAAAAGTAAACTTACTCGTAATGATTCAAAACACACAAAATCATATTTATTAAGTAAAAGTACAACCAAAACTGTTATACCTACTCCTCTTAACACGAGATATGGTAAAATGGATTTAAAAACAACAGGATCATCTCAACCAAAAGAAGTACCAGTAGATGCTCAATTTCCTTTTGAAATTTATGTTGAAAAAATTAATAATTTCAGACAAAATGTAGTATTTACAAAAACAGATGGAGACTTTACACCAACTATCTCTGCGTCTATAGCAACAGGATCTTACCAACATTTAATTTGTATGACTTCAGCATCTAGAATGGAAATATGGTTAGATGGAAATAGAGTAGCTAGCGGTTCAGACACAACAGTAAAAAGAACACAAAATCCTGCTAATTTGTATTTTGGAAGTAAAGGAGAAAAATCAAACTTCTTTTCGGGAAGTATGTCAAATATTATGATTTTTAATCAGTCTAAAACCTCTGATGAAATAAATAATATAAAAAACACATTTAATAATTCTTGTTATTTAGGAAACATATTTTATTCAAATGGATTGGCAACTGTAACTCATCCATCTTACCAATATTTAATGACACCTAATCCTTACCATTATACTAGTGGCTCATTTAATAATATACAATTTAAAGGATCTCATACTATATATGAAAACGAATATCAATGTACAGTTGAAGCTCATGAATATAATTATTCGAATAATGTTTCAACAAGAAAAATACAAACAGATCAACATGAAAACTTAGCTAATTTTGCTACTGGATCTATTTGGGCTCCTTATGTAACAACTATAGGACTTTATGATGATAATCATGAATTATTAGTAGTAGGAAAATTAGGTCAACCTATAAAAATGTCTGAAGAAACAGACACCACTTTTATAATAAAATGGGACACTTAAAATAATTATATCTTTTATGTTATTTTGATATGTATTATAAATAGCATATTTAAATTAAACAAACATGGCAACAGACGTTAGTAAAAATACATTAAAAACATATTTTAATACAGGAGATCAACCTACAGAAGCACAGTTTGCTGATTTTATAGAAAGCACAATCAACCAAACAGATGGAACAGATCAATCAATATCTAGTTCTTTAGATATGCATGGAACATCAGTATCAGCTAGTGGGGGGATTTTTTATGTTAGTGGATCTATTCATGGTGAAGACCCAGGAGCAACGGGTAGAGGAGCAGGAGCCACAACAGGATCAGCTTTTTCATCTAAAACATTAAACCTTAATGGTGAAACAATTACTACAATCTTAGTAGATTTAGAAGGTATGAAATCTAAAAATGATGAAGGTGATGTAATTGGAATAGATGGAACAGCAAACGCTCATTTAATGAAATGGGAAACAGCAAGACATGGTGTATGTTATAAAATAGAAATGGCATGTATAGAAGCACCAACAGGAGGTACAGAAGACATTGATTTAAGATCTAATTCATCAGAAGTAGCAACTTACGATACAGATGGTAGTGGTTTTACAGCATTATTAACAGCAGGAGGTGATTGGGCTGTAGGAAAACGTCTAGGAACAGACGGATCTAATGGTACCCAAACTCAATTAGCAAATAATGATTTTTTATATTTAGTAGCAGGAGATGGTAATACAGATGGGGTTTACACAGCAGGTAAATATATTATTAAACTATATGGAGTAAAATCTGATTTTAGTTAAATCCTTAATAAAAACATTTATGAAAGACCTTGGTTTTCCAGGGTCTTTTTTTTATATTCATTATTATGTGGTACTTTATAGATAAACAAATTAATGAAATCACTGACCTTCCTGAAGGAGCATTTGGTTTTATTTATCAAACAACTCATACTCCAACTGGAAAAAAATACATTGGTAAAAAATCTTTAATTTACAATTT
>CEUT01028705.1_pt1 | contig 17313 bp, 11 predicted proteins | sample 531401 | NCBI WGS metagenome assembly CEUT01 (sample SAMEA2622821, study PRJEB7988) | marine metagenome | biome: marine biome (ENVO:00000447); feature: surface water layer (ENVO:00002042); material: "saline water (ENVO:00002010), including plankton (ENVO:xxxxxxxx)" | depth 5 m | reverse complement strand
TACCTTGGGTAGCTCCATCAATCAGGCCAATCTGCTATGGGTGGGTTTCCTGTTGGGTTGCCATCGCTATCTACTGGTGTGTCAAACAAAGCCATGAATGCAGCATGATCAGAAGCATTTGTTATTGATGCCTCAATTGTGTTTGAAGCAGTGCGTATAGCTGCTCGATCTGTAGCAACCTGACTTGGCAATGAATAGTCAGAAACCTCAGATGCCTTGACCACCATCCAATCGGTAGGCTGTAGCAATCCATTAGCCTGATCTTTGATAATAGCTTTCCATGTAGATTTGAGGCCAAGTGTTACTAGCTGATTTCCATCTATATCGAGTACAGCATTCCCATCTTCATCGACTTCATTAACATCATCCAGAGCTTTGGGTGTATCAGCATCCCAATAAAAACGATTATCATATGGGGCTGGGTCAGCCTCCCATGTCAAACCCTTTGCTGCTTTTTCATCATCCGACCAGTTGTTCCAGTTGTATGGGTGCTTGATGCCATTATTGTCAGTCCAAGATCGACCAACTTTGATAACTCGTCCACTATATTTCCAAGGCATTGATCTCTCCTATCGTGCGTTACTGTATTTGAATGGTTGTTCGGCGAAAGCCATGTAGATAAAAGTATTACCAGAACCATTTATTGCGGCTGATGAATTTCTATGTTTAAAACCATTTGAACAAATATCTATCATGTCTGCTGTGCCTTCTGCGCTTTGAAGGTTTGGATAAAGAGGATCATTGTCTACGTTATAACCCTCTCTCTTATTATCAAACATCCACCAGTGTTGAACGGCTCCTGTTGCTGCTTTACAAATAATAAACGCTGGTCTAAACCCAGTGTACACAAACGGCCCATTTGACGATCCGTTTCCTACGTAGCTGCCGAACTTGCTGTAGCCTTCGACACCGTGAAAGCAGTAAGCTATTCTAGTTCCTGTTCCGTTAGGACCAAATTTTCCTGCACCAAAAGTATCTGCATCTGGATTAGATGTACCCCATACTTTATTTGTTGCGCTTGATCTGTCACCTTGAGCAGCCGTACTATTTAAAAGTAAGTAATAATGGTATGGGTCTGTACCACCGTTTAAATCTTTGTGATAAACCCACCAATTTGACGTACTGTCTCGCCTTTTTGCAATAATCATTTCAGGGGCAGAACTTAACCCATGTGCAATTCTTCCATTGTTGTTGGTATTATCACCAGTGTAAGAAACAATGCTAAACCCAGCCTCAGTATTTACACTACCTGTTGAGTCTATTGTTGCTCCATTTGTTCCCGAAGAATTACTAAACGATGTGCCAGCTTTCCAGTTCCATGCAACGTAAGTACGACCAGAAACGTTCCATTGATTGTTTGCGGCACTATGGCTAACAGTGAAACCATCAGTATCAAAGCTATTTAAACCAACTCCACTGTAATCAATCTCGGCAGATGTACCGCTAGGAAAAACAGTAAGTCCAGCACCACGCACAGAGTCTACTAATTTTTGAGCCTCACCAGAAGTGTTTCTTGATTTAACCCAGCTCCAATCAGGTTGAAAGCCAACGCCTGTTATACTTTGGCTAGATCCATTCCCACTATACAACACAGTATTAAAATAATCTTCTGGGTTCTCACCAGCATTAGGATCAATAGCTGGATCGGGCAAGTTAGCATTGCAAAGAGCTAAAAATCCTGACGGAGGTGCATAGAAGAAGTCACCCTTGCCGTTACCATCTGCATTACCTTGAGGTACTTTGGTTGCATTGAAGGAGCTGTCTTGTCCGAAGTTTGCAAGACCAACCCAAGCATATAATCCAGTTCCTAAATGTAAAGTGTATGTTCCAGTTAAGCTAGAAAAAGCAGTTCCTTGTGAAACACCATTTTTATAGAATGTCAAAGTTCCTGCATCTAAATCTAATGCAACTCCTATAATATCCCCTGTTGTAAATGTGGCACCATAAGAACCCTGATTTCCAGAGTTATATTTATTACCAGTATTAGAATAATAAGCATAAATTGATGGATGAGTAAAATTATGGGTTTCATGGCCTGATACTGTAATATCTTTTACACCAACCATAGCTGTGCTAAATGATGTAAATGATTTTATGTATACTTCCCAATACCACTTTCCACTCGAAACCGCAAAAGTTGCCTCACATTTAGCAGCAGATGTACCACTTACAGTTGTCTGTAAATTCCCCTCTGAAAATGTCATGTTTGTGGTGTTGCCTACGTTATTTAAAACAGCAAACCCATCAGTCGGAGTGTCAGGCATAACATCGCTATGCTGTAAAGCATTAGGCGTCCAGTGGTTGCCATTGCCAGATGCGTCTGAAGTAAACAGTGCATCCCTTGTGTCTGCTATGGCTAGGTAGATGTATGTTCCGCTTGATGCATTGAAAGATGAATTAGTATTTTTTAACTGAAATCCATCAGAATTAAAATCTACCTCATAACTTGAGCTTGATGCTTCTGCATAATTAAGTCTTGCAAACAAAGCTAAATCATTTGGATTTGAAGGATGCCTTGTGTTATCCATTAAAATCCATTCACCAGTGCTATCTGTTCTTTTTATTAATAAAAATGCTGGCCTAAATCCTAGCGTAACTGTCGGCCCTGTTGCAGATCCGTTACCAGTATAAGTTCCTATCTTCTGATAGCCTGACACATCTGCAAAGCAGTAGGCGACATAATCGTCTGCACTAGCGTTTGTTATATTTGCAGTTCCAACACTAAACAATGAGTTGGTTGGTGCTGTGTCGTTCCACGGGGCTGAAGAAGTTCCTGCTGCATTTGTCAAGTTTAAGTATAAAAATTTAGTTGCCCCAATATCTGAATGAAATACAGCCCAGCTTTCTGCGCTGTCACGGTTTTTGACAATAATCATCTTAGGTGCTGCACCTAATCCATGACCAACAGTAGCATTTGATCCAGTGCCAGTATAACTTACAACACTAAATCCATAGTCCTGATTAGCTTTGACAGTAGAAATTATTGAGCCTTCTAAATGACTTGATCCCTGAGTTGAGTTTGTATTTATCTGACCGCCCATGCCACTATGGATTGAACAATAATAATAAAGTGTAGGCGCACCAGAGGCGACAGTGATTTTAACTTGTGTAGAGCTTACATAAGTAACACCAGTGGTATACTCAGTACCACCGCCATGCGTACCATTCGATGTTGTAGAAAATCTAAGTGGATGAGCAGATGGATAGTTAAATGTATAGGTAGCACCCTCAGTAAGATTAAGAGCTATCGAACTTGTTCCATGTCCATCAAATCTGTATTTGTTACCACTGTCCGAAACAACGGTAACGGTATATGTTTTATCGTTTGTGCCACCACCCCAACACCATGCAACATTTGTTGCGGACGCTTGATTAAAACGGTTGTTTACACCAAGAGAAAACCCATCACTGTCAAAAGATGTTGTGTAGTTTGTGACAGTTGCTTCTGTGTCAGTTGTATTGCTTTCCAAAAACTTTGTTACACCACGTACAGAATCAACAAGCCCATGATCATAAGTCTGACTTCTTGATTTTAGCCAAATCAAATCAGGCTTAAACCCAACACCCCCTACGCTTTGAGTTGCACCATTACCAGTATAAGTAACTGTATTAAAACCATTAGCTGATGTTGTTTCTGTAAACGGCAAACGAAAACCATTGGTGCCGTAGGTCAAACCTGTTGGATCTTTGGGTATCCAGATACCTTCTTTGGTTTCTCCAAAGCTGGTAGGATCTAAAGCAGTGCCATCAATGAAGTTTACTTCAGCTAAGTATCCGTCAAAATAATCGTTTGAACTTGCACCTTCCCTCCCAAGAGCGTGCAAAACTGTATTATTTATCTGACCTTCATAGTTTTGACTTGGGTAAGTTGAGGTTGAAAAACTTGTTATTTGTTCCCCATTAACATAAATTTTAAGTCTGTCAGATGAAGTTGATTGAGAAGTATCAGCAACAATTACAATATGATACCACGAAGATGTATCTCTTAAAACGGCATTGGTTGTTAAGCGAAAATTTATATCATCATCTAAAAAATCTATTTTATCAGAAGATAAACGAATTATAGTTCTTTGACTTGATGATTGCCTTACACTAAATAAATTTTGATTTGAACTTAAATTCCCACGCTTAACCCAAGCACTCCAAGTCCAAGTCTTTCTATTGCCAGCACTTGCTGGTGTTCTGCTTAGATAAGAACTATCACCGTCCTCAAACTTCAGAGAGTTGTTTATCTCATAGGGATAAAAACTTTCTGATGGTGGTTTGTACATCCAATGCTGTGAACCAAATGGACCTGACATTATTTATCCTTATGCAAAAGCTAACTGTGGTGCGCCTAATAAAATACGAGCATCAGCCATAGTAACATACGGCACTATATCCGTTGCGCTGGCCGCTGAAGATAATGCTAAAGAACCACCACCTCCTGAAACTTCATAATCTGTATCTAAACTTACTGTGTGACCTCCTGTGCTATCTTGTATAAACACTATAAAACCAGACTGCCCCACAATCTCAGTTGTTGGATTGTCCAAAGTAAGAGCGCCAGTCAGTGTTAAAATAAAATTCTGATTGGCACTAAAGTCTAACGTCAGATTGCCAGTAGCAGTCTCATTTACTTGTGTAGCAGCAACAGCTGTAGTTGCTGTCAAAGTAGTAAAGTTAGCAGCAATAGCAGCAGCTGGTGGAGATGCGCCTATATATCTAAATGACATTAAGTCCTCTCCATTATGCTGAGAATAGCATCAGCACTAACTGGCGCACTACTTACAAGTGTAACCGTATCTGTTGCTACAAGATTAACTCTACTGCCATTCAATACATCTAATGCTGAAGCAGCTGGTATAGAAACATCTTTGGCTAATGTTGCCCCAGCTGCCGTAAGCGTTACAGTGATTGCGCTCGATGTAAGGTTAGCAACATGACAACCCATAATAACTGTAGTTGTGCTAGAGGCTACTGTGTACATCGTTACCGATGTCATACCTACATTTGTATTAACGTGTCTGGTAAATGTGTTAGCCATTATCTAACTCCTTACACATCGTCTATCAAAGCAGCCACAACACAATTTACTGTTGATGTAGATGAGATAGCGTGAATTTCAGCTACCGTTGTATTTGGCAACTCAAGTGCTACTGAATTACCAGCAGATACTTTAATGCCATCACTAACGCTTGTTGACGCTGTGCCAGCATCAATAACAAAGTGAATATCATTTGCGGTATCTGTGTTTTTGATAAACAAAAACTTTACCTTATCGCCAGTAGCTACAGCTGTTGGAGCAGTATCGTCATCTACCGCTGTATAATCTGTGAAATAACCAGCAATCAAATCTGTTGATGAGTTTGATACGCTAGTTAGTTTGTAATACCACTTGTCATTAGCATCCGCTGGACTGACAGTGATTGTACCAGAGATAGCTTTCGCAATCTCATCAGGTAAGACCGTAGCGGTCATTGTTACTGAAGCATCATTTGCCATATTTTTCTCCTATGTTAAGGCCAAAGCTAAAACTTCAGCTTCCTCAGTAGTTCCTAAATTTGTTCGAGCAGCTGCCGCAGTAGTTGCAGCAGTACCACCGCTTGTTATCGCAACAGGCAATGTTATTGCGCCAAGACTTCCAAGTGTTTTTACTTCAGCATCACCAGTAATATCATTAAAAGATAATACTGCACCTAATCTATTTGCACGTTCTGGAAGTTTTAAATTAGCTTCAAAATCATAATCAGTAAGTTGTAATGATCTATCTACTTTGTCTTTTAAATCAGCAGTAATTGCTATTAATCTATCAAGCTCTGTATTCAAAGACGCAATATTAAATGGGCCAGATGATGGAAAGTCAGTTGTTCGATCTAAATCAATAGCGCGTGTAATAACAACAGTAGATCCACCAGTAGCACCAGTTACAGATATAGTTACCGTACCAGTAGATCCATCACCACCAGATACAGTATAGTCAGTAGTTAAAGTTTTTAATGTTCCATCTACATAAACATTAAGATCATCGTTATCAAAAAACTCAAATGGTACAGTAAAAGATGTTTGTGTTACACCCTGACCTACTGAGTATGATACCCTTGGATCATTATCTGACAAATTAATAGTCATAGCTTACCTCTTTTTTATCGAAATAGCAGTGAAGATAAAAAGTGACAACGCACAAATTATTCAAAACCTTCAGCAAAGTTTTCTAGTGTGTTGCTTATATCTTTAACATGTTCTTTTACTAAAAAGTTTCCAATCAATGGTATCTGTCTTACAGATTGATCAACAAACTCAGAGTAATCACCTCGAACAAAGTCTTTAGCACCTTTAATAAAACCATATGTGTAATCTGCTGGCGCACCAAAAATAGAAACTATACCACCAAGAGCATCAGGATCTTCTTTAAACTTAGGTTCAAACGGTGTTGGATTTGCAATATCAAACGCCATGCCCATTTCTAAAGATCTATAAGTCAAATCACTATAAAGAGCAGCAATACCTGAATAATCAAAAGATCGAAGAAACTTATCTTCTAAGTCCATATCTTCTAATGCCCAGTTTGGTGTTCTCATTTTCATAACTTGATAACCTAAGAACATAGCAATCAAAAAATGTATTGCTGGGTTTCTTACCGTACCTTGTGCATAGTTAGTTGTTATTTTGTTAAACGCACCAAACGTGTAGGTGTAAAACGTAAATGGTAAAGCTAAGAATGGTGACTCAATCTCAGCATAACCCTTTATTCTTTTTGACTCAGGCAAGCCCATCATATCAGCCAAATGCATAGGCATGTAAGTCTTACCGCTCATAACATATGGTTTGTCAGAAGCAGTACCCATAATAATTCTATTCATAACACCAGATCGAAGCGCACTTCTAAAAGCATCAACAGCATCTGCATCTGTCCACATCTCACTATTTGCAAGAATAAAACCATTCTTAGTTTTTTCAAAAGGAGACTTAGCTATCTTAGCAGCTAAATCTTTATCTATATTATATCTTGCTAAAAATACTTTTTCCCAATCAGAAGCTTGATTGTTAGTAAATCGAATAGCTGCTTCAATAATTGTATGCGCTCTAAAAGTGCTTTCTAAAGTTTTTGCAACTAAAGTAACCTGAGATAATAAATTAAATTGATAAAATGCATTATTAATTTTATCAGTTAAACCACTACGAAATGGATCGTTAGATAAAGACTCAAGCCATTTCATAGAATAAGTACCGCCAATAACCTCAAAACCATCACCAGCTTGCTGAAGTTCTTTTCTGGTAAGCTTCAAACTATTCTCATCGAGCAAAGCCATAATGCCTTTACCAATAGTTCTTATGTCATTGTCTAAAAATATATTAGCAAAGTCTGTTAATGCAGCTTGACCAGCCCCACCAAGAAATGTCCATTGTGTAGCTGATTGTAAACCTTGAGCAATCTTAGTATCTAACTTATCTGGTTTAAGTGTTAACCTACCAACTATTCTTTCATAAGACCCATAAAATTCTTTTGCTATTCTATTTATTTCTTTTTCAGACATTTTAGCCTTTTGCATTTTGGATCGTACATCTGAAACCAAATCATCAATAGTTGCTGGTGCATCATCAATAGTTCTAAATTGATTTGCAAAAGCGTATTTAGGTGCAACTTTACTATTATAAGCAATAAGAACTTGTTTTAAATCAGTAATCATAAACTCTTCTAATGCAGAGTTTGGTATGTTTAGCTTTCTATGCATTAAATGTTTAGAACGACCAACTCCAAAAAATGCATAGTCTTCATTAAAGCCATCATCATCTACCATATCTAAGATTTCATCAGTAGTTCGATTAGCACGTTTGCGTAAAGAAGCATCATCAGTAGCTTGCGTTATAATTTCAAAACGTTGTGTAGCTGGATTGTAAGCTTCAATGTTTGGATTTTTCTTAAACTCTTCTACAAGTTTTGCTACAAACTTTTCTCTGTTTTGCTCTATATATCTTCTATTAAAATACCTTGGAAAAAATGGTTCTCGCAAACCTTTATCTATATCAATACCTTCTAGATACTCGTATATATTAGTAAGACGGTTTTTCATCTCATCAATATGTTTAGAAATGTTGCCTAAAGCTCTTTTTTGTTTTGGCAATAACGATAAATCATCAAGGTATTGAGAAAAATTATTTAAATTAGTTCTGTAAGAAGCCTCAAGCGCAGAAGATAAATTAGATCTTTCTGTTTTAAGACTTTTTACAAGTGCTGTTTGTTTTTTTGACAATCCTATTTTGCGACCAGTTTTAGCTGACGTTTCTATTTCATCTATTTTAGTAGAAAGATCTGTAACTCTTTGTTCTAAAAAATTTCTATTTGTTTTTAAAATATCTTGAGCAACATTAGTTATAGATGTAGTCCTATTCATTATATCTAATTGCCTTGTAACTAAATAAGACCTTTGGTTTAAAAGACCCACTCTATTTAAAGATCTATCCCACTCATCAAAATATTCTCTTACAACTTTTAATGCTCTTACATCAGCAGCAGTATCAGGCGTTTTATTATTAATATACATGTGAACAATATTCTTACCCCAGTCCTCGAAGGTAAGATTTTCTTTGCCAAAATAACCACGTATCTTTTCAATGCTGTTTTGTATTGGCATATCAAGTGGAGCAGCCCCACCTCTAGGATTTACCTCTGACCATATCTCGTGAAGTTGATTGTAAGTACCGCCCCATTTGCCAGCCAACTCACCAGCTTCTTGTGCTACAGACTTACCAAAACCTTTGCCTTGTTGGTTTAATTTAAAAGTAACACCAGCATCGTTTATTAATCGCATAAACATAAGCTTTACTTCATCTGGTGCATTAGAGTTCATTACAGATTTTACTGGGGTAGGTAATGCTTTGTAAAAAATAGTATCTGTAAACCACTTACCAGCAAAATCTAAATCACCATCAGAAACTTCTGGCAATGGCTCAGTAATTATTTCAGTTGGCTCATCTGTATCTACTATTGGTTTAGTAGGAGATGCATCTACAGCTTGTCTTACTTGCCTTGCATGATCTGATGCATTTCTTAAAGCATTTTTCTTTATTCCATCAAGAACAGCACCACCACCAAAACCAATAAAACTAGCCATGCCTTGAGCAAACACTTGATTCTGAGCAGCTTCAAGCAAAGCTTCTTGAGCATCCCTGCCCTCAGACAAAGCATTTGCTAAATCTAATGAATTAGGAACGCCTACAAAAAATGCAGCATCAGCATTAGCTATTTTCAAACCACGTTTTTTATAAGACTGATTTGCTAAATACTCTAAACTATTTAAACCTAAAACCTCTCGACCTTTATTCTTACCAAAAACAAGACCACCACCCCTAATAGCTTTAGCCATAATACCAAATGAAGTAAGCTCTGCTGCAAGTATTGGGTCAGCTACAATATTTTGAACAGCACCACCACGCTCAAGAATCTCTTGAGCAATCTCACTTTTACTAGCATTTATATAAGCACGTTCAGCTTCCTCTATATTTAAACCACTAGCTCGAATACGTTCAGCAACAAAACCATAAGCTGGTATTCCTAAAGACTCTATGTAGCTTTCAACATTAAAGTCTCTATCAAGATTAAGTCCCCTTGCTTCAGCAATAGTATCACTAACAGCATTGTTAAAATAAGTAATACTATTTGCCCACCAAGTATCTCCATAGGTAGGCGCATTTGGAACAATCTTTTTTTGATCTTCGTGATTAGATGGCTTAAACTCGTGGTACTTAAAATCAATCGGCACGACTTGCTCCAACTAAAATATTAGCATCTTCTTTAGTCATAAATTTTTCTTTAACTAATAAATCAAGTATATCTTTATTTTCTTGCTGCTTTAATAAAGTAGGATCTAATGCAAACTTATAAGCCATAAATGCTCTAGCACCTTCTTCTGTGCCACCAGTAGGATCACCAAACAAATCATCCTTTGTTGGGAAACCAATAGCTTTTGCTGCAAAATTACCTAATGTAAATTCATTATCACTCTTTAAGCTATCTTGCATAATTGCACGATACCTTGTGTAATATGTTTCTGTTAGCCTTGAAATGTCAGCTTTAGGATAAGGAATGTAATCTAAAAGGTTAACAACCATTGTCATTGTTTGAGACACAGTTTCACCATCTTGTTGTATTTCCTCAGTGTACATAAAAGGTTCAAACCTACCATTTTTAGGCATCATAACCATTGCCATATTGTCAGTATTAGGAATCATTTTAAGTTTCCAATTTACATCTAAAACAATTGGAGCTTCGCCTTCTAACTCAAGTTCAAGCATTGATTTTATTGTGCTTGGCTTTGATTTTGTAAGTCTAATTTTTTGAATTGGATCAAGTAAATTTAATATATCTTTTTCAATACCATCATCCATTCTTCGTATTTCTTGTTTGTTAAACCTCAAACTTCTTGCTTGAGAAACAGAACCACTTAGAGTTGGGCCTAGCATTCTTTCATCTTTACCATAAGAAGATTCAACAAACTTATTTAACTTAGCAACCAGCATATCTTCACTTCGTATGCTAGGAAGAAGTGCATAAGATACATTTGTTAAAAGCCTTTGTGTTTTAACATCTGCTTCAGCAAAGTTATCTCTTAAAAACTTATTAACATCTTTTCCAATTACATTGTTAAAAGATTGTGGCAATGAAACTCCATCCATCTGTGAAGCTTCACCAGCCATTCGAACAAGAGAAAGCCCAAAAGAACTTGAGCCACCAGCATTAGCTAATGTGTCAAAGTCAACAAATGCTGCACCCAAAATTGCTTTAGCATTATCGTTAACTTGATATGGCATTTGTTTATTATTTAAAAGATTATAACCAATGCCAACTGCACCACCTTGAGTTAACTTAGAATAAATATGAAAAAGGTTTTCTTGTCCTTCGGTTGTTTGAGGTGGATTGGTTGCACTCATTTCTAAGAAATCAACAATCTCTTTAGGAATAACACCTGAGTTTAATATTCCATCTACTTGTTTCATATATTCGGTAGGTGTTAAAACACCACCTCTCATAGCATAAAAAGCACCTTTTTTAGTTGAAAAGTATTGAACAGGATTGCTGCTACCATCACCCAACAATGGATTTAAAATGTTACTAGAAACAGCATCAATGTCTTCAGGATCAGCAACTGACCCAAGTGTTAAACCTCTGTCAATTTTTCTTGCTAAAGTTTCAGCTTTATCAAATTCTTTTCTTAAAGCTGTAGAAAATTTTTTAAAATCTTCAACAAAAGGATCAATATTGATATCATAATCCTTCATTCTGCCTAGTATTTCTAAGACAGCAGCTTCAGGCTTACCTTCAAATTTTTTAAGAAACTCTGTTTCTTTACCACTTTGTAATGCTTCTTCTATATCTAATAACTGTTCTTCAGAAAAACCTCTGCCATTTGTTTCTTTAGAAATAGCAGCAAATAAAATTGGCTCTATCTTATTTGCTATTGATTTATTTAATTTAGCTAGTTTATCTTCTTTTGTTTGAGAAGGAAGTTTACTAAAAGCATCTAAAGCTTTGTCTGTACGTTTTGTTAATTCTTCATGATCACCAGAATAATTGTAATCAATTAAATCAAGAAGAGCTTCTGCATAATTATCTTCTATTTGTTCTCTTTGAGTAGTTTGTTTATGAGCAATACTTTCTTTTAAAAGAGCTTGAAGAGGATTTTTAAGAGTATTTATTGTTGATGAATCAAGATCTACAGTTTTAGAAGCAAGATCTACTTTTTCTAATAATTTTTTAGCTTCAACAATTATTTCAGGATCATTTTTATTTAAAATAAAACGAGTTTCTAAACTATTTATTTCACTTGTAAGAGCTTTAGTTGTTGCATCTTTATTTTCTTTTTTAACAAATTCACTCTTTTCATAATCAAGATTTTTTGCTTGCTCTTTTAATTCATTATATTTTTTCCATTGATCATTGGTAAAATATTCAGGTTGAGCAACTTCATCAAACTGTCTTAAAACATCAGCTGCGCCATCAAAATCTTTTTTCTTTAGTAATGCTTTAAATCTTTCTTCAAATTTACCAAACGCAGATGAGTTAGCTATTTTACCTGCTGTTTTTTGTTTTGCTATGACTAAGTCATTTGCTTCTTTATTAGCTTTAGCAATAGCTTTTTCTTGAGCAAGAATAGCTGCTTCTTTATCACTAATTCTAGTATTGTTTGCTTCTTCTACTTCTATCCGATTGTTATTATAATCTTTCAAAGTTTCAAAAATACTGTTTCTAACTTCTAATGGTATTTTAGATTTATGTATTCTTTGAATAGCACTTGTAAGATCTCCCAAAGATTCTCTATATACTTTTTTTTCACTTTCCTCTAATGCAGCTGGAATATAATCATCTAAGTTTGGAACAGTATTTGAAGCAAGGGCTAAACCTATTTGATCAACCAATTGTTTGTCATAAATAGATTTAGGAATTTCTTCTATAATACCTTGCAAAGCTTTTCTTATATAATCTTCAGCAGTATCTTTTTCACCTCCATTTAATGCAGGGTTTTCAGAGAGACGCTTATTAACTGCATTATAATTTCTAACAGCAATATTTAATTTTACTGTATTATCTTTAGTTGATGACATATCTTCGCTTGTAGTAGAATTAAGATTTCTTAATTCTGTATTTGATTCATCATTAAATTCTTGTTCAGATGCTTCAGAAATCTTTTGATAAGATTCAATACTTCCAGAATACATTGAAGATAAAAGATTAGGTTCAAGAGTTTCAAACTCACCAACAATTTGCAAAACCTTATTTCTTACATCATCATTTTCAATAAGGGTTGCAAAATTTATATTTTCAAGAGAAGCAGCTATAGCTTCTTTCTCACTATCTTTCATATCTTTTGTTTCATTAGAAAGATTAGAAACAGCATAAGAAGCTGATACTTTTAATCTTCGATCTCTATTTTTTCTGTGTTGAGTATGATCGTTTGTAACTTGAAGAGCTCTGCTTTCAGCATCAACAACCTTTTGAAGATCTTCTGCATATTTATCATTACCATCTGGGCCATAATAAATACCAGATCTTAGATTTGCAGTAAGCTCTTCAACTTCATTTATATAATTTAATTGAGCATCTAATTTTACCTGCTCAACTCTAGCTTTTTCTTGAGCAATTTGTAATGTAAGTTTTCTTTCAGCTACTTCTTCAGAAGATACTCTAAATACAGTTTCTTTAAATCTACCCTCGGCTGCTCCATAAGTTGAGTTAACAAACCCCTCCATCATATTATTATAAGCAGTTGGGTCAGGATATTTAAAAGCAAACTCTCTAGATTTTTGCCTAATGTTTTGAGCAACTATTTGATCATATCTTTGATTTACAATATTAAGATAAACATCTCTTCGAATGCGACCATATTCCTCTGGAACCTTTAAAGCTATAGGATTCCCATCAGTATCAAATGTTTTAAATGATGAAGCATTTACAGCATAAGCTGCATTCTCAGCTTCTTCTCTACCTTTAGCAATAGCATCTTGTAATGCTATTTGTTGAAACTCATCAGCAACTGCACTTACTGTATTCCAAACATCTTGTGCGCCAGTATCAAAAGATCTAACTCCTATTGGAGATAAAGTAACATTTTGTTTTTGTTTAATAAAACTCATTACTAAACCCCTTTAAATCTCATATATGCACTGCCCATTTTACCTATAGCAGCAAACAAACCAGCACGTCTTGTGTTTGCAGCTTTTTCATATTGAACTAATGATGCAACAGTTCTGCTTTCTTTTTCAAGAAACTCTTGGGTTTGCATAACTGCAATGTTAGAACCAAAAGCTTTTTCTTGTGCATCTTTAAAAGCTTTTACATTTGTGTATTTTTCACCTTCTTGAAAAGCAAACATAGCCTCATTTACATTTACTGAAGCCTCATAGTTTCTTTGCAAAATATTTTGATCTTGAATAGCTTGAGCTTGAGCAACAATAGTTTCTATTTCCATTTGTTTAGCTTGATTCTCTTCTTGTTGAGCTTGCGCTCTAGAAGCTGCTAAAGTACCAAGTGCGCCTATTGCTCCAAATATAAGTGGAAGTGCCATTAAAATATTAACTCCGCTACCAAACCGTTAACTTGTAAATCAAGGGGCGCATCTTGCGTTATTGTTACTTGAGGATCTCGACTATAACCTAACAATCTAAACTCTTTCTTACCTGTTACTGGTTGAAGTTGTTGAGATAAATCATCAGTAACATTTCTAATTATTAAATCAGTATCATTTACTTTTACAGATAAAGTATCTTTTAAATCAAGAAAAGCAGCACCAACAGCTCTAGGTAAACTAGTTAACGGACCATTGCCAACCCCAGCATCAAGAGGATTTGTTTTTAATTCAACATTAAATTTTTTACCAATTTCAACAGATGTTAATGTTTTATCAACACCAGAGGCATCAATATTTCCAGATGCAACAGTAAACTGCCCAATAAAATTATTACCATTTATTACCTGAAGAACAGCACCATCATTAAAATCAGCAGAGACATCAAATACACCAGCCGTTCCAGTATAAGTTTTTGCCATATCAAGATTAAAGTTTTTGTTAAATTCACAAAGAACAATTTTTTTTGAACCATCACCAAGATCATATTCTACATTTGCAAAAACACGATCATCAATAGTAACAGTAGAATGAAAAACACCATCAGTAGTAAACTCAACCCAACCAGCGCGTTGCTCAGCTCGATTAGAATTAAACACAGCAAGAGTACCATCATTGTTTAAAACAAAAACATAACTCTCAGATCTTGATAAAGCTCCATACAAAGTATTCATTTCTATTGGTGTTTTAATTAAATGGGATGCCGTTGTTGATATTGGATTTGCTATATAAGCATTCTCGCCATCAGCAAAAATATATTCTCTAGCAATCTGCCCACCCTTTTGAACAAAAAGAGTAGCACCATCAATAAGTTGAGGCCTTATAAATCCAGAACCAAATGGTGTTTGTTTTTTAAGCTGAGCGTTAAGAGGTGTTAATGGTTGATTTTGAAATGCTGGAATATACATTTCAGCAGAAGCTGCAAAAACTTGAAGGTCTCTATTAGAAACAATATGACGTATTTGCTGAACTTCACCAACAGATGCTGATATTTGAATAGAATTATTATCTTCTGAATCACCAACATCAAAGTTAAAAAACTTACCAGATTTACTAAACCATATTGAGTCAGGTTGAGCTAATGTACCAGCAAATACTAATCTGTTCTCATGAAATGTAACAGCAGCAGGGAAGCCTCGAAGAGAAGAATATGACTGTTCATCCCAAGTTGTTGTTGGTGCATGAGTAGTAATTGTAGGTGTTCCCCCACCTAAAACAGAATCATTTGCAGCACCGCCAGCAGTAAATGTAAAAGCATCATCGCTAATAACAGTAGCAACAGTTCTAGCACCATTTATATTAGAGTTACTTATACCACCAATAGTATCAGCATCTGCAAAAGTAATTGAGTCACCAACTGATAAACCATGATTAACAAGCGTAACTTCAACAGCAGTAGACCCATTATTTGTTCTTAAAGAATTTGCAGTTAATCTTACAGTAAGAGCATCAAGAACATCACCAGTTGCAACGGTAGAGCTTTGAACATCATCAATCTCTATTTCATTACCATTATATCTTACAGTAATTCCAATATGTTTTGGTTGCGTAACATTATCAACAGTTCCAGTTTTAGTTGCGTCACCAACCCCAGTAGCTTGAAATACTTGGCCTACTGCATTTGAATGTGCGCCTACTGTAGTAAAGTCAGATGTGCCTAATGTTTTAACAATATACCAATTATTAACAACCATAGAGCCATCAGCAACATTCTCTACCTGAACAGTTCCTGTGTCCCAATACGCAGAACTTGTAGTAAGTGTAATATCATTACCGCTAGATGCTGAAGGATCTAAAGTCATACCAGCTGTTTGAAAAGGATAGTAAGGTTGATAAACTTCTTTGTTGTCAGACTTTTGATCAAAAGCAAAACTTTCAACCTGAAAGTTAGTAAGACTTGTTCGAACAACCATTTGAGCAATAAACAATTGATGGCAAATAAACATAACATCACCAGCTTGGGCAAATGTATATTCGTGTAAAAAGTCATCATCAAAAGGTAGAGCAGCACTTGCTATGTTTTGAGTAATTGTTTGTATTAAAGAAACATTGCCAGTTGATGGGCTAATTTGAAAAACTCTTAATTTAGCTTCTTCGATAGAAATAATATATTGTTCATCATCCGAAAATATAAATGGTGCTAATCTACATTGCTGAGTTTTAGATGTATTAATAGTAGTGTCATATTGATAAATAGCTTCAAGACCAGATCGTTTTAAAATACCACCTTCAGATCTTAGAAAAAAGTTTTCAACACGTTGAGCAGATTGGTTATAAAGCGGTGAATCTGTTCTTGATGTTAAGGATGGGCTTACCTCTCCAAATTGAAAATTTGTAAGCGGAACTCTTACTTTTCTCATTATGTTAGCCTATTAGTAATAAACCTGTTTGTAGCAAACTTTCTAGTTGTTTGCTGTTGTGAATCTAAGTTTCTAGCTTTAGCCATTTGAAATTGAGCTTGCTGACCCATAAGAGTTGCTAACTGTTGATCTCTTGCTAAACTTACAGAAAATACAGTTGCTAGTTCATACTCAACAGCTACAGTAAAATACGAAGGCCAATCTTGTTCTTCAGCTCTATAAGTATAATCAAGAACTAATACAGCTGTGCTATCAACATCACAGAATACTTTATCTCCATATATTTGATAATCAATAGGATTATCATTTTGAGTTACAGTATGTGTCATTAACCAACCGCTAGGTAATTGATAAGCAGCATCGTACCTACCAGTTGGGGCAGCTGTTAATCTATTCATTACAACTTGATTTGTAGAAAATCTCCACCGTGAATTAACCAAAGACGCTCTTGCTATATCCTCATACATATTAGAGGCTACAAGAGCCTCATTAGTATTATCATCAAAAGATGTAATTGGATCTGCACCAATTAATATTAATGCTCTACTGCAAACATCAATTGGAGAATTAGAAGGAGTGCTTGTTACTGCCATATAAAAACCTCAAAAGAAAGGTGGGGCCGAAGCCCCAACCTATTAGTCACCGTCAGTTTCTGCAACTGCTGTACCATCAGATACATCGACAACAGTTCCAGTATTTGACAATACTGTTACAAAATTTGTTGTTGGTGTATTAGTATCATGCACCACAACTAAATCACGAACAGCAAGCATGTTAGCTGCATCGTTAAAGTAACCTTCTGTGTTTACTGTAGCAATTGCATCAGTAGTTGTGTATCTCCACAAGCTACC
>CEUT01057595.1_pt1 | contig 17332 bp, 23 predicted proteins | sample 531401 | NCBI WGS metagenome assembly CEUT01 (sample SAMEA2622821, study PRJEB7988) | marine metagenome | biome: marine biome (ENVO:00000447); feature: surface water layer (ENVO:00002042); material: "saline water (ENVO:00002010), including plankton (ENVO:xxxxxxxx)" | depth 5 m | reverse complement strand
AAGGACAGAGAGCTTTACAAGCGTCTTGGTTGGCTTGGTAAGGGGCGTCCTTCATGGGCGGAAGAAGAATCTCAATTGCCGGATGGAGTTGAGGAAATTGGATATGAGCTGTATCCTAAGAATGGTGATCAGATCTGGGAAAGCTACAAGGAGTACTCTAAATCTACGGGGTTTGAGTATGACGACGATGTAGTCTTGAAAAGTATTGAGGAGTCTCACAGGATCGCTTTCGAGCGCATCGAGTCATTCCTGCCCGACAATACAGTTCGCCTCCCCGAATTTGTAGTCCCTGCTGGCTTCACTGCCACGCAAGCATTGGTTAATTACGCACTTGAAGGACTCAAAGATAAGGGACTTCACACCAACAAAGAATACACAGATCGACTTAAGCATGAGTTGCATGTAATTGACGATCGTGGATTCTCAAAGTATTTCTTGACTATGAAGTCGATTGTTGATGTTGCAACAGACATGATGCTTCCCGGCCCCGGTAGAGGTTCTGCAGCCGGCTCACTTGTTGCATATGCGTTAAATATTACCCAGGTAGATCCGATCAAGAACGGGCTACTGTTCTCCCGCTTCTTGCGTTCAGATGCTACAGACTATCCAGATATCGACTATGATGTATCTGATTCGATGGCACTAAAGGAAAAGCTTGTCGAGATGTGGGGCGAGGACTGCGTTGCTCCAATCTCTAATTGGAACACGCTTCAGCTTAAGTCTCTCATCAAGGATATTTCCAAGCTTTATGATATTCCATTTACAGAGGTAAATACTGTCACCTCTATCATGATCCGCGAGGCAACACCCGAAGCCAAGCGCAAGCATGGTATCAAAGCTGGTGTATACGTTCCGACATGGGAAGAGGTAATTGAATTTTCTCCAACACTACAGAAGTACTTGGCAAAACATCCTGCAGTCAAGACACACGTTGAAGGCTTGGTGGGACAGGTACGCTCTTGCTCTCGGCATGCCGGCGGCGTAGTTATCGCAGAGAATCTTGATAAGAACATGCCCCTAATCAACTCAGGCGGCGTACGTCAGGCTCCGTGGGCTGAAGGACAGAACGTCCGACACCTTGAGCCCATGGGCTTCATTAAGTTCGATTTGCTTGGCTTGTCTACACTCAAGATGATGGAGGGTGCGATTTATCACATTCTCAAGCGTCATCATGGAGTCGCTGAGCCCACCTTCGCACAAATTCGAGATTACTACGACAAGTATCTACACCCGGATACCATAGACTTGAATGATCAGGAAGTTTATGAGAACGTATTTCATACAGGCAAGTGGGCAGGGATCTTCCAGTTTACAGAGCAGGGCGCACAAAAGTTTTGTGTACGAGCAAAGCCACGTAATATTATCGATGTCTCAGCGATCACTTCTATCTATCGCCCCGGCCCATTGGCTGCGAATGTTCATGACGAATATGTTGAAGCGAAAGAGAGCCCTCACCGCATTAGGTACCTGAACGATGATGCTCATGATATCACACAAGAAACATTTGGATTCCTTATCTTTCAGGAACAGATTGCATTGCTTGCTCACAAGCTTGGTGGTTTGACTCTTGATGAGGGTAATATGCTCCGTAAGGTTCTCACTAAGAAGGGAACCGGCAAGGGATCCGTGAAGGGTAAGTTGCACGACAAGTTTATTAAGGGCTGCAGTGATAACAATATCGGCAGAGACGAAGCACAGGCACTGTGGGACAAGTTTGAGTACTTCTCAGGGTACGGCTTCAACAAGTCACACGCTGTCAGCTACTCGATTATTTCGTTCCAGTGTGCATGGTTGTGGAACTACTACCCCGCAGAATGGATGGCTGCGTTCTTGGACAAGGAACCTGAGAGTCGCAAGGAAAAGGCTATCAACATTGCCAAGAAGTATGGGTTTGACATTGCTCCCCTAGATGTTAACAAGTCAGGAACAGTGTGGGAAATCAGCGAAGATGGAAAAACACTGATTCAGCCTCTTACATCTATCAAGGGGCTTGGTATGTCAGCGATTGAGCAGGTTCTCGATAATCGCCCGTTCATGAACGCGGAGGATCTACTTTTCCGTGAAGGAGTTTCCTACAGCAAACTTAACAAGAAGGCTCTGGACGCACTATGTCGTGGTGGCGCATTAGACAACATTGTCGACGATAGGTTTAGCGGACGTAAACACTTCTGGTCTGCGTGCATTGTCGAGCGTCCAAAGAATCTCAAGAAGTTCTCAGAGAATCTAGAGACATATCATCCAGAGGGAGACTTTACCGAAGAAGAGGTTATTCAGTTTAAGACTGACTTGACAGGCGTGTTCCCAATCAACTTGGTTATTAGCAATGAAACCGTGGAGAAGCTACAAGAAAAGTATATCCCACCAATCTCCGAGTTCGATCAGGAACTTCAGGTTTGTTGGTTTATTCCAAGAAACATTACCGCTCGAAAGACAAAGAATGGAAAGCTTTACTGGATTCTGGATGTGGTAGACTCTAACAATGAACTGACTAGGATTAGATGCTGGGGTGTTAAGCCTGAGAAGGATCGAGTACATTTGAATCGCCCTTATATGGCGAGGCTAAATTATGATCCAAACTGGGGGTTCAGCACTTACGCCATCGGCAAAACATTTAAACTATTAGGATAAACATGAACGTAATTAAAAAATTTAGCCCGCTCTTAAAAGAGCCAAAACTTATTGACGATTTGCCAATTGTAATTAGAGTTAACAAATTTGATGAGGCAACTGCGAAATCCTTTTCATCACTAGTGAGCAAGGCACAAAATACCGGACAACCGGTTCTACCAATAATAATTGATAGCTACGGGGGACAAGTCTATAGTTTAATGTCGATGATTTCTGACATCAAACACAGCAGGGTTCCTATTGCAACTATTGTTCAAGGTAAAGCAATGTCTTGCGGTGCTATATTGTTTAGTTTTGGTGCAGATGGAATGAGATATATGGATCCAGATGCAACGGTAATGATTCATGATGTTAGTTCAATGGAACGCGGCAAGGTTGAGGAAGTAAAAGCATCCGCAGAAGAAACCGAGCGACTGAATAAGAAGATTTATCACATGATGGCTGAGAATTGCGGACAACACAAGGATTATTTTCTAGACATAGTACACGAAAAGGGACATGCAGACTGGTTTTTAGAGGCTGATGAGTGTAAAAAACACAATCTTGCTAACCACTTGCACGTGCCTGAATTAAAAATAGAAACTAAAGTAAGTTTCAGTTTCAAGTAAAGCTATTTATTGAGTGGCTGATAAGACAAAAATAAAACTTAAGCGAACTCTGAATGAATTGCGTTATCTTTATGAAGAATTGGACTTTGTTGAAGATATGTGCAAATCAGGTGCTATAGAGTTTGATGCCTATTACAAAGAATATTGCGCTCAGAACAATATTAACATTAAAGAGCTAAATCGGCAGCATGCCGAAAAAATTCAAAAAGTGTACGGGGTAGAGCCCCCAAAGGAGACTGAAACTCTGTCAGCAGTACCTCATACTGGTTCAACTGAATTGTCAACTTTTTTGGAAAATCCCGAGAAGGAGTTTGTACCGGATGACGATGTAAAGTTTAAAGATATGCATATCATGTTCAATAAGATTTTTAAGAAATTAGCACTACGGCTTCATCCTGATAGGATTGAAAATTATATTCTTGATAATGATCACAAGTATAAACTAAAGAATGATTTTGCTAGCGCAAGAAATTCCCTAGAGAAAAAAACTTATTTTCGGTTGTTAAAAATAGCAGAAAAACATGATATTTATGCAACAGAAAATCTTGATCTTCAATTGCTTTGGTTTCAAAAAGAGCGAAACAATTTAAAAAAACATATTTCAAAACAAAAGCAAACTTACAATTATATATTTTCGGAGCATGAATCAAGTATAAAAAGAGATAATTTAATCAAAGATTTCTTACATCAATTATTTGGAATTCAAGCATAAATATTCACTCAAAAGGGTTGACAGCCAAATCAAAGGTTGTTATACTATTACCATAGTCATCAAGGAGGTATTCATGGCTACATCAAATGAACAAAAACAACAATACGTTAAGGAGTACATTCGCTCCTTGAAGGCAATCGAAGATTGCATCGAACCCTATCAAGAGCAAAAGCGTGAACTTCGAGCAGAGTTTCGAAACAATGGCTGGCTAAACACCGACGAGATTCGAGCAGCAGTAAAGGCATACCGTCTTTTCAAGGGCAAGGTAAACATTGACGAAGTTGTAGAAAACTTCGGTATTATTTCAGGACAAGGAGAAGAGCAATGATTAAGCGATGGTTTCAGGCTTTTTGTCGGTGGCTCTACCACACCAGCATGGTACAATGTCTAGTGGAGAGTGAATTACAAAAACCTATTGAGTATGAAGGAGGCGAACAATGACAAAGGCACAAGTACTGGCAATTTTGCGCAGTAAGGAATTCTGGATTCAAGTTGTGGATTCTGTTGAAAACTATTCCATGACTCACTTCATCAGTCAGGCGGCAGCCGATCCTGAAATTTTAACACTTGGGGATTGGGCTCGAGCAATCGAAGAGGATAAAAGACAACAAACATCAGCACTTACAGTTAGATTTGCTTACGATTTTGAAGCCTGGATTCGAAAGGTTGCAGAAGTCTCATTTGGAGTCAAGATCCTGCCTAAAGACGAAAATACAGCGGGCAACGACTTCCGTGTACAAACCTCAGATTGCGGGATTATCCCTTTTGAGGTAAAGACGACTCAGAGTGTAAATGGGTGGACTGGCTCAACTCACTCTGAGGGACGTGGCAAGGTTGATAACTATGTGTTGGTTAGTTTTGGTTTGGATCTAGATTATCCGATCAACACCAACAGCAACAAAATGCCGGGAGTTATAACCGACATGCATGCATCTGTTGTTAGCGACGATATCCCAGTTATGTGGGGAGGCTCCGCCACAACGAGCAACAGCAGCACGACTGGTAAGATCCCAAGTGCTTCTCATGACTCATACTTGTCCGCAATCGCATTTGGTTCTGTTAAGAAAAACAAGGTTTGGTGCAAGTGTCTTCGCGAAAGCCTCGCGGAGTATCGACAATCTATGATGGAGGCAGCTTGAGTTATATTAATACTATTATCAACGAAGACAGCGTAACAGCACTTAAAAAGTTGCCCGATAACTCAATTGACATGGTGGTGACTTCGCCACCATATGACAATCTTCGTGCCTATCAAGATTTGATTGATGACTTGAAGGAAGAATACAATGGATACTCTTTCCCATTCGAACAGATTGCCACTGAGTTATCGCGTGTAGTTAAGAAAGGTGGTGTTGTGGTATGGGTAGTTGGAGATGCTGTTATGAAGGGCGGTGAGACTGGCTCATCGTTCAGACAAGCGCTCTACTTCATGGAGAAGGGATTCAAGCTTCACGATACAATGATATATGAGAAGAATGGCAGTTCATTCCCGGCGCGCCGCGACGGAAATAGATATTCCCAGTTGTTTGAGTATATGTTTGTGTTCAGCAATGGAGCAAAACCTAAGACTGCTAACCTTATTTGTGATAAACCAAACCGATGGGCAGGTTATACTCACTTTGGCAAGGGAACGATTCGCAACAAGAAGGGGGAACTAGTTGAAAGAAACATTAAACCTATCCCCGAGTTCTCACCGCGCAACAACATTTGGAAGTACAACACAGGTAAAAACTATTCTACCAAAGACAAGGTAGCATTTGAGCATCCTGCCATTTTTCCCGAACAATTGGCAGCAGATCATATTCTAACATGGAGTGCGCCCGGCGATGTGGTATTAGATCCATTCAATGGTTCTGGCACTACCACCAAGATGGCAGCACAACATGATAGAAATTATGTGGGCATTGATATATCAGATAAGTACTGCGATATCGCTCGCGAACGTTTGGAAATTATAAAAAAAAAGAGAGCAAGTTAAATGAATAAAGATACACAAGTAGTAATGTTCTCGTCTAAGACGGGAGAGTGGGCAACACCACAAGAGTTTTTTGATAAACTTAATTGGAGGTTTGGGCCTTTTGATTTGGATCCTTGTGCAGACTGCATAAATACCAAATGCGCTAATTTCTTTACGGAAGCCGAAAATGGGCTTTCTAAAGATTGGGGGGGATTTACGAGTTTTGTTAACCCTCCCTACGGGAGAGGAATTGATAAGTGGATTAAGAAAGCTTATGAGGAATCTCGAAAAGAAGATACTAAAGTCGTCATGCTTATTCCGGCACGAACCGATACTAAGTACTGGCACCAGCATGTCATGAAAGCTGATGAAGTACATTTTGTCAAAGGTAGGCTTAAGTTTGGCGATAGCGAAAATTCAGCACCGTTCCCATCGGCGGTTATAGTTTTCGATGGCAGCAACCGACAACAGATATTTGGAGGAATAAATCGATGAAAAAAGATCTTTTACAGGCGGCAATACTAAAGCTTCAAGGGAGCGTCTTGGAGGTATTTGAGACACTGAAGGATAAGTATGCAAGTCCGGCAACAGACGGCACAGTTGATGAGATAGCCAGCTTAGCTATAAGACTAGCATCACTTGAAGGTGGCTTGATCACTTTGCAACAGTATTCCAATCAAATCATGGAGACAGCAGAGAGAGAGGCTATGGAGACAGCGCTGGCTGCAGCTAGACAGGCACTGGCAGAGGCTAAGAGCGTTGCGGAAAGCCCATCCGCAGAAGTAACAGGAGAAAATTCAAAGACAATGAAAAAAGTACTGGACTTACAAGCTCAGCAGGATCCGGTGGGTAATCTCGACGAGGAAGCAGAAGAGTGAATCGAAAACAACGGCGCGCCCTCGAAAGGCAGGCGTCATCACCCGCAGAACAAAAGATGGCACAACAGGTTGCACAATTTGGCAAACTACCAGAACAGTGCAGCGCGTGCGAAAAAGCTTTTGACAAAAAAGATCGTTCCATGGTACAATCATGGAATGTTGTCGTGAAACAGGAAGTTGTAAGGCTTTTCTGTCCCGAGTGTATTCAGAAAACAAAGGAGGTTATTGATGCCAGTAACGAGAATATCAAATGAATCTTTAGATAAGCTTCTTCAGGGTAAAGTAAAAGAAGCCGCAACTTGCGTACTAAAGTTTTATTCAAACGGATGCCATATGTGTCATTCCCTAAGCAGCTACTATAAAGATATATCAGACGATGAGAAGTATAAAGATTTGCACTTCTTTGCAGTCAATATCGATGATTACCCAGAGCTTGAGCGAAAACTGAAATTTAAAGGAGTTCCAACTATTTTTATTCTTCATTCAAATATTGGAAATCGAGCCCCGATTTTGCGAATGATCGAGGAGCCTGAAAATCCTAACGACAAGACGTGGTATAAAGTTTCAGATATTAAAAAGTTTATCGATCGGGAGGCGTTGTGAGAAAAGCCTTATCGTACGATGACGTACTTTTGATTCCGCAGTATTCTGATATTAGATCAAGATCTGAGGTTAACCTCGAAGCCAATTTGGGTAATGGGTTGATATTATCTACGCCTATTTTTGCATCACCAATGGATACAATTTCCGAGGCACCGATGGCTGCAGCCTTGGGTGAAATAGGTGGCTCAGCAATTATCCATAGATACAATACTATTCAGGAGCAATCTCGAATGATTAGTTTGGCTTACGAAATTTCAAACGTGAGACAAAAAGATAAACTAATAGTTGGTGCCGCTGTTGGAATTTCAGATGATTATGTTCTCAGAGCGAGAATGGCATTGCAAGCCGGCGCCTCATTTATTTGCGTTGATGTTGCCCATGGGCACCACATTATGATGAAGGAAGCCTTGAGCGCTTTGAGAGATAATTTTGGAAATGAACTACACATTATGGCGGGAAATGTGGCGACACTAGAGGGAGTAAATTGCTTAGCTGATTGGGGGGCTGATTCTGTTAGATGCAACATAGGCGGCGGCTCAATTTGCTCAACGAGAATACAAACTGGACATGGCTTACCTGGGCTAGATACTATTTTTGAATGTGCGCGTACTGATAGAAATGTTGCGATTATCGCTGATGGAGGATTGAAAAATTCCGGTGACGTGGTTAAAGCCCTTGCTGCCGGCGCCGATGCGGTAATGTGTGGATCGATGTTTTCTGGTACTGATGAAACGCCCGGGAAAATTATAGAAGAAAGTGATAGCACTAGATGGAAGACTTATCGGGGAATGGCATCTAAAGAAGCGCAAATGAACTGGAGAGGGAAATATTCTTCTCATGAGGGCGTCTCTGCACGAGTTCCTTATCGGGGAAGTGTCAAAAATATCCTGCAAGACATTGATCGTGGAATAAGATCTGGACTATCGTACAGCGGCGCTCGAACTATCGCAGAGTTGCAATCAAAAGCGAATTTTGTTATTCAAACTAGCGCAGGACAGGGCGAAAGCAAAACTCACATAACTAATAGGACATGGTAGATAGTGAGAAATACTGCTGGGGAAAACATGAAAAGAATAGTATTCACGGAAAGTGAACACAAACACGCGCAACTGATCGTTAAACTTAAGATGGATGGAATGACGCAGGCTAAATTTTTTAGACAATTGATTACTGGATATCTCGAAGATGATGAAAGAGTAAGAGGGTATGTAATTGATCACTCAGATCTATCTCTCAAGAAAAAAGCTAAAACAAGACACCTTATCAAGAAGGGAGAATCCACAGTCTCAGAACTCAATCTTGACAACGAGCAGGTTGAAGACATATTCGATTTGATTGCAGAGGAGTTCCCAGATTTATGAAAAATGGATTACGACATTGCAGCTTGGCATGCATGAAAGAAAAAAGCCCATGTAAAGAAAAGAAATGTAGGCTGTATATTGACTATGAAGAAGAATATAATTGCACTCTTGTTTCTATTTATGAAAACGGCCCTATGACACTAAGGCAGATAGGTGAAAGAATAGGGGTTTCATTCGCCAGAATTAAGCAAATTGAAGTCAGCGCATTGAAGAAGATTAAACACTCAAGTTTAAAATCTTTTTTAAATTAGCATATTGAAGTAAATACGACTACTTATACTAGGAACGCATTTAAGGAGAAAATTCATGTCCCGTAAAACTTTATTAACCGAAACTGAAATTAGGCAATTTCTTAAGCTTGCCAACTTAGGTAGTGTAGGCGACTCGCGTATTCAGGAAATGTTTGGAGCTGATGAACTCGAACTCAGTGAAGAAGAAGAGGAAGAGATGGAAATGGACGTGGAGTTGGGCGCTGAAGAAGAGCCCGCGGACGACATGGACGAGCCTGCCGAAATGGAGCCAGAGATGGACATGGGTGCAGATATGGAAGCCCCCGCGGCAGATGCTGGTGGGCAGATGGTTTCCATAGATGACTTTATGGGTGCTCTTGAGAGTGCACTTGAAGATGCTCTTGGTGAGCCTGTGGAAGTTGACATGGATGACGACGCCGGCGAGGAGCCAGACGACGCTGAGATGGATATGGATATGGGTGAACCCGCTGGCGATATGGACATGGACATGGGCGCCGACGAGGAGCCCGGCATGAGAGACATGTATGAAAGCCAAGACGATTTGGTTAACGAGGTGGCACGTAGAGTGGCTGTGCGCCTGCAAGAAAAGAACAACAAGCAGCAAGTGATTGATCAGCTTGCTGAAAGAATCATGAAAAGATTAACTCAATAGGTTGACATTCATGAAAATGTGATATATAATAACCACCTACGGGTGGTTATTTTTTTAGGTAGTATATGGAATACATTTTATATTTTTTACTGTTTTTATTCGGCTATGTCACTTGTCGCACTTTTTATTTTATTCGCTCATCAAGAATTAGTTTATCACTAATATCAATGGCGCAAATAATTTTTTTATCTGCAATTAAAAAAGTAGAATCTGAATGGAGAAGCGCACTCCACCAACAAGAGCTGGATAAAAATGATCGGATTAGGTTGGAAATAGAACTAGAACAGAAAATAGAATCACTCCGATCCAGCGCAATAGACTATTTATTATTGCTACATCCTCCGTTTTATCGCGAGGCACTACAGTTTGCAGATTGGGACGGTGCAATGGATTATTTAAACAAAAACGAAAAGACTATAAATGAATTTTGGAGGAAAAGATCTAGTGATTAAACACATTAAAAGACTTGTAGATGGGAAAAGCAACGAGGAAGAGACGATCCAGTTAACAGCCGAAATGATTGAGGAACTTGCTGCGGCACTTCCCCCCAAAGAGCCGGATCTTCGAACCATTGGGATATTCACAGATGTTGCAGAAGAAAAATGTGCAGAACTTGTACACGCTATGCTGTACTTAGATGAATTGAATGCCTTAGAAAAAACCGAAGAAAGAAAGCAGCCAATTCAGTTTTATATCTCAACATATGGTGGATCCGCAGACGACATGTTTGGATTATATGATGTCATGCGTCAGATAAAAAAGAGGACGGAAATCCACACAATTGGCGTTGGAAAAGTGATGTCTGCCGGTGTTCTATTGCTAGCAGCAGGAACAACCGGAAAACGAAAGATTGGAAAGAATTGTCGCGTCATGATCCACTCAGTTATCGGCGGTAACCATGGCTCATTGCATAATATGGTTAACGAAATGGAAGCGATTGAGCAACTGCAAGAAATGTATTGCAACGCATTGATCGCAGAAACCCACATGACAAAGAAGCAACTTAAAAAGATGCTCGAAAGAAAGGTGAATGTTTACCTCACAGCCGAAGAAGCAGTGGAACTAGGTATTGCGGATATAATTATTTAAGGAGATTATGGTGACACAGTATTTAAAAGATATGTTCATTGAGGTAAGAGAGAAAAAAGAAGCACCGTCGCCACTCACAGAGGTGGAGCAAATTATCAGCGCCGTCACCAAGGTGGTGTATGATAAAGCCGTTATAGTAGAAAGAGAAAAGAATAGTTCACAGAAACTCACTATTGATCTTATTCCTACGCTGCCGATTACTGAGATTGGCTGGGGCTCTTTGACGACTCCTGACGGGGAAGGCAAGGAAGTCAGAACTGCAGCCGGCCAAGATTTGGCACAGTTCCTAAATAACATTGCTCCCGGTGGAGATCTGCGAGCCAAGATTGAAGCGCTGGATGAGTATTACCAGAATCCAGATCCTACCGTGCAGGGTGACACACCCGGTCAACAGATCAGCGCCGTAATTTCTAATCTGGTTTTCTATAAAACTTTGACTAACATTATTACAAACTTTAATGCGTCCTCCGCTGGTTTCTCGTTTGAGTCGTTCTTGGCTGTCCTTCTAGATGCAGACACAGGACGCCAGATTCCAGCATCTGCCGCGGCAACTATTGCTGACATTGTGGTTGAGAAGGGCGGCCGCCCCATATCCCTTAAGCTTTACCGAGAAGGTTCGCTGAAAGTTGGCGGCTCGTACAAGCAGTTGGTTGATGATCTCACCGGTCAGTATCCAACTATGGAATATGTTGTCGTCACCAAAGATCTTAAAGGTTCAGGCCTCGAACAAACAGGTAAGTTAAACTTTTACGGATTTAACTTTACCAAAGATAACTTTTTAGAAATACTTGCACTTAAGTCAAAGGAGTTGGAACTAATCAAGATACCTTCCGTTTTTGCTGAACCAATCGAGCAACTTGAACAGAGAGCGAAACAATCAGGAGACTTAAAAGACTTCTTAACAGTTCCAGCAGCAACATTTGTTAATTTGGAACCCATCATCTCCGGTTTTGTGGATGAAGTCAATAAGCTTGCACAAGGGGCAGGAGTGGATCCTGCCAAGATCAATATTGAAGCAGAATTAGACAATGTTATAGATATGAAGACTGGTGAATTAGCAGCTAATCCAAAATATCGTTTTGGGTACTTTCAAGGTAATCGAATTCCGAGAGGCATCCTTAAGCAGATGATTGCTCAAATGAATCTAGAGAACAACGAACCACAGGTTGTTGCACAAATTATAGATAAAGCGTACAACAAGGCTCTCTCGGCACGAAAGACTGCTGGCGGAAGAGGCACGGCACGAAAAGAGAAGTTTAAGCAGTTGAAATTCATGCCCAAGTCAAAATCTTTCAAGGTACTCAGGCAGATTCAACAACAAGGATCACCAGAGTTGTTTGAGATGGCAATGAAGTCAACAGAAGGATATTTGAGAAACAAGCAGTTCGAGCTGTCCAAGGGTGATCTCGCCAAGTTGAGCACTATCCCCATCCAGGACAATCTTTTCCCTTACGGTGAGTTTGGTGTTGGCGTTATCAACATAGGCGCCTCGGGACTTCAGGAAATGTTAGATGCATCTATCGGAATGGTTAATGATTCAATCTTTACAATATTTAGTGACTTAAAAGATCTCTCATCTAATTTGAATTCTTACGTAGCTGGTGGGCTTCAGGACGACACACTCGCAGTAGATGCTAAGGACGATGCCGAATCTATTGCCGCTGGTACAGAAGAAGTCAGAGATACTGGTAAATAATATTTGACATTTACTGAAAAAGTGATTATAATATAGAATAACTTTGAGGTACTAATGAGTCGAAAATACGACAATAAACAATCACTACAACAAAAGATAATGCAGGGAGTAGATGTTTTGGCTGACAATGTGGCATCTACCCTAGGGCCGCGCGGGAGAAATGTCTTACTACAAGAAAAAGGGCAGGCACCATTCATCACCAAGGATGGTGTGACGGTGGCGCAGTTTGTCGCCTTAGATGATCCGATTGAAAATGCAGCCGCTCAAATTATCAAACAGACTGCTATTGAAACTAATAATGTTGCTGGTGATGGTACCACCACGGCAACAGTTTTGGCAAGAGCGATCTTAAAAGAGTCACAAAAGTTTATCGCATCAGGGGTTTCACCAATTGAACTACAGCGCGGAATCCACTCGGCGGTAAAGGAAATTGTAAATAACCTAAAAGAACTGACTCTGCCTGTTAAGAGTTTGGACGATATTTGCCACATCGCAACTATCTCTGCTAATAACGATGCAGGTATCGGCAGATTGATCTCAATGGCTATTGACAGAGTTGGGCAAGATGGTTCGATTACTATTGAAGAATCTCGCTCCGTAGAAACTAGTATTGACATCGAAGAAGGATTTAAGATGCCTGCTGGATATTGCGCCGGCGCTTTTGTTACAGACGAACGACGCTCTTTGATGTATCACGAAGAGCCCTTGGTTCTGGTTACCGATTATAAAGTTGATGCAGTGGAACCCATACTCCCGATTCTGGAAATGATTGCTAGAGAGAGTCGCCCGTTGGTTATTATTGCGGAAGAGATCGAGGGACAAGCACTGGCTGCGCTAATCATGAATGCTATGAGAGGTACACTAAAAGTAGCCGCAATCAAAGCGCCCCATTATGGCGATGAGCGCCGCCACATTTTGGAAGATTTATCTCTCTCTACTGGGGCTACATTTATATCACGAAATTCAGGTATCAAGTTAACAGATGTGAAACTACAACATCTAGGCAGCGCTAAATTTATTGAAAGCAATAGATATTCCACCACCATTGTAGGCGGATCGGCAAACCACGAAGAGGTGGAAAAGAAGCTAGATTCCCTAAAAAGCGATATTCACGATACTCCCGATATGGCAACGGCAGAAAAGATTCAGGATAGAATTACTCGACTGGTTTCTGGCGTGGCTGTCATAAAGGTTGGCGGCACTACGGAGGTTGAGATGATAGAAAAGAAACACCGAATTGAGGATGCCCTTGAAGCAGTTCGCGCAGCACAGGAGGACGGAATTGTTGCTGGTGGTGGCACGGCTCTTCTACGTGCCGCCCAGAAGATTGCTTTGGTGACTACGGAGGATGATCATCAAGATCAATTTCATGGGGCAGTTATTGTAAAGAATGCATGCTATGCTCCAATTTGCCAGATGGCTCTGAATGCCGGTGAGTCTCCCGACTTGATAATCAGTGAAATTTTAAATTCCGATAACAACTTTGGCTGGGATTTTCGCAACGGACGGTTGACAAATCTTATCGAGAGCGGTATAATAGATCCAGTAAAAGTTACAAAGACAGCCCTGAGAAATGCATCTTCTACAGCCGGCACTTTGATGACTACAAATTACGGAATCATACAGACGGAGGACAAATGATGAATCAAGGAGATTTAGTTCACATTCCGCAAGGTGTAGAGTTGTGGTGCGAAACCGACAAAGGAATGAGATTGAGAGAAACAGAAAGACCAACCGTTGGTGTCTATTTGAGCACAAAAAGTCAGTACGTTTATCGCGTCTACGCTAATGGGCATGAGTGGAATCTTAAGAGAAGAGATGTGTATCCAATGGAGAGTCAAAATGCCGTTAGTTAAATTGACAGAGGTTTGTCACAACAATACGCTCACAAGCCATCAAGATTACACTTTGCGTGAGGTATATGTTAATCCCGAACATGTGGTGATGATCAGAGAAGAGGCTCGAATGCAAAAGCTGAACGAGCAGGGAGCGCTCCCGATTGGCTTGAAAGAATCGCACCAATTCACAAAACTTACGATCAACAGAGGACACACTGGTACAGAGATTGTGGTAGTTGGTGCACCATCATTCATAGAAACAACTTTGAACTCAAACAAAAAATTAATAAAAGGTTAGAAATGTCAGAACAAGAAAAAAGAATCACTATTCAATATTCCATCAAGTTAGGAGACTTATCTGCTGAAGTCGAACGTCTATATTCTCAAGCAGCAGAAAACCTCAAAGCGCTCGCTTTGGACGAGGTTTCTCACTCTGAAATATTAGATTCCTCACTGGTTAAAAAAATTGATGAGGTAAGAAAAAATTTAGCATCCACAGATTTAATGTTGATGGATATACAGTCAATCGTTAGCTCTTATATTCAATATGAGGTATCGCTTAATTCACAAGAAGCGGAGCTGCAGAATGCAATTACGCCACCGACAGATATTCAATTACCGGATGGTCCAACTACACTAGATGATTTAGCGGAAATAATGTCTAATGTTGCTCAGTCCACTTAAAAGTCCGCACGGTTTTATATGCTCTTCTTATTTGAAAGAATTGATACCAAAAAAAAGCTCAATTCATTCATTCCTTCCATTTAGCGGAGAGACAGAACTTTCCTTGATCTCAGATAGTAGGGACGTGTTAATAAATACCAACAATTACGTAATATATGAATTTTGGTCTTGCTACAAAACTGATCCATTTAGAATAGCGGATCAGGCAGAGCAACTGCATGAAAGAACCGTTCCTGGGATGATAAAGACGTATCAAAACGACTGGCCTTCATTTAGAGATCCTTATTTGAGATCTGCGATATTTTTTCTTCTGAACAGATATTCGGAAACAGGAACCTTATCGTATGGGAATTGTAGCCTAAATAACTATACTCCAATGTGCTTAAACTATCTTCGTCGTTGCGATGAAAGTGTCAGAAAAATAAAACTCACTTACCACAAATCGGACGACTATTTGGAGGGACTAGCGAATTGTTCTGAAGACGATGTGGCTTTAATCATGGCTGGTGGCTTCAATGCAGGTCCTCTAAGCCGCAAAACAAGCATGGGGCATGAAGATTACAATATAAACCAGCGACACTTACAGCGCCAAATCGCGGAGTTCCAAAAGAAATTTGCCTTGGTTTATAAGAATCATACCAGGATTTCTTCTTTTTATAAAAACTACAACATAGTTCGCCTTAACAAGTTTGGCAAAGTAACACTTAAACCAGAACTGACTGAAGAGATAATTGTAACGAACCTAGAGGTACCACAGTGACGTACAACATTTTATTTGCTTGTTTTTTGTTTGCACTTGGGCAAACACTCGGATGGTTTCAGCTAAACTCTCAGTTTGTGTGGGATTGGTGGAAAGATAAACCAATTTTTGCCGCTGTTCTGTTTTCCATACCCACCGGTGTGTGCTTTTGGTATGGAATCAAGCTTTGTTACGAAGAGTGGGGCGAAGTATGGGGCCCAAGATTCTTGATTTTCTCTATGTCTTATCTAACGTTCCCATTGCTAACATGGTGGTTTTTACATGAGAGCATGTTCACAGCTAAAACCATGCTGTGTGTAGCCTTATCCTTCGCTATTGTTGGGGTACAATTGTTTTGGAGGTAAAGAATGGCTAGCATATATCTATTCGACGTAGACGGAACCCTTACACCAGCTAAGTGTAAAGCTAATCCAGACTTTGCACGTCACTTTTTAAAGTGGATGGGCGCCAAAGAAGTATATATTGTCTCAGGTGGCTCGTTTGTTCGAATTATAGATCAGCTGGGTGTGGATATTGTTGACAACACCGGCGGTGTTTTTGCATGCATGGGAAATATCTTCTACCAACGCAGAGAACACATAAATCCGACAGGCATGAATGAATGGGAGATTGTGTATGAGAACAAGTTTATCCCCCCAAAGAACTTATACCGTTCGTTAAACTCTTATGTCGCGAAATCAGATTACCACACAAAGACGGGCAACCATCACGAAGTGCGGGTAGGTATGTTAAACTTTTCGATTGTGGGCAGAAACGCAACAATGGAACAAAGGCATGAGTATGCTACTTACGATGCCGAGCATGGTGAGCGCGAGAGGATTGCGGGCAAGTTGAGAAAGAAATACCCTGAAATGGATTTTGTAATTGGCGGCGCTGTCAGCATGGACATATTCAACAAAGGCAACGACAAGTCCCAGGTAATACCGCGTTATTTCGAAGAAGCTCTGGAAAACAATCAGATACACTTTGTTGGGGATAGGATACCATCTCCAGGCAATGATTCGGCATTAGCAGAGAAGTTGCGCGCCCATAAAAATGGCTACGCTTACGAAGTAGAAAGCTGGAAAGACACAGCAGAGTTATTAAAGACTAAGCCTTTTGTGTAGATACTAGTTAAAACAACTATTTATAGTGTTGGAGTTAAATTAATGGATATATCTACAGGTAGTTGGTTTGAGTATCTTCGCGAAGAAGTTTTAACAGAGGGTTTGCGAGACATAGGTTTGCCCGAGAGCGTTGTTGATTTTATTGAGTCAGCTATGCCGAACGCACCCGAGAAAGCAAAGACATACGCAGGCAACCAGTGGAAGAAATCCGAGTTGCCCCGCAACGGAAGAACCTATGCTCAAAGAAATTGGGGAGGTTTTATGGAAAGAACCTTCAAAGATCAGATTCAAGCTATCGCCCCAGAGGATAGACCCCCCGGCTCCGTAGAGAGTTACAGAGCAAGAACAATGACTCCGTATTATGTTGGTGGAGTCGACGGCAAACCTATTGTGCGTAAGGAATACGACGACGAAACGATTGAACAAAATAAACGCATTGTTTTCGTAGCTCAAAACATAGCTAACGTCTTAGCGAAACCTTCAGCGGCTTGGCGCAAAGCCTTTATGAA
>CEUT01147891.1_pt1 | contig 17423 bp, 8 predicted proteins | sample 531401 | NCBI WGS metagenome assembly CEUT01 (sample SAMEA2622821, study PRJEB7988) | marine metagenome | biome: marine biome (ENVO:00000447); feature: surface water layer (ENVO:00002042); material: "saline water (ENVO:00002010), including plankton (ENVO:xxxxxxxx)" | depth 5 m | reverse complement strand
TTCTTATAGGAATGTTTGGAGTTTTAAAAACTGCATTAGATAATATGGATTTAAAAGATAAAATCGATACATTAACTAAATTAAAGAAGAGAGGAAGTAAATGATATTAGGCGATAATATTATTGGTATTGCATCACACAGATTTGATGATAATGAATTGAATACCTACATACTAAAAGTAAATCTTTTTCCGTTTTCATTTTGTTTTGAAAGGAATTATGATGTTTCACATACTGAAATAAAACTTATACTATTTAATACTTATACGATTGGAGTTTATTTAGCAAAGTAATTTTAAGGGCAGTGGGGATTCTCCTTATATTTATATCCCCATTGCTCTATAAAGTTTTGACAACTCTATATCGGATTCTTTCTTTAATTCTTTTTTTCTTTTAGATTTCTTCTTCTTAGGAACTGGTGGCATTATAGTCTTGAAAGGTTGTTTCTTTCTCATTTCTCTAGTTCTTGCATTAGGATATAATCCAAACTCATGCATCATTAAATCCCATCCATTACCATTTCTTAAAGCTGGATAATCTTTTGTAATAAATTTAGATGCCTGAACATTTAAAGATGAAAGCAATCTTGCTCTTTTTTGTTCATCAGTCATTCCATATGCATCATTATACCCAACAATCATATCAGCAAATAGGTTATCTGGAGTCTTAACTATATCAAATAATGTAGCATAATAAAATAATTCACCTGCGGTAGGACCTAAGAAACCTCTACCTTTAACATCTTTTCCTTCCATACCTTCTTTTAATGTTTTAATTCTTTCAACTGTATCGTTTTCCATTAGTCTTTGTAAATCTAAGTTTAAAACACCACTTAAAAATTCTGTCATTAAATATAACCCTGCGAATCTAAGTGGAACATGAAGGTCAGGAGAATCCCATTGCTTAGCAATAACAGCGTCTTTAGACTTTCTTAATACTTCAGATTGCAATTGTAGAAAAGACATAGGATAATGCATAAACTGAAAAGCAACTTGACCAACTGCACCTAATCCTTTTTTAGTACCACCTACGATTGGTGCTTTTTGTGATGGAGAATATTCAAATGCATATTTATTTACCATATCTAATGCATGATTCTTTGCTCTATTTATAGCTGCTTGATTACCTAACCCACCATCTTTCATCTCTCTAAACTTTGAAATAAAACTATATCTAAACATATGTTTTCTTAAAAAGTTTTCTGTAATTCTTTGAAATACAGCACCTTTACCAGCTGATGCTGTTAATGCACTATCAAATGCTCTCCAATTTTTACCATCTTTATATTGGAGTTTGTAGTTACCATCAGCATCCATTTTTATTTCTACATCTTTTTGTTTTACACCTTCTGTTTGAACTAATCCTTCTGTAAATAAAGGAGATGCCATATCTTCAAATTTAAATCCTTGTTCTTTTTCTACCGCAGTAATGATATCTCCAAGTGTTCTTGATTTACCATCAGCACCTATATAACTTTCTGTATCTTTTATTTTTTCATACTCTCTCATATATTTTGTAAATGCTCTATTACCTACACCTTGTAAATAATACATACCAGACATTGTATTTCTAGCAGCTGTACCTATACCAAAACCTAACTTACTAAGAAATTGAACTCCTGTTAATGCTCTAACAGTTTTATTAACCCATGATGGTCTATCTTGATAACCTTTTTCAGCAATGGTATATGTATCTAATATATAATTACCCAATCCTTCTGCTACATCTGCATCTTTAGGTAAGTTTCTAAGTCCTTCAAACATTAGATTTTTTAAATAATTAGTTTTATTAAATGCAATAGCATCTAGTGAATACTTTCTCAATACTGCTATAGGATTCTTTTGATAATTTTCATAAGCAATATCACCTCTAAACAAAGCACTCTTAGGAGTACCTATTTCTTTAGACATTTCTGTAAATACTTTAGATAAATCCTTTAAATCTGTATCAATGTTTTTATAATTATCTTTCTCTGCTCTATCCATTACTTTTTCTATAGTAAGAAATGATTCAATTAGATAGTGAGGAAAGTAGTTACCATCTTTTATTCCCTCTTTTACTGCTTTTATTTGGTCATCAATAAGTTTTTCATATCTCTGAACTTTCTCTCCATTAGGAAGTAACGATGCTAGTTTATCACTAGTATTAAGATATGATTGTCTTACAACTTTTCTATGTTGCTTTAATCCATTTATAAGAACAACTCCCATATCATTTAGTAAGTTTCTTGATAAGATACCAGCTTGAACTACTTCATTAGATATTCTAGTTTTACTTCCATCGTTATCATATTTAAAATATGAGTTTCCTTCTTTTTTTAAATCACCTTCTAAAAACATACGAAGTTCTTGCAAAGGTATTCCACCATCTGATTTGAATATCTCTGCCATTTCATTTGATATTCTCATTACTTCCGCTGATTGTTCTGGACTTTTAGGATTGTTAGCAGCTATTGTTAAATCATTTTCTAGTTTTTCTAAATCTCTAACAGATTTTATACCTAATCTAAACTTAGACTCACCTCTATTTTTTATAGCATCAGTTTTTAATAGTCTCATTATTTGTTCGTTTGCTTTTAAATAAGTAGAGAATTGAGTTCTTTCATAGTTAGCAGCGTTATTTATTTCTCTATTAATATATTTAGTAATAGCATACTTATTCATTACTCCTCTTCTAACAAATAAATTTCTTTCAAGTATATTGAGTTTAGGATTCTTTAAATTTTTTGCTTCTCTTAGTATCTCATTTTTTATTCTTCTAAAGTCTGCTTCAGTAAATCCAGTAAAAGAATCAATAGCAGGTTTACCAGTACCTCTATCAACAATAATATCAAACATCTTTCTACCAAATTCAGAATCTATATCACCATAATTTTTAGTTATTGTATCACCAAGTTTGTATTTAGTTCCTTCGATAGTTACTGAATCACCATTAAATAAACTTCTAAGTAGGTCTAGATTCTTTTTAGTAAATTGTTCTGGTGCTTCTATTACTGCGCAATTTGATATTTGAGACATTATCTATAACACTCCAATAATCTTTCTGTTTCATCCTTACCTATGATTCTATCTTTATCATCAAAAGCAAGTCTTGTTTTTACATCAATATCTTTATAATTACCATACTTAAATAGTACACTATAGTTACCTTCACTATCATAAAAGTTCTTTGATGTATTACCTAATCTACCAATATCGTGTCTAAAATGCGCTGATAAAGCTGGACTATCAAATAACAATCTATTTGTTACAGCATACTCTAATGTAGGGTCGCTGTATGTTCTGTAGAATCCATCATCCATAGCATACAAATCACTTCTATATAGTCTAGAATCTTGTTCACTATGAACATCATCATATCTTCTTCTAAATTCTGCTCCATAGTTTCTAACTATATCTTCTAATAAATCATCGTGTCCTCTATCTTTTAGATGCCTAAATACAGCAGAACCTAATCTTTTATTTAACTTTAAGCCTGGCATTTTAACATTAGTATTCTTTGCATATCCTATTTCACCAAAGTTTAATTGGGGTTTTAACATATATCTAATTAAATTATTAAAAGCACTTTCTTTTTGGTTAAGGTCTAATTGTTTTCCATCTGAATATTTTTCAATAAAAGTAGATATTAAATCATCTTCTACTTTCTTAGCTATATCCCAATTTTCTTTAGAAAAAGGAGAATCCTTACTTTGTGTAAATGTTTCTTTAACAAGTCCACTCATCATTCTATTTAAATTATTAAAGTCTCTTATAAACGATTCTTCTCTAGCGGGGTCTATACCTAAATGCCTTATTTGTATATCACCAGTTTGCATTAACATAGATATAGCATCAATGTATTCTTTCTTTGTTACATCAGCATATCGTATAGGATTATCAATAATATAATATTCACCACCACTAAATACATAATTGTTTTTTGGAGCAATCCATCCAGCTTCTTTAAAATATGTTTCGCCTGTATCTTTATTTGTTATTTTTTGATATACATAAGCAGGTGTATTTTTATTATTATATATTCTACCTTTGCTTCCAAACTTTATATTCTTAGTTCTAGTTTGATAAAAACCTTTTTTCTTACCTACACTTTTTTCTATTATTTCATTTTCTTTTTGATTTAAATAATCTAAAAATTCATGTGTATTTTTTAATTTATCTTTTGCTCTTAATACAGATTCAGTTTGGTTTTTACCAGCATTTCTAATAAATCTTTGCAATGATGCTCTTTGTTTTTCTAAAGCAGAATACATCAATGAATAACTTTTTACTTCTCTTTCACTAACACTTCCATCATTGTATTTACTTAAATATCTTTTTAAAGGAGTATCTGATATAATACCATTTTCATCATCAAGTTGTCTTACTAACTCACTATAATCTGCTTCTGGAGATAAACTTCTAAATGCATTTAATCTATCCATTATATCTTCTGCGCCTTGCCTAGCAATCCTTCCATCTTTAGTTGATTTATCAGAGTAAGATTCAAAGGTTAATTTATCTTGAGACATTTTGTCTATTAAAAATCCTGATATTGTAGAATCTTTTATTTGTTGAATATTTGCTCTATCAATATTTACTAATATATTTTTAGGTTGCAATCCTCCTCTTAACACTTTTTTATAATCATCAACAGTATTCAATATATTATTAAAAAACATATCGTTTAATGCAGATTTTTTAGCGCCTTGATTTCTATATCTAAAAGACAATCTATCATATAAAAATTTACTTGGATTGTTATAAAAAGAATTTAATTCAGACCTAACCATTCCTATTTCATTTGCTTCAGGAGCTCTTCTACCTGACGCATCAAAAACATCTGTAAGTATTCTTTGTGATTTAGACTTAACTCTTATTATTTCTTTTATTAAATCTTTCTTTATTTCTCTACTAGGACCTTCACCTTTTATTTGAAAAAATCCATTAAATCCCTCTTGTCCATAACTACTAAGTTCATTATCAAGATTATAATCTGTAGGTTTATCTCCAAATAATATATAATCTAGTATTTGTTGTTGGTCTGCTTTACTTGCCCAATTAGGCTTCTTAGCTGCATCAATAATAGATTGTAATGTATTTTTATATGCTTGTAAAAATGTTCTATATTCTTTTTTATTTGATTTAGAAATAGAAGTTACCTCTAATCCTGATAAATCAATTAAATCAGGACTTCTTAAAAAGAAAGATAATTCAGTAGATAATTTCTTAACTACTCCAAAATTCTTTTTAGATTGTTGATATAACTGCATATGATTAGAAAGATTATCATCATAACCTGTCCCTAATCCTGCTTTAGCTACTTCTCCATCCGATGTTTTTCCAAATCCAAATATATCCATAGAAGATAAATCAGTAGGAAATATATATGCATCTACAGAAGAACCTAAATCTTTCCATATAGAGTTTGAAAGTTTAGAAGATTTAAGATGATAATTAAATGCCATATCTACATCAAAGTCTGCTTGATGTGTTTGTGCTATATCATAAACATTTATACCAACAACATTGCCTTGCTCTCTATTATAGAAACCTTCTACTTTTTGTATAGCAACATCACCACCAAGATTAGGCATTCTTAAAGAAAGATTTTCTAAATAATATTTAGTTTTAGACCTTTCATTAATATTTTTAAACTCATCAAATAATCTACCCATAGTTCTATTATTTTCAGTAGTTGCCTCAATACGTTCTATTTGTTTTATTTCATTAGATATATCTTTAGCACTTAGTTCATTATATGGGTCTTGTACTACAAACTTTCCTGCTATCCTACTTACTTGTATATCTCGTTTTTTATTATTTCTAGTTATTTCTAATATGTATTGTATCTTATTTACATCTGTCATTTGTGTAGACCTATCTTCATAAGATAATTTTTTACCACCAATACCTATCTGCACTCTTTCTCCAGAGTTACCAACATTTTGAAATAGAGGAACAGAACCTTCTAAGTATGGTATTAATACAGAATAAGATGCTCCTTTTGTTTTAGGACTTCTAATACCATTAATCAATGCTTGAGTAGCAGTTCTTCTTATATTTGACCTAACAAAAATAGAATTAGGGTCTATGCCATATGACATTAAAGTTTCTACAGAACCATTTGCTGAGTCTTCAAACATTAAATTATCTTCTCTTAATTTTCTAAATAAAAATTGAGTAGCAGCTTGTCTATTACCATTTTCTCTAGATAACTCACCAATCATTTTAAAGTATGCATCTAGTTTATTATCATAATCTACAAACTCATCTCTAAAAGATTTGTATCCATCTGAATCTAAGAAGTCTGATATTGCATAAGTAACATTAGCAATTCTTTTTCTATCTTCTACTTTACCTAAAAATATATTTTCTAGTTTTATCTTTGCAGAATACTGGTCTTTGTTTGCATCTGTTATTTTATTTAAAACAGAAGAACTAATATTAATATCATTTATTTTATCAATTGCTTTCATATCATCTGCACTAAGAGATATTTTGTCTTTATAAAATGCTTTAGCAGCTGATTCAGTAGTAAGTATATCTACTCCTTTTGCTTCCATTAAGTCTGCAATTTTAGAATCATATACAAAGTTTGTTTTCATTAATACACTATTCATATTTTCATTAAAATGAACAGTTGGTTTTACACCTGCTGTACCATGTTTATTTTCACTAGCAGTTGCATCTCTACCTTTATGTAAGTATAGTAAGCTAGCAGCTTTATGAGATAAGTATGATTGTGCATTCATAGATGAACTAATAATACTTTTAAATAATTTTTTATCTCCTACTTCATCACTATTTTCTTTTATTAATTCTTTACTATAACCACTTTTCTTTAATATTTGTTTATATATATTACCAGCAGTAAGTGGATTAGATTTTTTTGCAGTTTCATCTGCTATAGTAACAATGTTTAATCCTTCATCATTTAAATATTCATCTATATATTGATTTTGGTCGTCAGATAAAAAGTCCTCACCTTTTAATACTTTTAACAAATCTTTATTTGCCTGTACCTTTGCTCCTGTAGCTTCTCCCAGACTAACGTATTTAAAAAATCCAGATGCTAAATTATTTCTCTTTACTGAATTATCAGCATTCTTTACTATATCATTAAACATACTTGAAGATATTTTATCAAAGTACATTGCTCTTAACATTTGTCTTGCATCTGATTTAGAAACTGCTGATTCTGTATTCTTTACAAAATCTCCATATATTTTTTGATAATGTTTATATTCTTTACTTTTAGAATCTAATGATGCTAGTTTAGAATCGTACCAAGATTTAAACTTTTTAGTTAATTGACCATTAGTAGTTTGATTTGTAGGTATTGCTAATGTAGTGTTTTGACTAACAATAATAGAAACAAAATCAGACATAGGTTGTCTGTCATTTTCTTGTACAGCTTCATCACTTCCCTTTATAAAATTATTAACATCTTCCATACCTCTACCAAACATCCTGCTATTTTCAATTACATCTGCAAGATTAGGTATCTCTAGTATATCTGTTTTTCTACCATTCCAAGTACCAGTTTTATCTATAATTAATATATCAATATTATTATCTGGATTATCTACATCTCTAAATTCTTTAGCAAACTCTGATAAAACTCCTTTACCAACAACTCTATTAGAAAGTTCTAAAGAAGCTCTTCCTTGTGAGTCTTGAGATATAGTAACAGATTTAACATAGTCTCTACCAATTATATTATTTATTAATTGAGGTAATGCTTCTCTATTAAATGATTCTAATTCTTTATTATATGCTTCTGGGTTAAATTGCTGTAAACCTTCATCATCAATATATGTATGCTTTTGTACTAATGCTTTATTTATTTCATCTCTTATATTCTGAAATTCTTTCTTAAATCCACTAATACCAGACTCACTTAATGCAAGATTAGCATTTTCAATTAATACTTTTAAATTATCTTGTTTTAATTCTTCATTAAATTTTTCATATCTTACTGATAATGTAGTAGGGGATATAGCATCTGATGCTGATATGTTTAGTGTAGAATAATCAGACATTGCTTGCGCTTCAGCTGCTTGTATTTCAAAATACTTTTCTTCGTTGTAACCTCTTCTAAATACTTCTAAATATTTAGATAGATTTTTTAATATATATTTTGCATCACCTTTTCTATTTGCTTCTGCTATTACTTCTTTAAATGTAGGATTTTCTGATAATTGTAAATCTTCTCCATGCTTGTTTCGTAAGTACGTTGCAAATCTAGAAGTCATTCTATCTGTTCTTCTTTTTAAATCTACACTATCATCTGGATTTATATTTGCATCATATAAAAAATTATCTAATACCATAGTTTGCAATCTATTATCAGTAGATAATGATTCAATAGTACGTTCTATTTCTTTTGCTATACTATCTACAGATTCAGCAACTTGATTATTAGTAAACTCTTGATTGATATTATCTTTCAAATCTGATAATTTGCCTAAAAACTCTTGAGTTAAACCATCAGGAGGATTCTTTATAATCTCATCAAGTGCAAAATTTATTTCGTCTCTTTCTTTTGCATCTATTATTTGTTTTCTATCCCCGACAATACCAGTTTCTTCATCATTAATATATAGTTTATTAATTAAATTAGTTATGTTATCTGCTTGTACGCCTTGTTCATTTAATTTATCTATAGTCTGTTTATACTCTGAAAAAACTTCTTTATTAAAATCTGTAGTAAGTCTATACATACTATCAATAGACTCGACAACACTTTTAGATTGTTCTAAATTAATAGAAGATTCTACGTCTATGTAATCTCCTGTTATTAAAGACAATGCTTGTAATGATTTTTTATACCTATCTACATATTTTACTGCTTCTTCTTTGCTCAATCCTGATAGTCTTGGATTATTTAAAAATGAAGTTATTTGAGATTCATCAGGTATAATTAAAATCTTTCTATTATTTCTACTTTCAATTCTAGCAAACCCACTTACTTGTATATTTTCTAATATAGATATATGATTAGGAGTTATATTTGGAGAGTTAAGTATTCTAGAATAATGCCATTTTTGTTGGTCTCTTACAAGGTCCTGAGTCATCTCATAGCCTTCTTTTCTAAAAGCATTTACAATAGTTTCTGCTTTATCAAATGTAAGTTTGTTACCTTCGCCAGGTTTTAATACTCCTCTAGTTTTACCAGTTCCTTGACCCCATACTTGAGCAATAAGGTTTATTTGATATTCAATATCATCAAATTTATTTTCTGTTTTTAATTTAGTAAAATCTTCTGAAGACATTTCTCCTGCTGTAAGTTCTATTCTATCTCCATCTTGTATTTTAGGAACTTTATCTCCAAATTGTTCTACTAATACTCTATATAAATCTTGCTGTCTATCTGATAAGTTTTCTATATTACCTTCTGCTATATTAAATAATGCTTCTCTCTTTTTAGAATACTTATGTTTTTGTAATGCATATATAAAAGCATTTGAATCTGGCATAATATTTTCTGGATAATTTTCACCATAATTTTCTAACCTTATTTGGTCTGTCATTGCTTTTATAATTCCAGTTATATCAGATTTAGTCTTAGCATCGTTTTGCAAATTTTCAATTTTTAACATTTCACCAGTTGTTTGTGTAATTGTTTCAACAAAACCTGCTTGTTCTAATGTCTTTCTTAATTTTAAAAACTCTGATATTTCATGATAATTACTATCTGTCTGAACTACTTTATCAGTAAAAACATCAGCAATCTTAAATGGTTTTTCCATATCAAACGCATAATCTGCATCATGTTGAATACCTAATCTAGTTGCTATATCTTTTAATGTTTGTATATGTAATGCTCCAACATTATTTAAAGCATTATCCATTAAACCATTTTTCCAAGTTTCAAAATTATCTATAGATAGTTTTTTACCTTTAAGAGGTCCTTGAGTTATTTCTATATTTTCTAATTGTTTAGATATGTTTTGTATTTGGTCTGCAGTAAGATTATCTATATTTATAAAGTTGTCTCCTACCCTAGCATCTGTTAAGTTTTTTTGTAATGCTACTATTTTATATAAATCATGAGCATATAAAGCTATTCTTGAATTAGGAACACTACCTGCTTTTCTAGGTACGCCTTCACCTTCTTTAGTTTGAGATTGACTTCTATGGTCTTTTGTTTCAAATATTTGTTCTATCTTTTTTACAACTGGGTCATCTATTATACCAGAATAAGCAGCTGAAAAATGTATATCATCATTAAATGCTTTACCATAATGCTCTAATGCTGTTGCATCAAGACCTAAATAATTAAGTGCTTTTATTCTATCGGAAAATTCACTATTAATATTCTTATAGTTTTCTTCAAACAATGGTCGTTTCATTCTAGAGAAAAATGCACCAGTTATAAAATGAGCAGCTAACTCTTCACCTTCCATTGCTAATATTAAATTAGTATCTAATATTGTATTTAAATCAAAGTATAAACCACCTGCTATCATTCTACCCATTGATGCAGTAACATCTTCTTTTGCTTCTTTATAAAAACTTTTCCATACAGTACTTGGGTCTACTTCATCCATTATTTCTTTTATAGCTTTGACGGCATCTTTCTTTTCTAAACTTTTAAAACTATACTTACCAGCTATTTGACCTATTGTACTATCTTTTAAGTAATTATCTCTTGTTAATATTCTAAGTAATCCATTTGCTTGGTCAGCAGTTAAGTTATTATAATCTCTTTGTTTTACTTTATTAAGTGCTTTTCTAAGTGCATTAGCAGTCCTCATAACAGGAACTCTACCTCCACCACCAATCATATCAACTGCTGGTAAAAATGCAGAAAATAATAATGCATCTCCTACATCTTTAGCAGGGTCAAACTCTTTTTCAGTTGCAATAGAATAAACACCATCTTGTATTAGATTGTATGTACTAAATAATACTGCTTGGTCAGCAGCCCTAGCAAAGTATCTTGTTATCTTATTAGAAGTATCAGTTCCTAGTTTTGTATTTAATGAAGCACCAATAACATCTGTTAAGTTATTTATATGAATACCTTTTCCTTTTAATGCACCTGTTGCTTCATCAGATATTCTTAATAATAATTCATCATCGACATTAGCAAAATCTTTTTTAAGTGAATTAAATACACTAGCTCTAACTTCTCCTTCTACTTTAGATATTTCATCCATACTTATTTCGTATTTAGAAAGAGCGCCTTGAGGTCCTTTTAATGCTTTGTCATTTAATCCTTTTCTTACTGAAGATTCTACTAATTCTTTCCCTAATCCAAATTCACTTTTACCAGCAAACTTTGCAGCTGCTTCGGCTGCTTCTCCTACAACTCTAGTAGTACCTAGTTTATTAATAGCAGACACACCACCTCTAATACCTAATCCAATATATTTCATAGGTAGTAAGAAACCTATACCTTGGCCTATTACTTTACCAAAAGTTGCCATACCTTCAGTTTTATTATTCATTATATCATATGGATTTTTTTCACCAGTAGCAGCTTCATAACCTATGCTAGGTAAACTAAACAATGCACTATCTAATACATTCCAAGTAGCTGCTCCTAATCCATGAAGAACACCTGACTTTTTATCAGAGTCTACTACTTCTTCAGATAAACTTTGATTTAATTGCTCAAATAATGTTTTACCTTGAGCAACAGGAGGTTTTGGTATTGGTGATGTAGATGCTCTATTTAATCTTGATTGAGTTTGTTTTTGTAATTTATCAACTAACTCTAAAGTTAATTTATCACTCATATTTTAAAATCCAATTAAATCTAAAGGATATTTCTCTTGTATATCAGTTCTTCTTTGTTCTGTTGTACTTATTAATCTTCTAGTTACTTTTTTAGAATCAATTATTTCTTTATTTATTTCTTTTAATCGTCTATCTAATTCTGATTTCATACTATCTTGATTTGATAATTTTTCTTTTAAATCTTCTGTTAATTCTATTCCAGCATTTGTATAGGCATTCCCTATCATAATAGAATTATCTAAATCTTTTATTGATTCTAAAATCAAATTTTTCTTATCATTTAATGTAGATGTGTTACTATCTGCATATTTTATTGCAGTTTGTAAATCTACAATAGATTCGAACCCAGTATCTACTTCGGTTTTTGGTTTAGTATCTGGGTCTATATCAACACTTAATTGTTTTAAATCTTCACTTATTAAATCAAAGTCTCTATCTATAGTAAAGTCTCCTTTTGCAAACTCAATCATTTCTTCTGTTAATTTTACATCATTATCTAAAGATTTTTTCATTGTTTTAAATTGATTAACAGATGCTTGGTTGTCTGCTCCTTCTCCTAATATACCTAATTGTTGAAAAGATTTATATAATTTTTTATCATAATCATTTTCAAATTGCTCAGCATCAGTTATATAATGTAACCTAGAGGCTATATTTACTATTGCATCGGGATTTTCTTCTTCATATGCAGACCAAGTAGCAGCTACTAAATCTCTTGCTATATCTACATCAAGTTCAAGACCATCATCACCTATTAATACGCTACCTTTTGTTAAGTCTTTAACAGCTTCAGTTAATCCATCTTCTTCATCTTTGTATTGAAGATATAAAGAACTTAATGGAGATGATTGTAAAAAGTTACTTGCACTTTTTGTTTTCATTGTTTTATTTACTTTTTGTAATAAATCAATGTTTGCTCCCATTACTTCTATGTTTTGTTTTTGTTCTTGTAATGCTAATTGTCTTGATTGAACAATAGCTGATTGTCTTTGAGCAGCTGCTGATTGTGCTAACTGCATCATGGATAAACTTTCTTGTACTCTTGATTGCTCTCTTCTTTCTTGAGATAAGAGCATTCTTTCTAATGCTTGTAATGGTGTAGACATATTAAAATATCCCTAAAAATTTTTGTTTACTCATATTGGAATAAAGACTTTTTTCATACTCTAATCTTTCTTTCTCTCCTTTAAGCCTAGCTTTTTCAGATTCAAAACCTCCAACAATTTCTCCCATTCTTAAACCAAATGCAGACATTAAGTCTTCACTTGTATCCATTGCTTGTTCTTTAATTCTTTTTTCTGTTCTTTCTTCTTTTTCTTCTAATACGCCACTATAAGCTAAGTTAGTTCTTCTTGTACTTTCATCAACATTACTTCTAACATCTAATAAATTTTGTGATGTTTGTTTACTTAACCTTTCAATATCAGATTCAAATTTTTGAGTAGTTAAATCTTTTTGAGCAAATGTACTTGCTTCTAATTCTTTTTGAGCTTTTTGTAAATCAGCTAATGCACTAACTGTTAAATCAAATTTACTACTAGAAGTATCTCTTTGCATACTTGCTCCTTTTGCTCCTTGATACAAAGATAATCCTAATTGACCTATAGCTAATGCTGTTGTTAAAAATTGTTCTTTTAATCCTGTGTTTGGATTTATTGTACCAGAACCTAAAGTATCTACTATATCTTCACCTACTTTACCATAATTATCTATTAATTTTTTTTCATGTTTATTTACATGCCATAAATCACCAGTTGATGTTTTAGCAATTTCAGTATCACCAAATCTTCCATGTTTTGATAAATGATTATTTGCTATACTCATGTTCTGCTCCTACCATATTTAATTGCTGGATTTAACATTCTGTTTAAATAACTATCAGTAGAGTCTTCAAACGAATTTATATCTTCACCAAAATCTAATGGTTCTAATTCAACATCACCTTCAATATCTGCATCAGTATTACTTTTAGGTAAATTTCTTGATACATTAACATTAGTTAAAGGAGAAATATCAGACATTGCTTCATCAAGCATACTTTTATATTTTATTTTAGAACTTCTTACTGCTATATCTTTAGCATTTATTGTTTCATCTCCAAATTTATAATCACCAAGACCTAATCCAATCTTTGCTGATTGCATAAGTTTACCAAACATACTATCAGGTCTCTCCATTTCTCCATATTTTTCTTCTAACAAAGATATATCTCCACTTAAATCTTCGTATCTTCCAGCAACTACATCAGCTAAAGAAAGTGTGTCTGCTACAAATGATACATTTTTATTTAAAGAATCTTGGTCAAATTGTAATCTAGCATTTTCTAATCTTTGTAATTCATCTGAAGAAGCTACATCGTACATACTTGCTCTGTATTTACCTTGTGATGAACTTGCAGTAAATGCTCTTTTATATAAATTTTTAGCCATTCAACGATACACTTTTACTATTTAATTTAATAATTTCATTATGCTTTATCTAGCACTTTTTTGTAAAGAATATTCCTATGTTTAATATATAAAATTAAATCTCCAGATATTAATCTATACACAGGAATACCATCTGTTAATTCATTTAAAGTAGGAACACCATCTGTTATAGATGCTCTTTCTTGTTTTTTTTGTATTGATACTCTTTCTTGCCTATTCATTATTTAATATTTTTACTTCTAAATACAACAGATAAATCATTTATTTCAAATGTTGCTCCTGCAGTACCAGTCATATGAACTTGAAAACTATATATATTTGTAGATTCAGAACTAACAGCAGGTTTTAATTCTGCATGATGCCATTGAGTAATATCACTTGATTTATTTTCTAATGGAGTATTCGTTGCACTTCCATTTGGTAATCCACTTGAAGTACCTTCAAATTGTTTAAAAGTATCTGTATCTCCATTAGTAGTATATCTTACATTTAAACTACTAGCATCTCCTTTATATGATAATCTAACTCTATATACTTTTTTACGAACTCCAGAATCTCCATAATTCATATCTGCTGTAACTATTTTTACATTAATTTTTGAAGAACTACTAGTTGATAATGTCTTCATAGTTCCAGTTCCTATTGTATAAACAATATCTCCTTTATGGTCTGTTATAAAATTAGAAGCACTCTGACCATCTTCAACAATAAATTCTCCTTCTTGAATTACCCAACTTTTAGTAACCATATCATATATCCAAGCATCTCCATTACCCACTGCTAAGTCTCCTCCTGAATGGTCTTTAGCAATAATTAATTGTCTATCTTTAGGTAAATATGCTATCATTGGATTATGATTTACATGATTCCAACTATCTTGAGATATTTTTCTAACACCTTTTTGTTCTAATAAGTTAAGAACTTGTCTACCATCATATAAATAACATCCAAATAAATTTACCCATGCAATACCAAAATCTGTTTCGCATACAGCTGCTTGACTCTCTACTCCTTTAAATTTAAATGTATCTTCTAAAAATTCTACTTCTTGAGATATATTTATTAAATGCATTTTATTTTTTTTATATTGCAATACTCTATCTGCGTATGAAGCTAAAGCAGTTATTTTATCTCCATCTTGTACAGTTACTTCAATTTTTCTAGATATAGGAAATGTATCAAATTTATTTACAACAGATTTAAACATTATATCATCATGATTTCTAGTTAATCCATCTTTATCTTTATATCTTACATTAGCAATATAATGAACTCTATTAGCTATAATAGATGCTGAATAACCCATGCCATCATTATTAGAATCAGAAAAGTCTAACAATGAATTAACATCATTTTTGTAACCATTTCTTGATTCATATGTTTCAAATAAAGGAGGAGAATCAAAATTAATATCTACTATTTGATATTCTGAAATATTACTTCTTACTATCCATGTTTTTGAAAAATCATCTTCATTAGATTTTCTAAATCCTTTATTAAAATCAAATTCTGCCATATGATACCAAGTATTTGTAGTATCAGATTTTTTTCTATAATACATATGCATACCAGTTTTTCTAGCAGTTGTTTCAGTATCCCAACTATATCCACATCCAATTCTATCTATTTGAAATGACCAATTTTTTTTATTTTCATTTATAGCTGAACTTCTATTGTGTATTAAACTTTCTTGATTGCCATCATAAACCCAACTAAAACCGATTTCATAAGTCTCATATATTTTAAATGCTGTATTATCTGACCATGTACCACTTTCAGTATATATAATTGTTTCACTTTCAAAACCTGTTATTATAGAAGTAGTTGAGCCTTGTTTTATAGTTAATCCAACCATGCTAGATAAAAAAATACTGTCACTAGCAACAAGTTTTCTTAAACCATTATTAGAGTTAGCAGAAGTTCCTATAACTCCATTTGGATTCCAATTACCTGATTCTTCTATGTCTCTAGTAAAATTATTATCAACAGCTATTTTAAATTCGCCTTCACTTGGATTAGTATTATTTCCACCTCCTATAATAGGTATGTTAGAATCTGTAGGAGCAATTATAGGAGAATCGCAACTTATCCATTTCCTACAAGCAACATTTGTAGTTCCCCATCTTAATCTATCAATATATGAATACCATATTTTATTAGCATGAGTTCCTTTTAATCCATCTACAATTCTTAAAACACCATCAACATATGAAAAAACTGGATTAGCTGAAGTTGTAATAGTTCCAAATTTTGGCGCATTATCAGTATTTGACCAGACATCATTAGCATAGGAATATATAGCAAATCCATAATTACTAGCAGAAGTATTTAAATACAGAATTAAATAATCATCACCATCATCTAATCTTTGACCAGATGGTAATTCATACAATTCTAATTTTAAATTATCTAATCTAAAATCATATTGAGCGACATTAGCTTCAATACTAAATGGATTATTAATAGCATTATCATCTGATAAAAAAATAATTTCATGGTCTCCATTTGAAGTCTGAAGAAAAATTTCATCTTGTCCTCCTGATATATTACCATCAGCGGCAAATTGGTCACTACCTGATAATATCTTTATTTCAGCAGTTCCAGAAGTATAATTATAATTAGAAATAGTATAACTTAATTTATAGAAAGCTAAATTAATACCAGTATCGATTCTATTAGCTGCTGTTTGAAATATTTTATCACTACCTCCTCCAGCACCTGTAAATGAAAAATGACTAGAATTTGCTGACCAATGAGTACCACTAGAACTCCAACCTCCCCATATACTACCACTATTCATATTAGAAGAGCCGTTTTGCAAAATAGTTCCAACTCTATCTGCTAATTTATAATCATTACTAAATGAAAATAAAGATGTACCACTCCTATCGCTTATATTATCTATTGTTATTGATGGAGTATTAGAAGCATGATTTATAATACTAGGACCTGTTCTAATTCGACCTATTTTATCTACCATTACATCTGTAGCAGATGCTAACTCATCATGTTGTAAATCTCTAGGGTCAGTATTATTATTCATTCCCCCATGAAATGGATTTATCTCTATAATTTGTTTAGGCACTAAGAACCTCTTATTTTAGGTCCTATAGATTCTTCGTATTCTATATCTTCTATAATATATCGTTGAGCAGTTTCTGGAAGTTCACAAACAGCACAATCTTCTGTACTAAAATCTGTACCATTCTCATATGCTATTTCATCATGTTTAAAAACATCTAATCTAAGACCGCCTTCTTTACCAG
>CEUT01012450.1_pt1 | contig 17552 bp, 40 predicted proteins | sample 531401 | NCBI WGS metagenome assembly CEUT01 (sample SAMEA2622821, study PRJEB7988) | marine metagenome | biome: marine biome (ENVO:00000447); feature: surface water layer (ENVO:00002042); material: "saline water (ENVO:00002010), including plankton (ENVO:xxxxxxxx)" | depth 5 m | reverse complement strand
GCCAAGTTTTGAGTTGCTTTAGTAGCTTTACTGTTAATGTGTTTAAATAGTCTGTAGTTAATCCCTGTTGCTTCCATACCCTCGAAAGGTACATTTTTAGATTGTAGATAGGCATGAAAACCCATTGCTCCAAGACCGATTGACCTTTCTCTGTATGCTGAAAAGGCTGCTTTTTGATAACCCTCTTTTTCCTCTTTGATGTAGTTTGTAAATCTTTTGTAGTTGGCATTATATTCTCCTAATTCTTCTATGTCTACAATGTTTTCTATAAAATGTTGAATGACATTATCTAACATAGTTATTAAGTCTGATATAAAAAGTTTATTATCTTTCCATTCATCAAACTTTTCTAAATTTACACTAGACAAACAACAAACTGCTGTTCTTTCTTCATTGGTAGCTAGTGTTATTTCAGAACATAAATTACTTTGTTTTATTTCTAAGCCTAAATCTTTTTGACTTTTTGGTAAATGTTCATTACAAGTATCTATGTTTATTAAATATGGTTCTCCTGTTTCTGCTCTAGCATTTATGAGTTGCCACCATAAAGAACGAGCATTAATAGTCTTAACAGGTTTATTTGTTTTAGGGTCAATCAATCTCCAATCTTCATCATTTTTTATAGCTTTTAAAAAATCGTTAGTGATGTTTACACCATTATGTAAATTTAAACATTTTCTATTTATATCTCCACCTGATTCTTTTCTCATATTTAAAAACTCTTCTATCTCCGGATGAGATACATCTAAATATGCAGCATAAGAACCTCTTCTTGTAACACCTTGGTTAAAGGCTAACATTTGCGAATCAACTACATGCATGAATGGTATGCAACCAGTAGACTTACTGCCATTAGAAGTAGATACCCCATTGCTACGCAAATCCCCCCAATATCCACCGATGCCTCCACCTGCACTTGCCAACCATATGTTCTCGTCATAATGAGCAGACAAACCAACCCTACTGTCAGGTACATAATTAAGAAAGCAGCTGATAGGTAAACCACGACTCGTTCCCCCATTACTAAGGATAGGAGTGCTAAACATGAACCAATGTAAGGAACTGTAGTCATACAATCGTTGAGCCAATTCAAAATCGGTGTTATTTTTATATGTTGCTGCAAATACTGCAGCCCTTGCCAAAGCTTCTTGAGCATGTGTTTCCTCCTTCCAAAAATATCTATCTCTCAATGTATCTAAACTAAACTTATCTAGTTTAGACTCTCTGTTATAATCTATTGTAATACCTAAGTATTCTTTTCTTCCAACTTTATCCATAATTTTAATTTAAATATTTGTCTTTATCTTCTCCTAATAAAAATAATTTTTCTACATCGTGAATGTATAACATTATTATACCATAATGTAATATTTTTAGCAAGTCTTTTCTGTTTTTTCCTGCTTTATTTCCATATCTTTTAGCATACTTCATAATATTACCAATACAAAATCCCTCTCCATGTCCAGAATCTATTATAACATCAGTTGCTTGGTATCTGTCGGTAGAATAATGTTGCCCATATGTATCATAAATATATTTACTTAACTCTTCTAGTAATTTATCTTCATTAAATTTATACATTTATATCTCCCAATATTTCTTGTAATGTTATGTTTGGATTTTTCTTTACTTTTTTATAAAACCATCTTAGCGAATATGCACTTAACATAAGTTTATTATTAGCATATATATGTGTTTGCTCTGGTAAAAACTGATTAAGATTTTTTATAGTAATTTTATTTGTATCTTCTCCATCAGGAACCATAGTTTTTAACCATTCAATAAGTAACTCTTTACTTTTTCTTCTTAAATTTTTAGCTTTTTTACCATTCATAATTATTTACCAACTGCCAATATCTTAACATACTATTAAACATTTCAATATGTTTGTAATGTGATTCTTTATCCCATATATAAAATAAAATAATATTTGTATCTTCTCTGTCTACAAAGATAGAAACTCTCTCAGGTTTATCTATATTACAACCTTGTGCATATGCTGATAGTTGCATACCATGTTCATCAAACACTAATTTATTTGGTTCTTTACCATCTAAATTATTTTTAGTTTTAAAGTCTACAAATATACCAGACTTAGAATACAAATCAATCTTACCACCATAGCCCTTATCAGAACAAAAAGAATCTTCAGCTATCCATTTTTCATTAGGAAAATTTTCATCTAACCATTTTTGTATTATCTTATAAGTTTTAGTTTTTGTTTTACCAACAAAACCTTTTTCAATTTGAGCATGTATTTTAGTTCCTTCTTTTGCAGCTTTAGAGCTTATTTGTTTTGCTTCTGCTTTACATCTGTAAATATATGAATCTATTGATTCAGACTCCTCCATATCTAAAATCATAGCAGATTTAATAGCTTGAGTAATTTTCCAATTTTCTAATGCAGGTTTAGCCACCATGCCCATGATAGTTGTAACAGAGGGAACTAAACCTAAACTTTTAGCATCTCTTAAAGTTGTATTTCTTTCCTTACCATTAGCACCTATTATTGTGTACATAGGTTCTCCATCTTGTGTGTACCAATGACCTGACTCAGATGTAAATTTATTGTAATTATCTTTTATATCTTTAGTCATTTTTTAGCTCTTTAAAAGTTTTAAACACATCAGATGTAAAAAGTTTTTGTATATTAACTAGCCACATCCTACTTGCATTATGGTCGCCACCACTTACAGATTTTTTGAAATCTAATTTATCTATTAGTTTTTTCAATTTAGGTACATCAAATATAAATGTGCAAAATATTTCATCTCCTATACAAAGATTATGAAACCAATAATCTGATTCTGTTGTTTGTATTCCTGATGGCTTACCATAAGATTCATATTCTATACATATGTTTCCGGTTTTCATCCACATGCCTCTTTCAGATTTAACTTCTATTTTAGCTTTTGAAAACATGTCTGCTATTTTGTCTTCTCTAATTTGACCATACTCTAAATCTATATCAAACTTTTTTCTATCTTTCTTAGTGGGTTTCACTCCAATTACCTCCTACTTTGTACTCTCCATCCAGAGGACATCGTAAATTAAAATGTTTGCCTGACTCTACTATTGACTTAACTGCCATTTCTCCAAAGAAATCAGCATACTCTTCTTTAACTTCAACCTGCCATTCATCATGTATGTTAGCAACAAATTTATAATCTATATTATTACATGTTGCCCACTTATCTGCCAATGTTAAGGCTTGTTTCATAACAATCGCACCTGCACCTTGCAGTAAACTATTTAAAGATGCATGTGCATTTCGTATGTATATCTTTCTACCATCTAAACCTTTGAGATATTTTTTTGTTGCTGCTCTTTGAACTCTATCTCGAAGTGATTTAAATGATGGTTTATTAGCAAAGAAATGTTTTCTAATTCTAGAACCATCTGCTTTGTTCCCTCCAACCACTTTGCCAAGTTTTTCATCTCCTGCTCCGTACATGAGGGCATAGATGAATGTTTTAGCCTGATTTCTTGATTTAAGTCCTGCAAGTTTTTGATTAGAGCTGTGTACATCTCCGTTGATAATTTCATTAATAAACTCCTCGTCATTCATGTAATGTGCTAACATTCTTATTTCAAGACCACTAGCATCAATACCTACTAATTTATACCCATCGTCTACTACCCAACAAGCTCTACACTCTTCACCATAAGGAGAAGCTAGACTAGGAACTTGAGCCATGTTAGGATTTCTATGTGTCATTCTACCTGTTATGGTTCCATTATGAATAACAAAACCATGCACTCTATTATCCTCTGAAACTGCTTCAATCCATGAGTCAATTTGTGCTATTCTTTTTTGCAATAATAAAAACTCTGCTATTAAACCTGCTTCATGGATATGAGTTATCTGAGATAAAGTTTTCTCATCAACTATTGGTTGATTTGTGGGAGTAAATCTTTCAGGTTTCCAACCCATCTCTATAAGATACTCTCCTATTTGTTTTCTTGAGCCTAAATTAAATGGCTCTAGTTTTCTTCTCATAAATGGCTCAAAATCGTTATTGGTTAGGCATGTATTATATTCATCATCTGTTAGACCCCTCTTCGATAATGAGCCATCTTTTTTAATATAAGGTTTAACTATTCTATCATCAACCCATCTAGGCTTAAATGTTTTATGAACTTCATCTTCTACACTTTGTAATCTTTCTCTTAATTGTGCAAGTAGTAAAGTAGCAGACTTACTATCAAAGCTAAATCCATTTATCTCTTGTTGATTCATTATTTTTGCTACTTGATGTTCTAAGTCTACACTTTCTTTTGAAAAACCTTTTGACTCTATTTGTAATCTTCTATAAACTAAAGTATTTAGTTGGACATCTCTAACGCAATAGTTTAACATCTCTGTTGAATAGTTTTGGTAATCATCAAACTCTATCTTACGATATGATAATCTATAACCCCAATTATCTAAGCTATGTCCTCCCTCTCTTGTTGGGTTGAACAACCTAGATAATACTAAAGTATCTACCACATTGTCCGTAAGTTTAATATTACTAAACTTTTCAACCATAGGTATATCAAAACCTAGGACATTATGACCTATCAACTGTTCGGCACTTTGTAAAAACTTATACCCCTCTTCTAGTTTATCAGGAGGAAACTTATAAATTTTATTAGTGTCTATGTCTTGTGCTACAATACACCATATCTTAGTAGCATTTAGGTCGTCTGTTTCTATATCAAATATTAATCTCAAAATGCATCTCCTTGTTCAGATTGTAAATCATCAAAATCATCTAAAACTTCTGCTAACCTTCCCGTATCTCCATCATATAGTAAATGAGTAGCAAGTCCTACATCTCCTGTATATCTTGATTTTAATATTCTAACTTTTGTTGTTCTTGATTCATCTGGGTCAGTAGCCTGTTGATTTCTTTCTAAAGCTATCACACAATCAGATAACTGTGCTATACTATTAGAACCTCTAAGATGTGATAAGCTAACTTGTATGCCATTCTCATGTCCTTTATTACCATCAACTCGTCTTAGATGAGATACTAATATTATACCTGCACCTGTTTCTTCAACCATACTTCTTAGTCTAGTCATAATATTATCTATGGCTCGTCTTTCATCACCCTCAGATGTCGCACTAACTAGCATGTGTAAGTGGTCTATTACCACCCATTTACAACCACATCCTATAATCATAAATCTTAATTTAGAAAATATTTCATCTATATCTGTTGTACCAAAGTGAGCATGAACCCACACTCTGTTTTTATTATCGCCATCATATAGTATATCAAAAAACTTATCTATATCATCTGTGCTAAATTGTTCTCGTATCTGGTCAATATAAAGTCTAGCATTAGCCTCAATAGATATAATACCATCTATTGTTCTTCGCCAATCTTCTTCTAAAGCTATGATACCTACATTATCCTGTGTAGTTTTTATTAAATGATGCTCTAACTCTCTTGTAACACTTGACTTACCTAGCCCTGTGCCACCTGTTAAAGTAACTAACTCTCCTTGCCTAAGTCCATATAACTTTTTGTTTAGTCCCTCCCAAGGATAAGGAACACTCTCTTTCTTTTCTCTGTTGTGAAACTTATCTCTAGTTTCAGAAACATTTATAACTCCACTAGGAGTATATGTTTTTGCTGACCACCATGCCTCAACAAACTCTTTATGCTTATTATTTTTAAGCATATCATTAGGGTCTTTCCACCCATTAGGCATTGTCATTATCTTACACTTAGCAGGTTTAAACAACCTTGCAACTTTTACTGATGCTTCTTTACCTGCTTTGTCATTATCAAAAGCAATAATAATATTTTCAAACTGCTCTAAAAATTCTAGGCTTTCTTTAACATCTTTTTCTGCACCTGCTGAACCTCTTTTAATGGATACTACTGCCCACTTACTACCTAGTAATTCATAGGTTGCCATAGCATCGCACTCGCCTTCTGTTATGGTTATGTACTTAGCCTTTTTAAACAGTTGCTGTCCAAACAAACCTGTGTTTTCAAATGAGCCACTAAGATAAAATCTTTTGTCTTTTGAGTATCTAGTTTTAGTAGCACTTAGTTCGTGTCCATTATAGTAAGGATAGAAATGTTGAATAACATCTCCTGCCTTATCATGTAGTGCAGTCACACCATACTTCTGTGCTGTTGCCTTACTAATTCTCCTATCGGTCAAGTCTGCAAATGTTCCTTGACCAACAGGATTATCGTAAGAAGATTTTTTTGTAGTAGTTTCCATTACACTTTCCCCATTAAATAATTTATTATAATCAGGCATAAACTCACCACAACTAAAACATTTAGCAGAGCCATCGGTGTTTATACCTACTGCATCGCTAGAATTACATAGTGGGCAAGGTTGATGCACCTTGTCAAATCCATTATTCATGCCACCCTCCATAGTGGTTTACTTATTATTATCCTCTGACTTGGCATCAGTTTCTACCAATGCCTCATCAGTTAATAAAGGTCTTAATTCTTCTTGTAGTTTATCGTTAGACTTTTGTAAACTAATTTGCATTTGATTGTTAAATGCCATTTGACTTACATAAGCCTGTATTTGTTGTCTTACTTTTTCATCAGAAACTTTTTCTGTATCGTAAGACTTACCATCAAAACTAATAATCATAATTAAAACTCCTCGTTGTCAGGGTCTGCTTCCCCATACTCAACTAAGTTATTAACCTTTACTGCAACTAACTCAGCAAAAGTTCCAAAGTCATTTGAGTAAGGTTTAAACTTTACTGTCACATCACTACCATTACCTACCAAAGTATCTAATGTATTACCATCAGTATCAATTAACTTTGGTGCAGGATTAGTAGCACCATCTCTGTTTGCAACTCTTTTAGCAAACTTAAAAGTAGGCTCTTCGTATTTTTCAGCACCTGATTTATCTTTAACTCTTGATAAACCAATGCTTTCTAAACGACTAGCTTCATCTTCATTTGTTGTCAAGTATATTAAATACTGACCGAACTTATTTGGTGTAGACACACTTGCCCACAACGAACTTCCATTAGCATATTCTACTGCCATAGTATAATCCTCCTATAGATTAAATTGTTGACCATTATAACATTTTTAGATTGAAAAGTCAATACCTGTTTTGAGGTATGTCACAGGCAAAACATTCAGAACTGAGTAGCATACGAAAAGGTGATTTATGAGGGCAATATGCTACACCTCTTTTTTAAATATTTTCTTCTTTTATTAATAACCAATCAGCAACAATTTCTGTAGCTGTATCATTGGATAATTTGAATTTGTTTTGTAATTGTGCAGGGTAGCCATCAATGTTAGCAACCGAGCTGTCTGTAATCTCATCTAAAAATGTGAAGTATGTTTTTATATTATTTTCCATAATTAAATTAATTTAGTGGCAGTTTTTTGAGCAGACCTGCCAACTACTGCCTACTCCAACTTTATACTCCTGCTCTAGGCTCTCAAGAGTTTTAGGTAGTCGCATCATGGTTTCTAGCACTTATTTGCGTTTCATCCTTGACTTCCCTCGTCACTCTGTATAAAACAGTACAGACTTCAAGATTTTATAAAGGCTCATTACCTACCTAAACTAAGAGCAAGGCGTTGTTTATATGCTTTCTAAAATATTGACAACCTAATGTCTTCAATCTCAAGCAAGCAGGATTTATACTTTAATATCTATCCTCTTCTCCGATAACCTTGCAAACTTTAAAATTTGACCCTCTAATTTCTCTTCTAACGAAAAGTTTTTTGGGTAGCAAGGGTAAGATACCCCCCTAATTTTAGTAATTATTAAACACATCTGTTATGATAGGCTCAACATAATCGTAGGCTACATCGTCAAATGTATATATAAAATTACCTCCTTGTGTTTGTTGTTTATTAAAAAATACAGGCTCATCAACCTTGTTTAAACTTTCTATCTCTTTATCAAACTGCTCTGCCTGTTGAGGTGTTAAATGCCAAGTCACTTCCCAAGGTGCTTCTGGGTGTGGGTAATATGTTATACCTTTATAACCAACATCTTCTTTTGTTTCTTTTGTCAAGTCTTTTAACATACACTCCCCTTTGCCATCTCGTCTATATCTTTAGATGATATTGTATCAGAAGATTGATTAGATAAATACTCTATCATTCCTCTAAACATAACTGTATCTGTCACAACACCCTCATGTTCAACACAATAATTAAACATATAATCTTTACAATCATCTTGTAAATCTTGTCGTGTTATCAAACACCATTCTTTTTCAACAAACTCATTAGCTTGTTCCATTATTAAATCATTAATTATATTACTCATCAAAAGTTTCCTTAAAATTCATTTTTACTCCTAACATATTTTCAAATAATTTCAATCCCTCTGTTGAATTTATTTCAGGCTCGTTAAAGTTTCTTCTTTCTTGGTTAGTTAAATGCAACCAATATCTAAAGTTTTCATAGTCTGTTTGACTATCGTTCCATTCCCATCTTAGTATTTCGCCCATCATTTTTATCTCCATAATTTTTTATCTTTATAAATTCATTTTCATCTGTGCCAATTAAATCTTGGCTATCATACCAATCATCAACTAACTTATCTAATTTTTCTTCCATATATACAACCTCCAAAGGTTAAAACAATTATAACATATAATTGACTTATTGTAAAGCATTTTCTTCAACATAATCTTTTAATTTAAAAATTACAAAATCTTTAAATGCGTTTTTAAATTCTTCCATATCCCAACCTCGTCTAGTATGATAACAAAATTCATATATTAAATTGTCATGCACTACAAAGTCTTGGTCAGTTTCTTTCATTCTATCACGAATACAATCAATAGTCAATGCCCAAATGACAAGAGATTTATTATCTTCTTCCCACTTAGTTATACTATCCCAATCTATTTTTCTTTTTCTACTTTCAAACCTAGTCATTATCTTCCTCAAAATTATCAGCATTTAATATACATTCCCAATCGCCACCATTACAATCAACTTCATCTGTATCGCCACCTCCAGAACAAAATATATCCTCTGCTTCTTCATACGAATTAGCCATAACGGAAGTTTCCTCTGTAATTAATACAGTATTACTAAATATATATTCTTTCTTCTTACTCATTATCCCCCCTTGTTTCTCTTTGCTCTTTCATATGTTTAATAATTTCGATTAACAAATCTTCAAAATCATCTTCGTTATATAAATCTAATAGTTCAACTATCATACTTGTATTTGATTTCATGTTTCCTTTTCCTCCTCACTATTAAACCAAACTGCAAAACCTACTGCTATTGATACAAACAATAAGAAAAATATTATTATCTCAGCATTCATCATTCATCTCCTCATAACAAACACCACAAAGCATCGCATCTTTTGGCACTTCATCTATAGTTTTATAACCTTTACTTTCATAATTGTTATAGTCGGTAATATAATCAGCTTTATAGCCACACTCGTTACAACAACCTCTACTCATCTTCGTTCTCCTGTCTTATTTCCTCTATTGTTATCTCGACACCTAAATCATCATTAGTTGTTAAAATGCTTTCTAACTGACATTCTTTTAGGTCGTAGTTATCCAAATGATAGAAAATTACTTCATCATTATCGTCAAACTTTTTTAAAGTATTTATAAGGTCTTTAACTTTCATCATTCACTCCTTGTTCTTCACTTGCCTCTAGTATTGCCTCGTCCATAATTGGCTCAGTAATCTCATAACAACTATCCCAATCATCATTCTGAGCAAAACTAACTGCTCTTGGAAAGTAGTAAGAGGCTCTTCTATTCTCATTACCACCACCATTATTATACAAATCGTAGTAAGCATTAACAAGTTTTCTAAACCTTTCTAGTTTAGGATTATCCTCTGCATTTTCTACTTCATCTATATCAGGTATCAACTCCATTAGTTTATCTCCTAACTCTTGATACTTACCATTACTATTCCAATAATTACTCATTTCTTTTTCTCCTATGTATTTAAAAACATTTCTTTATACTCTTGATATTCAGAAACCCAAATACCTTTTTTATCGGTCTTTGTAAATTTATCCATAAGATAATTAAAAAAATCAAAATGTTTTTTATCATCTTCTTTTATAGATTTATATTTTTCACAAAACCTATCGCATAATTTAAGTTCTTCTACTATTGGTTGAATGATGTACCATTTACCAAGTTCATCAAATTTACTTAAATCTTCATTAAATGGTAAGAACACATCTAACTTATCATCTCTTTTGTCAAAGACTGTATTATAACACTTTGTTATTTTTAATAACCAGTCATAATCATACTTCATCTTTGTTCTCCTAACTTTTCTAATATCATACTCCAAGATTTTTCTATGTCTGAAGTATCTCCGTCTGCCCAAGCAACTTCTCTAGTAATAACATCATCAATAGTATTTATTGCCTCGTCTATTGTTGTTGGCAAGGGGTATGTTTGCCACTCACTACCCCCCATTATGCCATCAGTTATTAAGTCTGCTTGTGCCTTAATATCTTTATCGTCTATCATTATACACCTATGAATGAAAGATAGTGCTTACCAAAGTTAAATACTCTGCCTCGCCCTGTAGCATAAGTGCCATACTTACTTTGCCTACCTCTCTTATGATATGCAACTCTAAATTTAAAACCTAGAATACTACAATGTGTGTATCTAGTATTGAGGTAATTATTACCACTAAAAGTTTTTATGCTAAACATATTGCCCTCCTTGTTGGCTCGTTTAAACAGACTACACTTTTTTATGTAGTAGTAGTCTTTTACTACAAAGGTGTGATGAGGGAAAATACACAGTTGCAATCCACATATTTTCCCCAGACCGAGTGAGCTGACCACTGCCCTACACTTGCCGAACAAGTGGTGGGATTCGAACCCACGACCTCTCAGTCCTTAATTTTTGCTACGATTCACACATATCGTAGGTTCTGATATTGTTTTGTTGGGTATCCCCTACCTTCAGTTCAATATAAGACGAAACAACTCTCTTATTCGCCAAGAATCTTATATAGACTAGCTTATCTCTTACTCATCACAGATATTTCAATCATTACCTCTATCCTTTCTCAACAGTATCTCTAATCACCCCCACCCCATAACATTCAATTTGACTTTCATATTCTGCTCAGTCTATGTCTTTCGACTCTTTAAGCTGTTGTTAGCTCTGTTATGTTGAGTTTACCTAGTTTTCATTACAAAAAGCGATATTGTGGTTTTCATGTCAGCATTACCTCTATACAAGGTTCATCTCCATGTGCCTAGTAGCTTAATTCAGCATTAAGACTATTACCTCTTAAGTTCATACTTGTCTAAAAGCAAGTTCGGTATCCTGTCCTCTACTTCAATTAACCCAATGTATTACTTCTCTGCCCCACAAACATTAACATATATCCTACTCTCTCTGCTATCTTATCCCTAAGACTACTCAAGTCCTCAGATATAAAGATGTCTTTTCACCTATGTCTGTCTACACTTCATATAGTTTTATATTTTCAGAAACCATTCCTGATGGTATCAAAACATATCATTAAGTTAGTTTAAGAAACAAGAACCCTCTCGGTGAAAATGTGTTCTAAATCTTGCCTCAGTGGAGTTGCCTCTTTGTTTTATATCGTCAAACTCCCAAGCCGATATTTAAGTATTGTTTCATACTTTTTTAATCTTGTCAATAGTAAAATTAAAATAAGTATATGTTTTTATTTTTATTCTTTTTCTTGTTGCTTTGCTAACCATGAATTAGCAACCTCACTTAAATATTTGTCAGTAGTTTTATTCATTCGCTCTTGAGTAGTTATTACGATTTTATAAAATGCCATTTTATTACTATAATTAACATCATCATCTGCTAATATTTTTTCTTTGCTATCTTCTAATTCTTCTAGTAAATCTTTCTCAATACTATACAGCTCATAATTTTTATCTTCATAACTTTTACTATTCATAATTTTTACCTCAAAATGTTTAATCCAATTATTGCAAACAATATCACTAAACTAAATTGGAATAGTTTAACTTTATAAAAATGATTATCATACACATAATCTAATTTGTTAAATAATTTTTTCATATTACTCCTCATTATCTCTTTCAACAGTATATGTGCCAACTGTATTCCCATTTATATCAATACATTTTCCAAAATCTCTATGCTCAAATTTTGGCATTATTTCTTTTAGTATTCTTTCAACTTCAGCATATTCGAATGTTGGATTTTCGGAATCTTCACACCCATTCCAAAATGCTGAGTTGGTGGTTTCTATATTTATATTTATTTTCATATTACTACTTTACCCCCTCAATTTCGTTCCAATTTTCATCTAAGACTTTTTCACTATTTGCCCATTTCCAATCGATATCAAATTCTTCAAAATTTGAAAAAGTTTCTTCAGTACCATCTTTATAATAAATACGTAATGTACAGTATCTAATTGAATAATTTTCTACCTTATCCCAATCAATACCCCCTACGTCAAATTGAATATCTTTAATATAGTTTGCTTGTATATATTTTGCTTTGCTCATTACTCTATCTCCACAATTTCATAGGTACTACTCTCACCCAAATTTACATCAATATAAGTTTCTGCCTCATCTACTGATTTAAAAGATTTATCTAGCAAATAAGTAGTCATAGTATCTCGGTATCTTATTTTGAATATTTTCTCTGTTTGTTCTTTAAATTCTTTATCTTTCATCAGACACCTCTCCTTAACAAAAAGCCCTATTTTTTGCTTGATGCAATTTAATTTCAGCTAAGTTCATTAACTTTTTTAATCTTCTTTTATGATGAGGTAAATTTGGCTCACAAAACAAAGCTCCCTCAATCCAATTTTTAGTTTTTTGAATTTCATTAACTAAATTTTCTAACTCTTTAATTCTAACACTTAAATTAATGTCATTATCAATCGTATGTTTTCTATTATCTTTTTGCATTTTACACTCCTAAAAATTTGGGAAAGCTAGGAAATTTCTGCTTGGTATCTCTAGCATGAATTGTATATCTAGCGTTCCTTGTTTTTATAACTTTGCCTTTACTGTTTATGGTATCGCCAAAATCATTATACCTTTTTATACTTTCCAATCTAACACAATTATTTGTAAAAGTCAAGACTAAATTTTTAACATCAAACTTTTGTCTAACTTTTTCTGTTAAGACTGTGCCACTACTTTTATGTTGTATAATATAAAAGCCATTATTTTTTACAACATTAAATTTTCTTTTATCGAATAGTAATTTATCTATCATAATAAAAACCCTCATTAAGTTTTAAAATTAGTATTTGTTAAGTAGTAAATTTAAACCCCACATTTAATAAAGATTTTACTAAACATAGGGTTTAAAAATTATAACCTACTTAAAAAATCTTTGCATAAGTCATCAACAGTATAACCAAAGTTAATATTAAAATCGCCAAAACAATCTAAGAAAAAACTTGCATCTCTTTTGAGGGCTAAGTAAATTTCCTCTTGCGTTGGGTCAATGGTATACATTACTCTGTCATAATGCTCATGCTCAAAGTTAAAAAACAGGTCGGAAACATTTACATTTAACATATTTCAATCCTATTAATATAATTAACAAACACATAATACCCTATAAATTTTATATTGTCAAGTAATATTTATAATTAATTATAATATTTTAAATATTATAATACTTATAAAAATTATTAATAATAATACTTATAAAGTATTGTAATAAAGACTATCACAACTTTTGTTAAAATGCAAGAACTTTTTTAATTATTTTATAATAAGAAATAATACATACTTTTTTTACTTTATCCCTTGACAAATTAAAATTGTTTCTCTCGTTGTCATATTTGAGTTTTAAGACCTGTTTATCATATATGCATATCCTAGCACTAAAAACTTTTTCTAAACTGTTCCATAAATGTCAAGCATTTTATAATAAATGTTACATAATTGTAACAATCAAACTTATAACATAATATAAATATTGTTTATATATAACTAAAATTTATATTGTAATATAATTATTATTTATATCTTACAACATAATTAAAATTAATAATTAAATATAAATATTATTTATACATAAGTGTAAGTTATAGTATAACATAAATAAAAATTATGACACAAAAAACTTGACAGAAAAATATTTTTGTTGTAGTATTATATAATGGGGAGATATACGCAAATTTTTTGGACATTTAAAATAAAAAAACCCCTATATTTCAAGGGGTTTCTTAGGGGATTATAAATTTTATTCTTCATTTAAATCTGTTAATATAAATTCCCCCCTTTCTATTAACTTCAATACTTTCTTTTTGTTGAGGTCAAAACCCCATTGTCCTAAGAAATTATAAAGATGTTTTAAAGTAGTCCTTGAATAATCCCAAGCCCACTCATCTAAATATACTTTATTTCTCCATTCTTCTTGCTTTACAATAGCAATAGTAGAGTTATAACTTTGAAAAATAGTGAATTTATCTCCTATTATTTCAAATTGGTTAGCAACTTTGTTGCCATTCGCATTAGTAATATTTTTCACTTTAATATTCATTATTAAAATTATGCACATTTTAAAACCTGTGTCAATGGTTTAAATAAAAAAATATAGGTTTATTTTACCCCCTTGCTCTACCCTTACCAAATATAAAAGAATTCGTTAGAACGCAAATAAGAGCTTTTAAAAGACAAAAAAAACCCCCATATTTCAGGGGGTTGATTTCAAGATATTATTTTAAAATATGCCTTGCCTTTCCTCGTCAGTCAATAATGTTACCATATTTGTATCATCATCAAGGTTTGGAACTTCGCCAATATTTTTAGTATCTTTATTTAATTTTATTTCTTCTTTTTGCACATTATGAATATTTATCTTTACCATTTTTGTACCTCCTTAAAATGTGTAGTTAAATAATTCATGGAGTAATAATGACAAATTATGAAATGGTGTCAATAGTTATATGAAAAAAAACCCTCTTTTTTTGCCATATCATTTTTTGGGTTGTTTGTCAAGGGGTTTATGCAACTTTGTAAAATCTTGCAAAATGTATTTTTTAATTTTACAAGCTCATTAAATTTTGCAAGGGCTTGTTTACTAGATTTTACACATTTGTAAAATTTATAAAATGATATAACTTTTGTTTATGTGTAACAATTTTGCAAACTGTTTTAAAAACCCTTGCATAATTTTGTAAAATGTGGTAAGAGCTAGGCACTGTATAAATAGACAGTATTGACAACCTTTGTGAAATATGTTATAGGGGTGGGCAGAGTGCCATGGGGGGTGTACTGGTATATATATAATGGACATACATTTCACAAAGATTTATAGTGTTAACCAGATAAAATCGCCTGTAGTTTTAATGTAATTTTTAACAAGGTTTTGCAAGGGAATATATAAGACTTGTTTGACTCGGTTGTATATTAGGTGTATATGCAACCCTGCCAAACTTACAGTTTTATTATACACTTTTATTTGTTATTTGTCAAGGGGTTTGGCAAACTTTACACAATTTGCTTAATACTATTGACAAACTGGTAAATAAAATGTATAATATGTTTATGAGTTATTTAGAACCTCGTAAGAAAACTCTTACTGAGAAACAACAAAAGTTCTTAGATTGTCTTGTGGAAACACAAGGCGACCCTAAACTAGCAGCCGAATTAGCAGGTTACTCAGGCAATCATCAACAAGTATTAAAAAGTCTTAAAGATGAAGTGATAGATTTAGCCTCGGAGGTACTTGCAAGGTCTGCACCTAGGGCAGCTTTTAAGTTAATTGAAGTTATGGAATCGAATAGACCGGTGCCACAAGCTAATAATAAACTACAAGCAGCTCAAAATATATTAGATAGAGTCGGTGTTACTAAAACAGAACGACTTAATGTTAATCATACTTCGTCAGGGGGTATTTTTATTCTGCCTGAAAAACAAGAAGTAATAAATGTTGATTATGAGGATTTAAATAATGAGGATATTCCTAACTGAAATAACAGACCCACTAGACAATAAAAAGTTTATTGGTCCATATATAAGAGCAGAATCGTTAGCAGAAGCTGAAAAGATTGCTTATGAGTATGAATTAATTTTGGTTGGTGAATTACACGAATTAAGAGTAGAAGAAGAGGAACCTAAAAAAGTTATACACTAATGCCACATGCCGATAGAAAAGCAGCAATGCTAAAAAAATATGGATTGAAAGGAGTTAATAAAGCTAAACGAACTCCTAAACATCCTACTAAATCGCATATGGTCTTAGCTCAAGAAGGTCATAAGATAAAACTTATCAGATTTGGTCAACAAGGTAAAAAGGTTGGTACTTTAGAAGGTACAGCTGGTAAGCCTAAAGCAGGTGAGTCGGCTCGTATGAAAGCAAAAAGAAAATCTTTTAAAGCTCGACATGCTAAGAATATTGCCAAAGGCAAGATGTCAGCAGCATGGTGGGCAGATAAAGTTAAATGGTAAATACTATGTTAGATAAAATATTACAATGGTTGGGTTTTATCTGGGTTAGAAATAGAGATTCAAAAGGTCGCTATGTTCCAGATAAAAAGAAAACTAAGTTTAGAAACGAGGCTTGGACACTAAAAAGAAAATAATGCCTCAAATAAATAGTAAAGAACACCCAATAAAATTTAAAACAGGTACTATAGCTGGTAAAGGTTCTAAAGCTAGACCCGGAGTATACACAAAAGAATATAGAAATAATTTTGATAAAATATTTGGAGTAAACAATGCCCAGAAAAGCAAAGAAAAAAAGTAAGTCTCGTGTTAATGAAGCTGGTAATTATACCAAGCCGACTATGCGTAAGAGGCTTTTCCAGAGGATTAAAGCCGGTTCTAAAGGTGGTAAACCCGGTCAGTGGTCAGCTCGAAAAGCCCAGCTTTTAGCCAAAGAATATAAAGCTAAAGGTGGAGGCTATAAATAATGTCTCGTAGTGCAGCTCAAAGAGCAGCTATTGCGATAGCAAAAAAGAAATCAGGAAAGTATAACAAAGCAGGAAAAAGGACAGCACCATATGCCAGACCCAAAAAAAGGAACAGGAAAAAAACCAAAAGGTAGTGGTCGTAGATTATATACTGACGAAAATCCAAAAGATACAGTTAGTATAAAGTTTGCAACCCCAGCAGATGCTAGAGCAACTGTTGCTAAAGTTAAAAGAATAAAAAAACCTTATGCTCGTAAAATACAAATACTTACTGTCTTAGAACAACGAGCCAAGGTTGCAGGTAAAAACGAACAAGCAAGAATAGCTAAGAAAGGCAAAGAAGCTATTAGAAAAAAACATAAAAAAACAAAGTGAAGTATGAACAACAACTTGAATTACACTTACAAGTTACAAGAGATGCAACTCCTGAAGAGTGTCAAGAGTGGTTTGAACAAGAGCTTAAACCTCAAGCAGATATACAGTTTAAGGTAATTTTGTTAGCAACTATTATGCAAGTTGTATCATGGTTGTTTGTAATGTCTTCATTTTTTTGGAAAATTTAATATGGCAAGAAAAACTAAAAATTTAAAAAAGTCTCAAAAGAGTCTAGTAGAATGGGGTAATCAAAAATGGCGAACTAAGTCAGGTAAACCCTCTGCTAAAACTGGAGAAAGATAC
>CEUT01067713.1_pt1 | contig 17636 bp, 22 predicted proteins | sample 531401 | NCBI WGS metagenome assembly CEUT01 (sample SAMEA2622821, study PRJEB7988) | marine metagenome | biome: marine biome (ENVO:00000447); feature: surface water layer (ENVO:00002042); material: "saline water (ENVO:00002010), including plankton (ENVO:xxxxxxxx)" | depth 5 m | reverse complement strand
CATAAAATTATTAGATTATTCAAAAATAATGTTTTAATTTTTTCAATACTTAAACCTTTTTTCATTCCATCAACAATACACATCGACGCTTCTTTATAATGAAGATCTAATGTTTTTTGTTTAGTTAATGGAGATGAAGCAATTAATTTATCTTTATAAAAGAAACTTATACTCCCAAATTTTCCTGTATGAATCATTCTTGTTTATATAACAATTTATTTGTTTAAATACTTTCTTCATCTGAATCCGATGAATGATCTGATAGGTGTGGTTCTATATTTTCCTCAATTGGAAACGATATAGCAGTTTTTTCGTCATTCAATCTATTATTGGACATTATTACTAATAATTCGAACATACTTAATAAATCAGGGTGATTAATTAAAATTTCCCTTATTCTTTTAATTTCTATTATATTTAGTACATCTAACTTTTCCATCTTTATATATATATATTTATATTTTAATCCGAGAAAGTGAGCGACCCATCAGCATTAAAATAATAGTGTTTATCATAGCAACACCAAGTGTGGATAGTCTTATCTTCTGCTCCTGAATTAGCACCATTAGCAATAGTAATAATAAGATTCATCTCTTCCGCCATGGTTTCATTATCAATTCCTGCTTCAATTGCCGTTGCTTGATAGGCATCCAGGTCAATCGCAAGTGGGCAAACCGAGCAAGGAGCCGCACCTACTGGGGCAAAATCGGCACCAGCACCATCTCCATTATCACCATTAGATAAACCAACATTACCACCAGCAGCAACTCTTGCCGCAGCAGCAGTAGTATTACCAACTGCTGCGTATGTTATTGCGTTAATGCCGTGTCCAGAATTATTAGTGATTGCTAATGAACCGATCGCTTTTGCTAATTCCTGCGCACATTCACCTCTTTCATTCTCACAAGTAGCACCAGCAGTATTTCCGAAACACTGAATAGGAGTAGGGGGATATACAACAGAACCAACCTTTAACTGATATTCCGAACAATTGCAAGAACCGCCAAAACTTAAATTAAACATCTCATCAATATTATTATTAGCAGAACCAGTACCAAAGGTTGAAGAATTTGCGACCCAAAATAGAGATTTAATAGACTTCTTGCGAGTAGGAACTCTTACAACCTGTTCACCAGTAGAAGCTGCTGGAATTACACCTGATGTGTGGACCCAATCCTGACCAGATATAGCCAATTGACCACCCATCATATCACGCATCATTCTAAACTGATTAATTACATCACCTCCAACTTCTACGAGTTGAGCAACATAGTTTGCTTTAACAATACGAACCGAACCAGCAGCAACAGGACTTGCCGAGAAAGCACCGAGATTGTGGGTTTGTGTTAGTCTTAAAACTAATGTAATAGGTTCTTTTAAGAGTGGTAGGGGAATCATCTTATCCTGTGTGAACAGACCACTAATAATTGGGCAAGTAATCTTACGACGACCAACTGGTGATGCCGTTACGGCATTATGTCTTACTCCTGCTTGATTATCACCTCTCGCCGATGGTTGATTAGAGGGAACAACAGAATTAGGACCTCCACCTTGTAATGCTAATTGACCTTCTGTAATTGATTGAGTAGTTCTCGCACCGAATGAATCTTGAAGTGGTGCTAATACAGCAGCATTAAGGCGGTTGTATTCAAGGGTTTCAGAAATTACACGACCCCCTTGTTCAACTCTCACAGAATCAAAAAATATATTACCACCCCCAATATCCATACCAAAAGTAATAGCACCACCTGGTAAACCCTGATTTTCAAACTCGAACTCTAAATAAGAATGTTGAGGATCTAATAGGGCATTAGGAGAGTGAATATCAATCCTAATTTCAGAGGTTCCATCATTAGCAAATACTGGACCATTATTTGGGAAAAACCTGCGGCGTTTTGCAACGGCAGGAACACTCATCGGCAACACCGACGAATAATCGATAGATTTAGGCATAACTCTTGATTCTTCCATCTTTTATAATATAGTATATATTTAAATTTTATATTACTAATTTTTTTTAGTTTTTTAATAAACATTCACATTATTTCCTCCATCAATTATTCTCATGACTGCTGGAGCATAACCATTAACGGTTCCGCTGTGTCCTGTATACATATAAACTAATCCAGAATTACTTTTAAAATAAGGAGATATATAATAAGTTGTTCCTGGTGTTAGGTTTCTCATCCACCAAGTATTAACAGTAAAATCTTGGTCGCTTTCATCATTATAATTAAATCTATTTCTTTGGTCAGTATTCCAACTACTCGAATTATAATCATAAAGTCCTCCATAAAATAATTTATTATCTGCTCTAACGATTGCCCTAAACTCAACCATTACATTAGCACTTTGTGCTACGAAACTTGTTCTAAAATTACTACTATATTCACCATAAGTAGTAGAAAAACTTCTAATTAATGTTGTCCGTTGAACCTTCGTTGCTAATACAGCACCAGGAATCATATTAGTCGTTGAGGTTAAATTAAAATAACTCATAGGTGTTTGATAACCAAAAACAGGATAATTATTACCGACCAATTCAGTTCCATAAGCAGCAGCGGCACCGACAAAATTAATACTATGTATATTAACTAAATCATCATCTAAATCTATTGTATCAGGATTAGTTGTTGTATCTACTGTTATATTTTTTCCACCTTGATAAGTTGTATCACCATCAAGAACAACAGAAGTAGGAGGATTAGCGCCATTATAAGAAGTAATCAAAGTTCCGTCTGCTTGATAAAAAGTTATAGTGGATAAACTATTACCAAGAGATATACCAGAAATTGTAGAGTATTGTAAAGCACTATTGGGTATATTTGCACAATTAATAGTATCAGGATTTGTAGCAGTATCGATTGAAATACCAGTTCCACCTTGATAAGTAGTATCATTATCATTAATAGTTATAGATTGTGTAGAAGAACCATCAAAAACGACAGAACTACCAGCACTATCTGTTATTGTTAAAGTATTGGGGACTTTCAATACCCCTGCCTGACCACTTCCTACATTATCAGATAAAGTAGTTCCGTCAGCATTCATAGCAATTGTTCTATTAAATCCTCCTGTATTAGTAATAGTAATACCATTACCTTCTGTTAAAATTAATTGATTATCATTATCATTAATAGTTATAGATTGTGTAGAAGATCCATCAAAAACAACAGAACTACCAGCACTATCTGTTATTGTTAAAGTATTAGGCACTTTTGCTACTTCCATCTCCGTCCCATTAAATACAATAGTGTTTCCATCAATATCTGTTGCAATACCTCTATTGAAACCACCTAAATCTGTGATTACTATCCCATTCTGTTCGACGAGGGTCAATTGATTATCAGTAGCATTCAGTGTGTCGGCGATTGAACCATCAAAACTTGCATTACCTGATGCTAATGATACATTAGTTCCCATAGTTAAAGCGTTTGGTAATACAGCAGAATTAGAACCCCACGAGGCAGGTTGATTTGGTCCATTAGATACTATAACTTGACCAGTAGTTCCAGCATCTAATGATTGACCCAATCTTATAACATTCGATAATTGTAAATTTGTGCCTTTAATTCTCACTATTCCTGTATGTGAATCCATTATATACTTATCATATATTATTTTTTATTGTTTTTTTTATATTTATATTAAACTTATATTAATTAAAACTTAACAAAAATTTCCCCCTTGCAATAGTTAATTTACCAGTTATTACTTTCGGTTTATAATAATAATATTTTCCTCCTTTCTTCCATTCTTCCTTATTTTTACGATAATATTCTTTTCCCATTAATATAATATATATAATATTTTTATTTTTAGAAAAACGAAAAAAATATCTACGATAAAGTAAAATACTATGGAAGAAATTGAAAAAGAATTGGAACAAAAATCTATCGAAAGAGTTGTTGAAGAAGTTAAGGAAGAACCTGAAACTCCTAAACCTAAAACTAAAAGACAACGATCACAGAAACAAATAGAAGCATTCGAAAAAGCAAAAGCAAAAAGGGCGGAAAATTTAAGATTAAAAAGAGAACAAAAAGAGAAAGAAAAAGCAGAAAAAAAGACAAAAATTAAAGAGTTTAAAAAAGAATTAGATTCACCAAAAAAAGAACCTAAACAAGAATTATCTCCTATTGATGAAGTCAAACTTAATTCAGTGAAGGTTCAACAACCAAGAGAGATTCCTCAACCAGTAAATCCGAGAGAACAAGTAATACAAAATCATTATTACTATTATGGAGTTCCTCCGCCACAACAAGAACATTATAGTAAACCCAAGAAAAAAAAGAGAACTAAAAGACCGCCAACACCTTCATCAAGTGAATCTGAATCATCATCAGAAGAGGAAGAAGTATATATACAACCAAAATCTCCACCAGTTGAACCTGAATCTTATAAAGAACTTCAAACAATTCCAAAACCAACACCACAACGGAGAGTTCAACCTAAACAACAATTAAAGTTTGGATTTGCATAAAATTATATTGTATAATATTATATAATGACTACTATTAAAGAAAAAGAGTATGATAAAAAAATAACTATTACAGGTCAGAAGTTTTCATGCGATGATATTGATGATACTATTCCAGCACCACTACCACAAAAAGGAGGGTTTGCTATGTTAATTATTGGAAAACCAGGTATGGGTAAGACATCTTTAATATTATCCCTCGTGTGCAAATCTGGTAAAGCATTCAATCGCAAATTTGATAAAGTGTTTGTTTGGAGTCCATCTTTAATAACTATGGAGGGTGATCCTTTTGAGATGATTCCTGATGACCAAAAGTTCACAGAGGCAACATTAGATAATATTTCACAAGTATTAGAAGAAGTTAAAGATAGTGGTGAAAAAGTATTATTTATTTTTGATGATGTTATAGCAGATATTAGGGGTAGTGGTAAAGGAGCAATCGAAAATTTACTACAAAAAATATTCTTTAATCGCAGACATCTTGCAGGAGCAGGGGGGTCTGTTTCAATTATAGCGACAAGTCAAACATACAATAAGATAGATCCCAAGTTGAGAAAGACGGCATCACAATTGGTTTTTTATTGTAATAGACAAAAGAAAGAAACTGATAGTATTTTTGAGGAGGTAATACTAATACCAAAAAAAGAATATTATGATGCTTTAAGATATATTTATGATAAAAAACATAATTTTATGTATATCGATACTACTTTACCAGAAAATAAGATGATTCATAAAAACTTTAATCAATTAGAAATAACAAGTCCAAATATAACTATGGATTTTCAGATTGATTAATTTCTGGTTCTGCCTCTGTCAGATTGCCTGTCTGTAAGACAGGACTATCAGGTTCAGAAATAGTTATAGAAACTGATTCTTTTTTTTTAGGTACATCTTTAACTAATTTATAAGGTTCTATACTTTTCAAACCATTACAAATAACAGGTTTTCTAACATTAGGATATTTATCATTAAACTTTTTATTAAAATCATTAATTATATCTAAATCAATATTTGGTGAAGATTCTAATAAATTATCATATTCACTTCTACATATTTTTAAAAAATCTCTACAAGGTTTTCTTTTTTTATCTTGTAGTGATAATTCTATTTCTATATTTCTACTTAATTTACTCCATGCGAGAGCAGCGATTCGATGACCTTCATATATTTCTGAATATCTTAAAAAACTTAATAAAGTTCCAAGTATACCACAAAATATATTTAAACTTCCAACACCAGCACTAAATCCTTGTTTAAAATCAGTAGGAACATAACTATCAGTCGCAAAATTTGCGGTTCCTGTTAAAGTAGATAAAATAATTATAGGTATTTGTAAGTGGTGATATTTTTTCTTATATTTTCTTTGACCGAAATTATGCAAATAAGCATAACACATAGCAACTTCACCCCATTCACTTAAAAGTTCTTCTATTTCATCAGACCATTCTTCAATATTTTCAGGTAATTCTCTTGGTGTTTGTATTGTATCCATATTATTTATTCAGATATATTATTTTCATCATCTATTTCAATCTCTTTTAGTTCAGAAACAGGAATACAATAATGCTTAATACAATTAGTTCCAGTAAATTTTACCTTGAAATCTGCATCTTCTTTTAATTCGATTTCCATAGTTTTATCTGTAAATACAAATACAAAATATACTTCATATCCTTCATCTATTTTCATAAATCCTTCTGTTATTTTTGATGCTGTAATTATTGTATCTTCATACTGCCTCGATGAACATCTTCTACCTTTAATTTCTACAACTATCTTTTTTTCATCATCTTTAAAATCTAATATATCAAAAATATCATTATCGTTTCTCTTAAAATCACAACCATAATATTTATTAATTAAAGGTAAAGTATCATCTTCAATTTTTCGTCCAATATCCCATAACTTTTGATTAAACTTAAAAGGCATTCTATAATATAACAAATAAAATAATTTTCCATTATTAAACCGAAGAAAAAAATATCCTCATTATAATATAATGTCCACAAATTTTGATTCAAGGAAGGAAAGAGAAAAACAATATTTAGCACAACAAAGAGCAAGTAATGTTGTTAGAATCACACCTGAATTATCGTCATTATTAAATCGACGAGAAGATCCCCAAGATACTCGCATGAGACTATTAAGGATTCAAGATTTTCAGAAAACTTTGGGACCTACAAGTCTATTAGTTTCAAAACAAAAAAAGAGAGCAAAAGGTTTTAAAAGAACTAAAAATCTTCGTGGTGAAACAGCAAGAAATCTTCGAGAACAAAGAAGATTCGAGAGAGGTGAAAGACGAGAAAGACCAGAAGAAGAACCAAGAATTATAGGTGAACCAGTACAAGGTCAAGAAGATCCAGCAATTACAAGAGAAAGATTAAGACTTCAAGATTTAGAAAGACAAGATAGAACACAGATTGAAAATTTAAGATTAGCAATTGAAGGTAGAAAAATTAATGCTGTTAGAGACCAACAACAACAATTATTTCGAGAATTAGCAGGTGTTAGAGCAGAACAACAGGCACAATTTCAAGCAGAGCGTAATTTATTTGGTGAAGCAGTTGATAATTATGAAAGAAGATTAGGTCAACAACAAGCATATTTAGAAGATATTAATGCACAGCAACGAGCAGAAAGAGGTGAGTTTTTAGCAAGAACAGAGGCAGAAAGAGAAAGAATATTAGCAGGTGATAGATTAGAAAGAGCAACTTTTGGAGATAGAATCGATAGATTAATTGATAGTGAAAGACGAGACCGAGCAGAATTAAGAGCAGAAAGAATCGGTGAATCAAGAGAAGCAAGAGAAGAAAGATTACAATTAGAAAGACAAAGAGCAGCAGAAAGAACTGCTGAACAAGAAGAAAGAATATTAAGAGAACAAGAGGAAAGGCGTGAAAGACAAGAATTAAGAGAACAATCACAAGCAGAAAGAGGTGCTGAAAGATTAGAATTAAGAAGAGAAAGAGATATTAGAGAAGCATTAGCAGCAGCAGATAGAGCAGAATTAGAAAGATTAAGAAATTTGCCTGATCCTATACCAGAAGACCAACCTTTAACAAGAAGAGAGTTTAGACAATTTACAGAAAGTTTAGATAGAGTAGGTGGTGCCTTTGAAAGAAGATTAGGTGAGCATGAAGCGTTTTTACAAGAACAAATAGATACACATCTTGCAAGACGAGGTGTAGATTTTAATAGAAGACCATCAGTAATTTATGCTGGTGATGACCCTGAAAGAGATAGACACCAAGATAGAAGACCATCAATAGAAATTGTTCCTGGACCTATGACGAGAGAAGCAGCAAGCACTATTAGAGCGGCACTTGACCCATCAGTCCCACAACAAGCAAGACAAAGGGTGACACCACCAAGAGAACCTGAACCAGCACCAGAAGGACCAACCCCACCTACATCACCACACCCACCACAACCAGCAGCAAATCCATTGTTATTTGATTTTGGTGAAGGTGAAAGTGGGTCAGTTGAAACAGGTAGTGCCGAGTTTCGAAGAAGTCCAGAGGGTGAGAGAGATAGACAAATATTCGAATCATTAGTAGACCAAAGTGATTTAATTGAACAAGAAAGTAGACCAACTACTGAATCAGATTTTTCATCAACATCAACTGAACCATCAACTGGTGAATCAAGTTTATCAGGGTATGGTAGAAGACAAGAAGGTAGATATTTAGGACCTGATGCTGATATTATTTCAGAAGGAACAGGTGAATCAGAGTTATTAAGAAGAGAACAATTAGATTTAGAACAACAATTAGCAGAAGATGCGGCAGACGATTTAAGACAATCAATAGGTGCTGGTTATGTTAGAGTTGAACAACCATCAGGTGAAATAGAAACATCAGAAGATGCATTAGGTAGAAGATTAACAGGCGATGATGACCCAGGTGATGAATCTCGTGCGGCAAATTTAGCGAGAAGAGCAAGAGACGCATTAGAAGTTGGAGCAGGAGCAATCGCATCAACTGGTGGACAAGTAATAGATTTTATTAACGAAGCAAGAAAACCTCAACCAGGTTCACAAGAGTTTACAGGTGGTGGTGTATTACAAACACCAGAGGGTGAAACAATATTTGGATTAGGTATTCCACCAGATTATGATGATCCAACAGCAAGACAAGAATCAAGACCAACAGGACCTCCAAAAGAACCTCCACCACAACAACCAGCACGAGAACCAGCACCAGCAGGAGAGTCAGAACCATTATTTCCAGGTGGTGTTCCGCCATTCCAATATCCAGAAACAGCACCAACTGCTATATTAGGAGACCCAAGATTTGGATTAGATGAAACAATCGAAACACAACAAAGAGAAGGAGGACAAACAGAACTTCCAGTAGTTCCACCAACTGGTATGCCTGCTCAAAGACCAATAGCACCAGTTATAACAGCACAAGAATTAATAGAACAAGCAGAAGGACAAGCACAAGCACCAACAGAACCTCCACCAGGAGCAGTTCAACCTTATATATTAACAGCAGAAGATAGAGCAGCAGCGATGAGAATGTTAGAAGAAGATTTTAATAGAGAAGGTAGTTATTTAAATTTGGGTAAAAAACCAACTCATTCAGGATCAGGAAATAGAAAAAAGAGAGCAATAAATAGATTTTATAATGATTCATTATCTGAATATCAAGGAGCAGAAAGATCTCGTCAACAATTTCAACAAGAAGAAACACAATTTAGAACAAGGTCAGATGAGGATTTACAAAGAGCAAGACGAGAACAACAAGCAAGAAAACAAGAAGCAGAAGAAATAGCGGCATTAGGTGAATTAGGATTATTAGAAGACCCAGTAGCAACAATATCACCAGGTCAACCAGGATTCGTAGCGGCACAAACAGGAGGCGGTGAATTAACACCACAAAGAGTAAGCACTACACCACGACCATCGCCCTCGCGCAGCGCACAACAACAAGAAGAACCTCCACAAGGACCAGTTGATGTAAGTGAAGAAGTTGGACCAGTTGAACCACAACAACAGAGAGCAGTAGCAAGAACTGGTCGAAGAGAATTAAGTCCATTAGAACAAGAATTACAAGAATCAAAATCTGAATTAAAAAGATTAGCACTTCTTAAAAGGACAGGAAGAGACAAAACTGAACCTTTTTATGAGAAAAAAGTTAGAGATAATGAAGAACTTATAGCAAGATTACAATCTATGATAGATGCTGAAAAATCGGCAGCACGAGAAGCAGCAAGACAAGTAGCACCAGCAGGAGCAGCACTTGTTGGATCAGGAGCAGTTGAAGAAGTAGCAGAAGAAGAACAAGAACTCGCTGCTGGGTATAATTATGAAGAAGTTAGAAGTAGTAATACTTTATGGGGTGATACACAACCAGATTTAGCAGCATTAGCAAGACAAGGTAAGAGAGCAAAACAAGCAGACCAAAGAAGAACTGGTATTGGTTTTACCTTAACTAATAAAACAGAGAGAAGAAGGTATGGTATAAACCCAGGTCAAACAAGAAAAATTATAGGTGTTGAAGGTGGTCAACAACCAAAATTGGTATTATTAGATGACCAAAATAGAACTGGACTTGCAAGACCATCATTAACTGAATTAGATAAATTATTGAAAAGAGGTGATTTAATTTATAAAAGAGGATAAAAAATATTTTGATTTTCTTAAAAAAAGAACTAAATTAAAGACTGAAAAAGAGAGGAAAAAATTAATATTTAAATAATATATATAATGATTAAAATCACTTATAAAGGTGAAACTCGAAATATTCCTAAACAATATTTAAGAGGTTTAAAAGGTAAAGATAGAGAAAAACAAATTAAATCAATATTTGAAGGAACTGATAGACCAAAAACAAAAGCAATAAGTAAAAGAAGTGGTTGGGTCGTAAAATTTGAGAAAAAATATAATACTAAAATTACTGATGTTGATTTTATAAGTAAAAATATTATTAAGAAAAACGGAATAAATCAGATATTAGACAAAGGTCGTGGGGCGTATTATTCTGGTGGTTCGAGACCGAATCAAACATCGAGTAGTTGGGCGTATGCAAGATTAGCATCGGTAATTATGAATGGACCAGCAAGAAAAGTAGATAAAAGGATTTGGGAACAATACAAAATAAATACCGAAGGTTAATCTGCGATAAATACCGAAGGTTAATCTGCGATAAATAAAAAATAATACTATAATATAATGCCTATTGATATAACTATTAAAGAAGCAACCCCAAGAACCAAAAAAAGATTTACTGCTATTTTTAGAATCCATAAAGGAGGTAAAGTAATTAAGATTACTCACTTTGGTCAAAGAAATCCCAAATTTGGAACTTATATCGACCATGGAGATAAAGAAAGAAGAAAAAATTATATAGCAAGACACGAAGTAAGAGAGAAAAAGTTTTATAAAAATCCACAAAGAGCAGCAACTTTATCAAGATTTATTTTATGGGGTCCACATAAAACTCTAAAAAAAAATATAGAGTTTTACAAAGATAAATTTAATCTATCTTAAATTATAATAATGCCTACTGGAAAGAAATATTCAAGCAAATCTGCAAAAGAGAAAATCAAGAAAGCACACGATGAAGGTCGTATTACTGATAAACAGATGAAAGCATTACCAGAGGGTCTATTACTTGGTATTGCAAAAAAGTCCGATAAAAAGGGTGGTATTAAAGAAACACGCCACAAGATGGGTAAAGAAGCACATAAAAGAGGTCGCCCAAAGGCAGGATCGAAAGTTAAGGTTGCGAAGTGAGGTTTAAAATTTGAGACAAATAATTTATAAAATCTGTGATATTTATCCGAATCAATAAGCAGATGCGAAGCACCCAAAGGAAGCATACTCCGTTAAATATTGATTAGTTGGAATAATTGAGATTTTTTTTTTCTATATTATTATAAATATGAATCATTATTGGGAAGTTGGTATATTGATGTTTTTATGTGTTCTTTATTATGTAAAATATACAGATAAAGAAAAATTAAAGGATTGGATAGAAGATTATTTAGATAGAATATCTCCAAAACCAATAGAAGAACCAGATGAAATAGTTGAATTAGAGGAAGTTCGAGATATAATTTATGATTTTGTGGTTAGTAATCAAGAAATATTTTCTCGTGTAAAGTATAATAAAGAATGAATCATCAAACTATGTGTGAAATAAAAAAGGCAAAGAATGTTTTGATTACTTCTAATGATCCAAGATTTAACTATACTTTTCAACCAGAAGAAGATATAGATAAGTTTAATGAAATACCTGATATAATTACTATGAATAGATACGATTATTGTTTTAAAAGAGATGATGGTGAAGTAGAGAATAATTTCAAAAAATTACCAACATTAACACCAGCAAGTATGTTAAGTTGTAGTAATTCATTAGAAGATATGGAAGGTTGGTATGCAGCGAAGTTTCCTAATTTACCAGAAGAATATTATGGAATAATGGCGAGATATTCATTAGGACAACCTTTAACTAAAAAACAAACAAAGAATGAATTAAAAAAGATGAATAAGAAAAATAAAGAACCACCAGTTGGAATGAAAGTAGCAACAGGAAAGTTTCGATTAAAATTTAACTAATATTATTTTTTTATAAATACTTTTAATTAATTATATTAACTAATAATATAATGAGTCCGTTAGGTAAAAAGTTGTTTTTAGCAGGTGCGATTACTAATCCAGGATTAGCAATTGGAATGAAAGTATCTCATCACCTTATCACAAAAGGTGTAAAAACTAAATAATTTTTATTCAATAATTAATATTTTTATTATCCTTAATAATATATAATGGGATTTAGTTCACTTGGAAGAAAATCGGCAGGACCTTCATTAGGTAAAAAAATAGGTTCTAAATTAGTTAAAGGTTTAAAAGTTGCTGGTCTTGGATTAGTAGCAGGTGCTGGATTGTATGCTGCTTATCATTCAAGAGATAAATTACATCAAGACAACGATTCTCTAACTGAAAAAGAATCGAAAGAATTACAAGATGAACTTCAAGAAAAAGCAGAAAAAATACACGAAGAAAAGATGGAAGAAGCGGCGGCAAAAGGTAATGTAGCACCAACTGGTGGACCAAATCAGGTTCAGTTTGCAGGACACGGCGGAGTAGATGTATTAGATAAAATAGAATCAGCAGCAGAAGCAGTTCCAGATGTATTAGATTCAGTTAGAGATGTTAAAGATGCCGAGGGTAAATTTGGGAAAGCAAAAGCAGGTGTTGGTGTATTAAAAGCAGGTGCTGCTGCTGTAAAAGGATTTGGAAGAAAGAATAAAGAACAGAAATTAATTGAAGGTGAATTAGATGAAAAACGAGAGAAAAAGATGATAGATAAAGAAAAGAAGAAAGCAAGAAAAGAGATCACACGACAGAAGTGTTTGAAAGAGTTCCCAGATTCGAAGATAAAGAGAAAGGCGTGTGAAAAAACAGGATTTTAAGCAAATATACTTAAAAAAAAAATCTAATATATTGTTATAATAACAATGAACTTTAATGATTTACCTTCGGATATTAAAAAGATTATTTTTAACACTTCTAATTTTAATAAAGAAAGAATGTTATTTATGAATCAGAAAAGAAAATATAAGATGATTTTTGATGATTGTTTAAGTGATTTATTACTTTGCTCTGAACATACCGACGAACCAAAGGAGATATTGGAAACTATAAAAGGTGGAGGATGTTTTAGTGATAGAATGGATATTATGCAAGAGTTCGGATTATCGTTTGAAGATGTAGGATTATCTGAATCTGATTTATATTAAAAATCTACAAAATTAAACTACTTAAAAAAATAATATTATATATTGTTATAGTAACAAGGAATGAAAATTAAATTTGGAAAATATAGAAATCAAGAACTTTCAAAAGTTTATGAAGATACTAATTATAAAAACTGGTTGTTAAGTCAATCTTTTTTTAAAGAAAAATATTATGATGAATATCAATATCTATTAAAATATAAACCTCTATCGCCTATTAATTTTAATGACTTACCCAGTGATATAAAATCTAAAATATTTAAAATAAATTATGATTCAGATAAAAAAGAAAAACAGGAAAAATACAAGATGGATATCCAATGGGATACTACGAAAGAATTTGAAAATCGTAGGCGTAAATATTATAAGGGTTTTCGATGTGAATGTGGTAAGAGAAAAAAATCCGAATACTGGACCTGTTATAGTTGCTATTCAAAGCGTTTACCTGGTAGGTGTCCAATATATATGAAGTGGAATTACGATATATGTGGGTGTCCGTATCCTCCTATTTAATATATATTCTTTTTAAAACACTATTTATTTAGATAATTATTCAACTTATTAGCATCGCTTAACCTTCGGTATTAACTTTTTATTTTTTTAAATTTTACTTTCTTTAAGTATGGGTAATTCATAATTTTTTTAATTTTTACTTTTTTTTTATTATATTTATATATAATGACTACTTACGCTGAAACTGAAACACCAGCATCGAGAGTTCTATATATAAATAGTAAAGATGCAACAACTATATTTGGAGAAAATACAAGTGATTTTGATTTTACACTTGAAGAACCAGTAGTGGTTCCACCACATCACGCTATAATGTTGAGTGTATATTCTGCGGAGATTCCGTATAGTTTTTACAATTTTGAAGCAGGTCGAAATACAAGGATAGATTTTCAAGTAACACCCTTTGGAACTTCTGCTTCTTATGATGCGAATGGTTTTTTTAATGTTAATCCTGCTGCTAATTCAGATACTTTAATTATACCATCAGGTAATTATGATGCTCCAACATTAGCGGCATACATTACAGATAATCTACAAATATTCAAAGCAGGACCAGGTGTTATAAAACCATTATTGATGGAATATGATGATGTAAGACAAAAGTTTAGATTTTCCGCAAATTTACCAGGTTGGAGGACTACATTAGGGTTAAAGAATGGTGTAGCATCAGGGGTAGATGGTGATGATATGAATGAAGAAATAGGGTTTGATTTGCAAAATATAATAGGTGATGTATTTGTAGAACAAAACGCAACAGGGACTGCTTGGAATAATGGGTATACTAATCCAGCAGGTGGTGCTGGTCCAGGTAATGATTCAGGTGTAGTTGGACCTTTTATATTACAAACTCCTATTTATGCTGATGATGTATGTGATATGAGTAATTCTATTAGAAGTTTATTTATTAGAACTAATCTATCCAGTTCTTCAATATTAGATTCTCACATAGGAGGTGGTTTTAGTAATATATTATGTAGAGTACCATTAAACGCAGATCCAGGGGGAACTATTCACATAGAACCAAGAAACGGAGATATTCATAAATTATTATTAAAAACTAAATCAATTACAAATATTTCGATTAGATTAACAAATCAGAGAAATACAACAATTAATCTTAATGGTCTAAATTTTGATATATCTTTAAAATTAGATTTTATTGCTGTAAAAGATTTACCAATTCCTTTAAGTTTAAGACAATTAAGAGCAAAAGACAGACACGAAAAAAAACTAAAAGAAAAATTAGAGGAAAAGGGAGAAAAAAAAACTAAATAAACTATATAACTATGGGATTTTTTTCATCATTAGGTAAAAAGATAAGTTCGGCGACACATTCAATAGGACAAAAAGCAAAGAGTGTAGTAAAAAAGGGTGTTAAATTTACCGAGGAACACGCAGGACAAATTGCAGATGTTGCTGGCGAAGTAAGTAAAGTAGCAAGTGGTGTAAGTAAAGTAGCAGGTGCTATTGGAAGTGGAGCAGCAACTCTCGCAGGTGGTGCGGCGGCAATAGGTCTTGAACCAGTCGCTGCTGGATTCGCTGGTATAGCAGCATTAGGTAAAGGTACACAAGCATTAGCAAGTGGTGTTGGATCAGTTGCTGGAAAAGTAGAATCAGTAGCATCAACAGCAGATACTGCTTTGAAATCAAAGAGAAAGGCAGAGTCTTCATTCCAACACGGAAAAGCAGCAATCGATGAGTTAAGAAAAGGTAATATTGGTGGAGCAATAGAAGAAGGTAAAACTGCTATTGATGAAGGAGAAGCAGCGGCAAAGGGTGCTGAAAAATTAAAGAAACAAATTGAGAGAAAAAAGAAGAAATAAATATATATTAAAATATATAATGGAGTTTATTTTAGTGTGTAGTTTATTTGTAAATTTTATATATGGTTTTCAAGAATTAAGAAAATATTATTTAGAATATCAAGAAAAAAAAAATCAATTAATATATAAAGATGAGTGAAATCCAATCTGTTAGTGTGTTTTCTGTTGATGAAGAAAGACTTAAATATAGGGTGATTTGTGCGATTGATGCTGACCAACCAGCAATAGTTCGTAATACACAAGGAACTTATCAAGTAAATTTCCCTATTCCAACTGCTTTTGCAAATAATAGAAATTATAATCAGTGCTTAATTAAGTGTGATTCTTTTGTTGCCCAAACTGACCAAGGTGTTAATGACCCTTCATGGGAAGGTGAACGAGGGAATAATCTTCTTAAAGTTCCAGCAATCGAGATTAAATTATCTATCCCAAGTTCTCAAACAACTCTAAATAGTATAGGAAGTGCTAATGATATCGCTTCTGGTGGAACTCCTTTAATTGGAGGATTCCGTCAATTAATGCCTTTACAAATTGTTAATGTAGGTAATACAGCAGGTGCTGCGGCGGCGGCGACTGGGTTTGCTTGGACTGCAATAGGTTCAGGTGTAGCAGCAACTGACCCTCTACTTTGTGCTAATCCTTTTGGTCAAAAAATTAATGTTAATATAAGAGATGTAATAACAGATACTAATATTTGGTTAGGTTCTGCTGCTCAACACGCAGCAGGTAATTTTATAGATAGAGGTTCTTATATATTTCAATTTACAATAACTATGATTCCCAACGATAGAAGTGAAGGAACTGACTAACCAAAGGATGCTTTCGCTAAATATTTTAGTTTAGGAATCTAAAATTTAAATATATAATATAGTATAAAAGTATGGATAGAGTATTGCCTTCTAATGTTGATTACACAAAGATTTTGCCGCTTGCCGTAGAGTCTCGCACTCGTCGTCGGTCGTTTTTTCCAGTTAATGGACAGCAGTTCACAAGCGATGGAAATAATATTATCAGAATTGATGTTTCCGCTTCTGCTTTTTTAGATCCGAAACATTCTTATTTAAGATTTGCCCTAACCAATAATTCAGGTCAGGCGATGGGTTTTGACTTCGGTGGGGGACACGGAGTCATTCGTCGATTGAGGGTTGAACAAAGTGGTAATGTATTATCTGATACAAACCACTATGGGCGTCTGTTAAGTTCTGTTCTCTTACCAGCACAGGGTTCAGTTGAATCTGTTGGTCATCGCTCTATTACCGAGGGTGTTCGTTTTTCGAATGCTCACGCCAATCAGACTACCGCAACCCCTAATGGCGAGATGAGTGGTGCTGCTACTACTACCCCAGTTCCTTCGGCGGCACAGGTTGCTAATGGTGCTTCGTATACCTTCTGCATACCATTAGTCCAAGGATTGCTCGGCACGACACAAGATAAGATGGTTCCGCTTCAATTACTGGGATCTTCACCTATCACCATAGAAATAGAGATGGCGCCATTACCAGAGATTGGTATTTTTGCCGCTGTTCCTGCTGCTGGAACTAACTACACATTAAGTAATGTTCGCTATATCGCTTCTCTTGTTGAAGTGGGTCCCGAAGTTGACCAGCAAATTCGCATGGTTCAGGAGATGAGTGGCGGTCGTTTAGTCCTTAATGGTGTTGACTACACACACTTCAACGGCACTATACCTGCTAATGGTGCTGGTGTTCAGTCGATTAATGTTCCTGCTCGTCGAAAGTCTATGAAGTCTCTATTCTTTGTTGGTTCTTCTCAATCTTTCGGACCAGGTGGTGGTGGTGCTGCTATTGCTAATGAGGCAGATTGTACAAGTTTATCGTTTGGTGGAAATATGGGTCTTACAGATTACCAGTTAAAGATTGGTTCTATGTTATATCCCCCTACTCCTGTTGAATGCAATTTTGCTGCTGGTGCTGGTCAGAACAGAGCAGAATCACTTTCTGAACTCGCCAAGTGCTTCGGCACTGTTTCATCGTCTACTGGAACTGGTGTACTTAATAGTTTCAACTATGCCTCAACTACTGCTGGTGTTGGAACTGGTGCTGCTCCCATCA
>CEUT01010799.1_pt1 | contig 17664 bp, 14 predicted proteins | sample 531401 | NCBI WGS metagenome assembly CEUT01 (sample SAMEA2622821, study PRJEB7988) | marine metagenome | biome: marine biome (ENVO:00000447); feature: surface water layer (ENVO:00002042); material: "saline water (ENVO:00002010), including plankton (ENVO:xxxxxxxx)" | depth 5 m | reverse complement strand
TCTACTACTTGATTAGGGTAGTCGTACAGTCCATTCATAGACATTGGCACGTTATTTAATCCGTATGTTTTAGGAAATTTCATTCTTTATTTTTTTTTGTAGCATTATCTAATAAAGACAAACCTATAACTGATTTATAAATGTTAGGATTATTCATGTCAAATAATATATTACCTATCAAAGATTTTGGATTATTTTTATCTAATATCCATTTATTCTGATATCCTCCATCTAATATTATAGTTGTTTTATTTAAATCCCGCATACCATCTGGAATATCATCTTTAAAAGCAATATGTTCTTTGGCATTTTTTAAATAATAATCAGGCATGTCTTCACCATATTTAAGCTTATACTCTTTTATAAATTTAGCTTTGGTTTTTAAATCAGATCTGTTCCATTTATTTAAAAAATCCTTATCATTAAAACTAAACTTTCTAGCTCCTTGTGTATTTACAGCAAGTTCATAAACCTTTCCGTCTAGATTTGGAATGCGCTTTAAAAGACCTGCATATTTTCGAGCTTCTTCTATATTATCAGTAGTATAAAATCCCTTACCATAAGCCATTCTCGCTCCTTTATCAAAATCAATATTTTTTAAATCATCTGATTTACTTCCATGAAACATTTTTTCCCATTTAGGAAAAGCTTTTTTAAAGTTATCACTTTGCTGAACTACAAATTGTTCTTTAGTGCCTTTAAATGGTGAGCCATCAGGATTTTTCATCCAAGTACCTTTAGCTTTAGTTGTTTTTTCTATATCAATTAAATGCTTAATTACGTTTGGATTGTTTGTAAAATCTTCTTTGTTTTTAACCCAATTTTTCCAATTTATTTCTGATTTAAATGGTTTACTTACATTTTTTAAAACTTTTCCAACTGGCAAAACAGGTAATGCACCAATAGCATTAAGTCCTGCAGATGTATAATCTCCTTGCTTTGCACTTCTAACGGCATTGTCAGCAGAACTTACATAAGATGCAGGGTTTAACATAACATTACCAAATCTAGCTATACTTCCCACTATTCCGGGTACATCAAAAAACGGTTGAGCTTCTCTATTTAATTTGTTTTTTTGAGAATCTGCATCTGTTATTGTACCTATGTTTTGCATCATATCATTACGCAGTTTAGCTTTTTGCATATCTGGTGTAATAATATTTATAGGAGCAACTGTTGTGTTGTCTTTAACTATTTGATTTTGGCCATATGTGAATTTAGGAAACCTCATTACTTATTAGTTCTTATTATTTTTTCATTTGCATATTAGGTTTCCAAGAACCCTCTCCAAATTTAAGTGCCGCTTCTTTATCTGTACCAAAATATATAACCTCACCTCTTTTTTTAGCTTCTTCATATACAGGCAACCAATCTTCTTCTGACTGTCTAGACATATCAATCCAAGTGCTATCTTGATCTTGAAATAATGTAGGAAAAGAAAACCAATTACCTTTACCATCAGTTTCAGTACGCATTATGTGTGTTGACTCACCAATTACCTTACCTTGTTTATCGTAATTTAGTCTAACACCTTTTCTTTGTGGTACTTGATATTTTTGTACAGGTTTTACTTGATTTGCTTGACCATATTTAAATTTTGGAAACTTCATTATTTATTAGGCTTAATAGTTTTTTTCATTTTACCGGGCATTTTTGTGATAGTTTTTTTCATTTTCATATTAGGCATTTTATATTGATTAAGCATTTGCTGATATACAGATTCAAAAGGTTTATTATTAACTGTTCCCTGCATTACCATTCTAGCATCTATTTTAGGTTTAGTACCAAAAACTGAATGCCTAAAACCAAATATACTTGGTTCAAATTCATAACCATCAATATCAATTTCTCTTGTCTTGCCTGTTTTTGTATTAATTTCAAGAGAATCACCGGGCATTGTAGGATTACCTCTAAAAGTTGTTGGTATGCCTATGTCACTTAAAAAGGAATTTAAATTAATATTAGGATATTTAAATGTATTTGCACCTTGATCAATCATTTGTTTAGCAGCGTTAATTCTAGATTTATAATTTGCTAAATCAGATGCTTTCTGTTCTGTCATCATATTGGTAGCAGTATTATCTTGCTGCACTAAATTGTTTTGCCCCTTTTTGAAACTATTTGATGCGTAAAATGGATTCATGCCTGAAGGTTCTGCAACTTGTCCTATATCACCACTAAACTGATCACCTGTTTGCATTGCAGCTTTTGATTTGTTTTCTGCAAGGCCAGTAATACCAGTAAATTCATTTACATTATTTTGATCAATAGCTTCTGTTGCTTGATTTTGCAATTCACTATTAAGTACCATTGTATTTTCAGGTACGCTAAAGTTTTCACCACCTAATGTATGTGGCATAGCTTTATCGTCTAATTTCATAGCAACTTTATATCCTATATCACTATCGTCAGGTGTGTATATAGTTTCGTTGCGTTCTATGTTTATTAAATTATTTTGACCATAATATGGATTTTTGCTTTTACCATATTTTGCAAATTTCATATTGTTTTCAATAGCCTTACCTCTTTTTACTTCGTAAGAAGATAATTTGTTATCATTGTTAAGGTCTGCTTTGTCAGGGTTTTTTAAACCATGTTTTGCATAGCCAAATCTATTTCTTAAAAATTCAGGTAATTGACCTAATGATTTTTGTTTGTCAGCAGGTACAGATTTTAAATTACTAGCACCATACATCATGTAAGGATTTTGTAATGTATTTCCCATATCAGACCCTTGTTGAACTACAAAATTTTCACCAAGATTTTCATTAATTTCTTGTCTTGTATCAATATTTGCAGATGCTAAATTAACTTTTTGATTTTGTTTTGCTGCTGCCATTGCTTCTGGAATCCCAAGAGAAAAAGGATTTTGCAATATACCTTTACCAAAAGCCGCTCCTACATTAGCTCTTTGCATTCCTGTTTTTGCATCTGTAGTCATAGGATCTATTGCAGAACCTATTGCATTCATAGCTTGCATTCCTAATTGCACAGCCATAGCAGGAGGAAATGCAGAGCTTGCAGCTGCCATCGCTCCAGAACTAGCCATATTACTAGCAGTATTTCCAAATTGATTTGCAAAATTAAATTTATCAGCTCCTAAACTAATATTGGCTTGACCATAAAATGGATTCATTTTATACATTCCATGACCCATATATTTTTTCTTGTAATTCATTTTTATGCTTTTGATATAGTGTAAAATGTTATAATTTCTCTAACCCACATTTTTTTGTTAGAGTTGTAATACAATTTTATTTTAAGAAACTTTCCTCTTAATCTTGATTGTACAAGTGCTATATTTAAATCAGGATTTTTCAAAACATCAGCCCTACGTATAGGAAGTTTCCACTCCATTTCTCTATATATAGGTTTGTTCCAAAATTCGCCACTAAAAGGATTCTGTGTTGCTAGTTGATGTTGAGTTTTATATTCTATTTTATCAAACTCTACATTATTACTGTTAATAATCAGATTGTCAAAGTGTTTTGTTATCTCTGGTGTGTGGCTAACTATAATTTCAATATACGAATTTTCTTGCACATTGTAAAAGTTGTTATAGTCTGTTGTAGCATCATGTCTCCAAAATTTACCATTGTGAAAAGAATATAAATCTTCTTCTAGTAAAGAATAAAATTTAGGCGTAAAACTGTATTTAGATTGAAATAAATTTCCTTTTTCATTAAATGCTATTGTTGTACTATTTTCATTAAAGTTAAATGTTGTAATAACTTCTTTAAATCTTTTATCAAATACGCTATGTATACCCAATCCAGCAGTTAAAGTGTTTGGCAACTTATCTGTAATGTCAGATACTCCTGATGAGTATTGATCTACTATTTCTCTAAACCATCTATCTGTATTTTTTGTAACAGATAAATTTTCAAATCCATTTTTTGTAACTCGCCAAAAGGTTCGTTTGTTCCAATCAAATCCATATACTCCAAACTCTGTTCTTACAACAGACCATTGATGTTGAGTACCATATTTAAAGGTAATAGTCTGCTTAAATTCTGTAAGTCCTGTGCTTTGGCCTAATACAAATTGCGCATCACTGTTTGAAGATTCTGATAATGATCTTTCGTTTATTGGATGGTAATTAATAGCATCATCTTGAAATGTAAATAGATTGTCGTTGTAATCTATGATTGCATTTATACCCCCATATTGATAATCAAAATCTTTAAAACCAATAGAAGGAAATTCTAAATATCCATCTTTAAGTGCATTTATTGTATGCTTAGAGCTTGCACGTATACGTGTAGGAAATTCATTAGATGATATAGGTTGATATATATCAATACCTATAGATTTTCTAGGTGATAGTAAATTTTTATAACCAGTATTATATAAATTAGACTCTGGACTATTCTTTGTTCTAACAAAATCAAAATCTCTTGGATAAAAACTATTTCTTCCTTTACTAAATCTAAAATTAGGATTGTAAGAGTTTTCGCTTACTAAAGATAAATACTTACCATGGCTGTGGTTCCTATATATTAATCCATTGTTAGAAAAAATAGCATCAAATACATCAAATATTACATCTGTTTCAGTAGAAAACTGTGCAGCCCAATTTATAATATCTAAAAATGGCTCTTTAACATCTTCGTCATGATGGTTTTGTATTTTTAAATAGTTTCTACCTATAAAGCAATCTCCATTATATTCATTGTAGCCATTCTTTAAGTTGTCGATATTGTGATAGTTAGAGATTGGACTAAATACAACATTTCTAAATGTGTATACATTTAAGATATTAATTAGTTCAGGATTTGTTTTATGCACATTTACAATGTAATCTTTCCATTGATTAACATTGCTAGTAAGTGTACCTGTATTAGATAGTAAAATATAGTCAGGACATGCACTTGGTATAGATACACACCACTCATCTCTATCAGTAGCAGACCTATCATAGTTTCTATAAAACATACCTTGTTTTAATGGATCGCCTTCGGGTACTTTAGAAACATAATTATTGCCATCTACAAATACACCTGTTTCATCCCAACCTGCAACATTAAACATGTCAGCTTCGAATCCTTGTATATTGTTTGCATTACCAGTAGACCAATCTAAACCTTTTTGCACATAATACCTTGGATAGTCTTGATTTTCAATAGTTTCCGTATATGCTATATCTCCTGTTAATGGATTTAGCGTTTGGCTTGTGTCTAATTCTGCAATTTTAACATGTGTTGCAGTTGTAAATCCATCATAATTCAACGGTGCTTTTACTTGGTTTGTAACATCTACAATCCAATCATTGTTTTCGTCTAATCTTGCTATCTTTTCTATATATCCATTCGTCGGTACTCCTTCACCACCATTTGCTCTATCAATATAGTAGTCTAATGAAAATATAGCTAATTTTTCTGCTTGATCGTGTAGCTTTTTATTAAATGACTCTCCATAAAATGCAGGGCCATATGCTTCATGTGTTAATGATTTAACTGACCATTGCTCAAAAAATGGAAAAACAGGCTCTATCAATGGCATATGTTTTTTAGTGCTTACGCCATCTGTCTGTATAGCAGCATTACCTGCTGCACTATCAGATCCAAATTTATCTAAAGGATATTCTGATAAAGTTTCTCCACTATAACACCCTACAAGTATTCCTTGATATAATAGATTTTTTACACGCTCCCCTCTACAAAAATAAAAACCTATTAAATTTTCTTGTAGCCAAGATGAATTATTGTAAATAGTTACTGCAGAATTAGTATTAAATCTTACGTGTTTAATTTTTGTAATGCCACCAGTTGCACCTCTATCATAAAATCTTTCTACTCTAGGATTAGAAAATCTAAATATACCCTCTTTATTTATATTCGTTCTGACGCCAGTATAAAAGTCACAACCCTCCATAGGATAGGCTAGGCCATAGAAACCTCCTTTAAACACAGGTACAGCAGCAAATACATAGGTTTCTCCACTAAAATATCCTAAATTTTTATTAATTGCCTCGTGCGCATCTATACTTTGATAGTAATTTCTATTATTGCCACCTTTTATAGAGTGGTCATTGTTTTGTATATTACTATCTACTCTTTCTTCTATAACTATGTTGCAAAAGAAATTTCTTAAATCAGGATGATCTATTTGTCTACCTCTAGTATTTGCAATATACAGCTGATTGTTAAGCTGTGTCATATCTTGACAAAATAACGCATCTGATGGTTTAAATGCTAACACTTCATCTAGTGTAATATCTAGAGTGTCTTCAAATCCATTAATTTCAAATTGTTGTACATTACTTGTAATCTGATATCTTTTGTCAATTAATTTTACCTCTGATAAACCCTCTTGATTGTATAATACATATGCTAATTCAACAAAAAAAGACTCTGTGTCTAAGTTTCTTATTGTTAGGTTTATCTTTTTGTTAGTATCTAAATCTTTTTCTACACCGTATGCAATGTTTTCATTAGGTACATCACCATGAACAGGTATTATTCTAGAACTTCCTAAAAAAGATGTAGTATTAAACGCTATATCTACATATCTTACAAATACATAATAGTTACCGGGTTTTAGTGACCCTTCGGCTTGTAAGTTGTTAAATTCAACTGTAGGTATAAAATTGTTTTCATTGACAATATTGATATTGCCATTTATAATTTGATCAGCATTTACAAATCTATTATTATATAATCCTGTGTCTATATCAAAACCAGTATTAATACTTCTTGCTGGATTGATGTTATCTGTCCAAAATAATTTTACGCTGTTGTCATAGTCTATTCTAGCTAAAACTCTTGCTCTATAGTTTTGATTTAATTTTAAATGAGGTGTGTTAAAATCAATTCTGTTTGGGTTTGTAACATTTTGCCCCGAGCAGTCTAGATCTATTAGGTCTTTTGCTGATGTAGTAGTAAAATTTTGCAAAGGTTTATATTCTCTTACAAATCCACTACCATCACCATTATTTGCAGGAGATGGAAATGTACCTATTTCACTATTTCCATTACTGTCTGCACTAAGTATAAATAAAACACCATTAAATTCAACAGACCCAATTGGTAAAAAACCATCCGCTAAACTAAATTCTTCTTTATTACCAGCTAAATTTACTGCAAATAGATTGTCTTCTTCTGCATTAGTAATACGAATATTCAATGCATCTAACATTACATCACCTTGTCTATCTAATAACGAAGTGTCTGTATCTATGCCCTTAAAAAATCTATTTGTTCCTGCTTTTTTCATAGACTTCTATTGTTATAGAATATGCCATTTTGCATCATAAATAATTGCTCTTCTAAATCTGTGATAGAATACAAATTAGTATTTGACAATGCAGCATCGTATTCATTATCCATTCTTTGCTCTATCCAAGCAAATCTATCAGAAGGTATTTTTCCTATAATCCAATCTTCTTTCAAAATAGAATGTATGCAATACCACGCATAGTAGTTTGCATACTCGTATATAAGTGATGGCATTTGCTCTCCATCTACATCTTCTAAAGGCATAGCATAATAATGTATAATTATTTCACCTTCTTTAAATGTAGGTTTTAAGAAAGCAGAACCGTTAGATTGTATGTGTAACTCATTGCCATGTGCATCATAAACTTTTAATAGCCTAATTAGATCGCAAGGCAATTGTGCTAGTCCATTTTTGACTTTTATTTTCACCTCTGTCCATTGCAACCATTCTGACGTAGCAGTGCGTAATGCAGCTAAATGTATTAAGCCTTTAATTCTTTCTTTTTGACTTTGTACATCTATCAAGGTCGGCATTTCACGCTGTATGATCCCAACCACTGTTTTCCAGTTAATCTTTTGCACTGTGGGTATATTTCTTTATTTATATAAATCTTATCATCTAGCTTATCTTTGAGTTCGTTGCTTACATGTACTCTCCATGCATAACCTCTTTTTTCTGCGTTCTTTACTACTGGATTTTTTGTGTTTGTAGAATCTAATGCAAAGAATGCTCTTTTTTCTTTAGAAGATATATTCATAGCAACAAACATATCGACACCATACTTTGGTAGTCTTAATGTGTTTTTGTTGTCTATCATGTCATTTAAAATATATAACATGACTTTATTAAAAATAGCAGAAGTAATATTCTGCGTTACAAAACCTCTACGAACTTTTTTCCCAAGTATTTTACCATCTTTTACAGCTAGTAATTTACTCATTTTGACTCTATGAGCCATTTTCTTTTTTGCTCTTAATAAATGTGTAAGTTTATATTGACGAAAGGTAAATTTCTTTATTTTTTTTCTTTGTCTATAGAAATGTCTAGTTACTATTGGTATTCTGTTTTTCTCCATTCCAATCTTTGTATTCTTCCCTCAAATGAGGTGGTGTGAATAATTCTTTGTTACTACCACTAATTTCATCAATCCAACTTTCACAAATTTGTTCTGCATCACTTGTATCATATGTTTCTATAAATACGTATGATGGAACTTTATAGTTGACAGTATTACCATTACTATCTTCAAAATCTTTGTCACAATTCCAATATGCAGTTATGTAATGGTATTCTGTTATATTACTACAATTAAAACATAGATCAGATTCCATATCTATGTCTTTCTTTTTCCACTTAAATAGTTGCCCTCTATATATATTCAATACATCTTTGCCTTGCAAGTCTCTTATATTGTAAGGTTCTGTTGCTAATACAAAAAAGTTGTCTATATCTTCGTTTTCTATAGTCATTAATTATCAGGATTTGCGTTATGTATTTTATCAACTTTTCGTTGTAACAAGAATCCAGCTAAATCAGATTTAACTAAAGTTTCTATATCGCTAATAAACTCACCGCCCGGTACAGGATATGATGAGTTTACGTCACATTCGTCACAAGACAATGGATTAGCAAACAAACCAATAAATAATAGCTTTTTTGGGTAAGGTGTTGGTAAGTTCCTTAGTATAGCTTTATTATTGTCTACTAATACAAAATAAGGGCTTGGTGTTCCTGAAAATGGTATATCATATGTAAAGTCTTCAAAAGAATCTCTTTGCTCAAAAGATATTTCTCTATCTACAGTTCCTAAAAACTTAACTCCTTTATGATTAGCTGCACCTATAAGTGTTGGTAGTTTTACTACATATTCTTTAGTATTCTTAGGTGCTTCTGCACATGATAATTCGCATACAACATCTACGCAACATTCTTGATAAAAAGAAGTATTTACATACATTTTCTTACGTAAATACTCACCAATTAACTTTGATCTTGCTACATGGACTTTATCTTGTATTAGCTTTATATTTAAACGTTCATCGTCAAATATCCAGCCACCACTAAGCTCTTCCCATATCCTAGATGATATTGCACTTAAACTATCGAATGCCATCTTCAAATTTTTTGAACGTAAAATGATTAAGAATTACTGATAAAAAAATACTAAAAATACATATAGGCAATAAATTTAAACTTAAAACAAACCAACAAAATGCAGTTATCCACAAACCATGAAAACTAGACATGCATGGTGCGCAAGTTAGTAATGGTTTATGCCAAGCATCTAATTTAAATATTTTGTATTCAAGAGTATTAATAGCTATTTTTATTTTCTTTATTTCTTTATCACTATCTGAAAGTATTGCTGTTTTTAGCTCTTTTCTTTTGTCTTTCAATAAATCCTTGTAAAAGTCTTTTTCTTTTGGCTTATACAAACCTATGACTAGCTTCCGTAAAGGGTGTAGCACCATACCCTTATTGGATATGATGCGTAACCCTACGGTAAAGCTCGTTATTAATAAACTAAGAAATAATATTTCAAAGGTTAGTAATAAAATAATCATTATAAGTCCTTTTCAATGATTAATGTGTAAGAACCAGTTGTTACATGAAATGGTCCTGCTGCTGGAACTACTAAAACACCATCAGTTGTAGATGCTCCTTGTGTAACTGCACCTGCAAGAGCTGCTTCAATAGCATTAAATAAAGTAGTTTCTGTAGCACCTGCTGCTAATGAAAACGCTACTGTAATTAAGCCATTTGACAACGTACCTTTTAATGCACCAGTTTCTACGAATAAACCAGTTCCACCATCAATTAAGCCAGCTGCAGCTAAATCAATATTAGTATCTCCTGCTGCACCTGCAACTGATACTGATCCTACTGCATTAGCATATGTAAGCGTTACTGCTTTACCTGCAGGTAATGCTGCGTTTAATGCTGCAATAAAGTCTGCATAACCAGGAGCAGAAGAATTTACAAATAGTTCAATCTGAAACTTAGTAGCTACATCGTGTAAATGCACTGCATTTTGTGTAGTTAATAATGAAGGATCAGCGCATGCAGAAATACATCCTTGAATTTTGATTACACAAATGTCTTGGCATCCTGTAAATGTTACATCTGGTCCTTGACCCGGTACGTAACCAATTATTAAAGGAAATTCTTTTTGCAATTGATCCTTAGTCAATACTGCGTCTGCACCTGCATCAGTTTCTGCAATTACTGGTAATTCAGTAGAAAGCAATGATTTAGTAGATTCATCATTAAAAATATCTACTTTGTTAGGGCAGTTTACTGTAAGTGTTAATACACCAGCAGCTGCACTAGCAGAAATTCCAAAGAAATCATGCTCATCATCATATGGCTGACTGTTAATTTCATCAGCAAACCAATCAGCAATATCTGCTGCTGTTACTGTACCAGTTGGTAATTGATCAGGCTCATAAGAAACTACAATTCTTGACGTAAGATGTAAATAATCTTGAATGTCAAAGTTTGAATGTCTTCTTAATGTAATAACAAGTGCTACTGATTTACCACAATCATTACAATCACCGAAGTCAACAGCTGAAAAAGTTACTGTATATGTTTGTGCATCACATGGTTGTGCGCATAAAATTTCTGTTGCAGTAACAGTTGTGCTATTATAAGGCAATACACCATCAATGATGTACTCATTTGCTTCAAGTCCAGAAGTGATACTTGCTGCAGACGGATCTTTCAAAAATATTTTTTGAGGTCCTAAATCCATAATAAAAAAATTTATTGTTGTTTAACGTAATAATTTGGTGGAGGAAACTGATTAAAATTTTTGTTTTCAATCTGTGCCATAGATGGCGTTCTTTGAGATTCAATAGTTTCTAAGTAAGATAATACAGCATGTCGAACAATTTCTAATGTCTGCATATCTTTAAACTCACTATTTGTTATAGAGAGTCCAGATGTTTCGTCCACCTCTATTTTGGTTGGATATTTAAGATATGTAATTATGCATTCTTTAGCAATAGAATCTCCAATTACAGGTATTATTTTGTTATTTCTAATTTTATAATACACATTTGGATATTCTAATCTTGGTTTAGAATAATAACTGTTGTAAATAACTTTGTCTCTATCGCCTGACAAAAATTTAGCAGCTATTTTATCGGATATTTCACCGTCTTTGTAGCAACTGTCATTTTGTGCTTCGGCCATAATTTCTACATTTACTAATATAAGCAAATCTTCTGGCAAGTCAAAGTATTCCTTTTTGGATTGATTCAGTCCTTGATTCAATAGAGGGAGTGGCATTCCTGCCACCCCAATTGTCTCTATTGTTAAAAAAGATAAATCATCTATAGATTTCTGATGTTGATCAAAAGCAAAATATCTATTTTTTACATACTCAATTTCACTACGCCATATATGGTAATTAAATTCGGCAGGAGTAACACTGGTTGTATTCTCTTGCTTGAGTTCATTCAGAAACGCTATATATACTTCTTGTGCAGTCACGTTATTTATCTTTACTATAAATTTCCAATGCTAATTCACGCAATTTCTTATTGCTAGTGGTTTCACTAACATTTTCTACTTCTTTGTGTTTAAGATAAGCTAATAATCCAGACTTAGACGTTCTTCTAATCCATGCATTTGTGATTTTTACAGGTAGTTCGTACTCTGCTCTTTCTTGAATGTTTTCAAGTAAATTAGAGTAACCCGTCATTTCACTTTGGATAGTTCCTAGCAATGGATTTTCAGGATTGTATTTACCTTCTACAATGCTTGTATATGCACGTTGTAAGTCTGCATTTTCAGGGCGACCAATGTTTTTAATTGCTTCATCTACATTCTCGCCAATCATTTCTCCATACTCTTGTCCATCAACATTAGATGGTCTATAGAATGGCCCAAATGGATTGTTAGAATATAATACAGCATGCTCAACTAATACACGTAACATAATACGTGAAGTCTTTTTTTGCATTGCATGTATTTCTACAATATCTTTTGGTTGCTCCCAACACAATTCTTGGAATAACAATAGCTTATCTTCTGCAGTAGCAGCAGGGCTGATATAAAGTTGTTTTTCATATTTCATTAACAACAATATTTCTTCCTTGCCTTTTTGTGCTAACTCGCTTATCAGATTCACAGCTAATTGTTTTGTTTGTAGCTCTTTCTCTCTATTACGCTTCTCTTGTTTAGGAGAATAAAAATAAAACTCTTGGTCTTCTGTAATAGATTCATTAGATAGAGCAATACCATCATTGTGCTTTAAAATCTCAAACTTAGATTTGTGTATTGGATTAGCTAAGTCTAGTTCCATTTGATGCGTAACCATAATAGGACTATCGTCATCGGCAGAATAGATAGGAACATTTGCTTCTTCATTGATTCTTTTAATCTGTTCAGAAGTCAAACCTCTTCTCCAATCGCCCATAACAAGACCTGTATTTTGGTCTATCACTGGTACAAAAACTTGTGCAGTATGTGTTTGATCAAAAACAGGCATAGTAACTTCTTTCCAAGTGTTACTTCCTGATTCTCTACGCTCAACAACTGCATTTTGAATTTTTGCTAAAACTATAACTTTTCCATCACCAATTAGACCTGCATCATATAAGTCATCATACAAATCGTCTGGATATAATCTTCTTTGATTAAACATTATTCTTTGCTTTTTTTGTTAAAATAAAAATTCTAGCTTCTTCTACGAGATTTTCTAAACTCTCCGATGCTATTAGGGTTGTGTACACCTACACCACACATATGTAGCATATGCTTACCTTCAACGTCTGCTGTTGTTGACAACACACCTGATGGGCCTGGTTGTGACATACCATTAACTCTACCAATAACATTTTGTCTACCCGCAAGAGAAACCATTGACATCATGTCTTGACCACCAATTGTTGGTGTAATGTTTACAAGAATAGCTCTATAAGACTGTTCAGGTAATCCATTAACATCATATTGAGTAGGTAAAGAACGAGAATCAAAGTAGTTGCATTGTGATACAACAAATACACCTTGTGGTGTTTCGTAGTAGTTAAAGTTAGATTTGATACCTCTAACGCTACCATGTAGTGATGCAACACCTGATTCCTTCTGATATCCACCAGTTCCGTCAAAATAAAGAACTTCAGGAGATAGTTTAAATTCATTTCTAATTAATCTATCAAATTGTGTTCTAAATTCAACACCTGCAAATACCATATAAACAGGCTTCATTCCAGTAGTAGATACTGCATCATATCTTAATGATCTTAGCATATCATCTACAATTCTAAAGCTAGTAAGGTTATTGTACTGACGTTTCAGTCTTCTATTCATTTGGTGGTAGATACCATCACCAGAGAAATAAGTACGACCTTTAGCATCTTTACGGAAAGAGCCATCAGGGTTAATATTTTTCTTACCCCAAAATAATTGATTATCAATGTGATAATAAGATTGCTTCATCATCTCATAATCAAGTACAGGAATCCAATATTTTTCTAATTGATTCTTAGCACCGTTAAAATAAGTTAACTGCATTTTTGCACTAGGATCGATTTGCGTGTGAGCAGCTAATCCAGTTAGGTTCCATTCCCATCTTTGTGTAGTCATGTAGTTTTTACACCAATCACCGAATGGAATACGGATTTTGCTACCGTGTTCTGATGCCTCTGGCTTCATGTTATACATGCACTTAGCTTCTTTACCTGATTCTAGCAAGTATGCAGGTACAAATGCTGCTGATGCACCTTTTTTAAGAAGTAAACGTACACGTACTTTCATATTACCACCTACAAGCATTTGTGGTGGAGCAGTAATAATTAACTGTGTGTTACCATCAGCTAACATGATTACATCATCTTGCTCACCTAATTGCTTGTTTAAAGTAAGGTAAAATTCAGCACCACCAATACCTACACGACCTTGTGCATCGCCCGGTACTGTTTCTGCAATTTTGTATACCCAATTTGAAGGGGCAGCAACTCTCCATGCAAATTCGTGGTTATTAATAATCTCAATATTCTTAGCAATACGGTCATATCCAGTACCTTTTATTTTACCTTTTTCATCTACAACTTTTGAATTGCCTGATTTTGTATGGTAAAGTAATTCAGACACTAGACCTGTTCCTTCAGTAAAGTGCTTACCTACTGCTTCAAGAATGTGAGGTTTAAACATAAGTACATTTCTCAAATCATTGTACTCATTCATTGGCTGGTTTAATAACTCATCAGGAACACCGGGTGTAATTCTATTTGGAATCGCTGCCGGGTCTGGAGTATTTTGATTTCCACTAAACATTTTGTATAAAATTTAAAATTTAAGTAAAATTAATCCCAAAACTCTTTATTAGAAGTATTTGCAATATTTAAACCCTTGTAAGTTCCTTGTCTACTACCCTTGCTGTTTTTCTGCGTAACTTGTGGAGACAAACCTAAAAGATTGTAAGCGTCTTTGCGAGCGCTCATCTTGTGGTCTGTAAAGTATCCATTTTGTTTCAGATGCATCATGCGTAGTACCTCTACTAATAAATCGCTATCATTTTGCAATTGATGAAATAGTGGTATAACATTTTCCTTACTTCCTTCATTTTCAATTTCTGTAAGAGAAGTCATTTCATTGACATAATTTTTAAACTCGTCTTTTTCGGATTGCCCTGAAAAATTAACAACGATGTTTTTTGATTTGTCAATTTGTTCGTTCACATGTTTAATGTAAGACTCTCTTTCTTCATTAAAACTTTCAAGTTGGTTTTGATAATCTTGCTCACTTCTTTGTTGTAAAGAGTTTGGTATTTGGTCGATAGATTGAGTAAGTGATTGTCTTATTTCATTTACCTTATTCGTGACTTGCTCAGGACTAAGGCGTGAATAATACTTTTCAACTTCTTCAAGTATCATATTTTGTGAATCCTCTGTTATATTATTTTCTTTGTCTAACTGTAATGTTCCCATTTGATGGTGTTGATTAACCAAATGGTTATATAATTGACCTTTGAATAAATTTTCATCAGGTAAATTCATTAAACTTTCGTACTGTAATCTTTCTTGTACGTATTGATCTATATTAATGTTGTTTTCAATTAGCTTATGTAGTTTAGGGTCAAGTGTATCTATATGTTTCATAGCTTGTAACCTACCTACTACATAATTCATCTGCTCTTCGTCAAATGAATCATCTAATTGTGTAACATCAAATTCTTCTGAACTATATCCATTCTGTCTAGCCCATTGTTCTAAAGCAGATATGTATTGGTTGTTTCCTGTATAATGTAAATCACTATCATCGTTTAAAGAATCATCTTGTGTTTGCGATTCTTGATTTGTTTGATTTGTATCTACATTTGTTTGAGGTGTTTGTTGTTGGTCTTCGTCAATAACATCATCCCAAAATTCTGCTTTGGATGTATCTGCTACCGTAAGTTTCGGTGGAGTATACTCTGGTTGTTCGTTTGTAACTACTTGATTCTCTGTGTTTTCTGATAAATTCTGTTCCATAATTAATCTTTAATTTTCTCCTTTGATCTTGATTTTAAATTCTCTATTTTAGATTTCATGTTAGCAATTAATATTTGCATTTTTTGATTTTGTGCATTTATTGCTAATTCTTTTTTCTGAAACTCTAAATATTTTTCTTCTATTTGTCTTTCGCTATCAATTTCTTTTTCTTTGATTTTTAAATTTTCTTGTTGTATAGCTTGATTAATTTCAATTTCTTGTTGTTTTATATTGTTTTTTCGCTCTTCAACAGATAATTCTAATTGTTTTAATTTAGTTTGCAACTCTGCATCAAATTGTTGCGTTCTTGCTTCCATTTCTTGTTGCAATTCTATCATTCTTTGTTGTTGCTCTGCAGCTTTATTTTGTGTCTGCTCTGCAATTTTCATCATTTTTTCTTCTGATTCTGCAAAGAATTTTCTCATTTCTGTTAACGATTCCATATCTAAGATACTAAGATATTCTGAACCTTTCATCTCACCACTTTGGAATTTATTTAATGCAATTCTTTTTGCATTGTCTATAGCTTCTTTTTCTTTAATGCCACTATTAATGTAAACTTGAAATTTTCCTTCTAAAGTTCCAGCGGGAATATTAAATACTTCTTGTTCTAATTTATTTAAAATATATGCACCTGATATGTCCATATCTTTTTGATTTTCGTACAAATTTGCAATTCGTGTTAATACTTTTTCATTTAAATCTTCCATTTCCTGATAGTATATTTCTACAGATGCAGAAGATTGCTGTATACTCATTTGCATTGTACCAACTTGGTCAGTATTAGCAACTTGACCTTCTAAATTTTGGTATATACCTGTAATCATGCTAACTAAGTTGATTAGATTAGCTTTCATAGCATTAATATATTGAATTGCTGGTGATATTGTTTGATCAAAAGACTGAAACTGATTGAAAGAAGAGTTTACTTTTTTGCCATTATTTTTAACAGTTTTAATATACATTATACCTTGACGCATATAGTAATTTATCTCTTGTGGAGACATACCTTCAGGCTTTTGTGCTAAATCATAAACAACACCTTTAACACCAGATAATGCAATTAAAAGTTCTTCTTGGTAGTGCAAAATGTTAAATAACTCTTGAATGTCTCTACATTCCCAAACAAGTGATCTTGATTGGTTAAATCTATAAATGTTTTTACCTATAAATGGTAGCTTAACATCATAAGGATTTTTAATATCTCTAGGTTGATTTTCTTTTTTACCTACAAGAATCCAATTTTCTTCACCAATTTTAATTCCTTCCCAAAGATCAACTCTATATCTAACTGCAGCTTTAACACCTTTTTTCTTAAGCCTATTTCTTTTTGCTTTTGTATTAGTCAGTTGTTTCATTTCATCAACTGTCTTAAACTCTATAAAATCAGGCTTAGAAGACAAATATTTATTAGGATTTTTATTTTTTGTCACAAGAGCAGGTACAGCTACATATTCTTTCCAATAGCATTGATATACCGGGTATAGTTCATTGTGCGCTGCATGATGGTGTCTATCATCTAATCCAACAAATTGGCCATCAGGTAATCTATCTAAATTAGATGTGCTACGTGCATTTTGTCTAGGCATTTCTGCTTTAATACTTTCAATATCTTTATCAGATAAATGCGCACCATATTTAATAATAATTTCTTCGAATGTAAGATAAGTAAGTCTAACAGCCCAACCTACATCAGATATATTATCTGTGTTTTCACTATATTGATAATCTAGGTATTCTGGTCTTACTAATTCTGTAACAGGCTGTTTCATTCCTTGTACAAAATCAACATAATAGATAGGTTTGTCTGTAATAAGTTTTTCTTCAAATGCTTTATTAAAAAGACCTTTTAAATTATTATTTACAACGTAATTGTTAAGTATTTTTTCAGAAATTTGTTCTTGAAAATCTTTATAGTTGTATTTATAAAACTTATTTATAGCATCAAGTTCTTTTTGGCTAATTT
>CEUT01012415.1_pt1 | contig 17670 bp, 15 predicted proteins | sample 531401 | NCBI WGS metagenome assembly CEUT01 (sample SAMEA2622821, study PRJEB7988) | marine metagenome | biome: marine biome (ENVO:00000447); feature: surface water layer (ENVO:00002042); material: "saline water (ENVO:00002010), including plankton (ENVO:xxxxxxxx)" | depth 5 m | reverse complement strand
ATGCGATGTGAGATCTGTATGAGATAGACAAATCAGAAAAAAGATTGAATACCACTTAGCTCTCTTTTATTATTATGCCCACACTTACAATCAAATTCTACATCGTATTTCATAACAGGTACATTATCAACAAACTCACGAACAGATTCAAACTGGTCTGTATTCATACTTCCTATAAACTCATCTATACTTTGTGAAGTTTCATTTTCTAAATTTATTAATTCTTCTTCTGTTTTTAAATTTTTCATACAATGCCTAATCATAGCAAATAATGTCTCAGTCGGATTTTCTTCATCAATTGTAGGATCATTAATTATATCATCATATGTCGGATGTTTTAATTCTAATTCCATATTCGGTGATAATGATACATTGTAATTAACATTATTTAGTCCATGAACTTGTATTGAATTGATATCGACTGTTACTTGATTTTTTTCTTTACATGATTCGCATTCTATACTTACTGATGTAGTTTCACCTACAGATTTTGCTCGTATTTGAGTAAACAAATATTCAACATCATATGTAGTTAATTTTTTTACATCTATATTATCTGCAACACATGCTGATATAGTATCTAATATTGCAAGCACAATATCTTTTGTATCATCAGATTCCATAGCTAAGAGTAATACTTTTTCTTCTTTTACTAAGAACGGTCTGAATCTGACCGTCTTTTGTGTAGAAGGTATTTTTACGCTGTACTTTGGCGTATCATTCAGTTTTGGCAATGCCATTATATAACCTCATTAATTAATAATATTATTTACTGTATTTATTAGTGTTCCTAGTGCTCTAACATTTCTCGTACTATTACTATTACGAAATCTAGAACTTTTCCAATTATCATATTCAAAGCTAACTGTTAATTCAACTAGACTACCATCTTGTGTTAGTGGTATTTCAGTCATTGTTGTTGGAAATGCATTTATTAATGTACATTCGTATACTACATTTGCTGATTTAAATATATCAATATCTAATACAAATGGACCTAGTTTAAGATCTGTATCAATTCCTACGCCCTTTTTTAATTGTACAATTTGTATATCATGAGTATATGTGTTTTTATATTGTGGGTCGAATGTTACTTGATTTATAATACTATCTTGCCAAACCTCAAAATATGTCTTTATTCCGTAATCATTCATAACTTGAAATGTCATAGATAGTGGGTCTAATGCAAATCCATATGCTACTTTAGTATCTTTAACTCCAATTTTTCTATCACTAGTAAGTATTTGTCTACCTGGTAATGTAGTAGCTTTGCATAATAAATTCAAGTCTCTAGAATTAAAAAAACCTAAGCTAGGTAATTTAACTATGTATTGACTAGATTGTGCAAAACCACCCTTACGAGATGCAAGTCCTTTTAATTCATTTATACTAGCCATTTCGTACTTTCCTTCTTGAATCTTGATATACTTTACCTTGTCCTGCACCTCTCCATTGTGCAGCTGGTAGAAATGTTGCTATTTCCCATTCTGGTTTATCTATTAACGCAAACTTACTACGTACTTGTGACGTTAAGTATCTGTGAATAGTAGGTCTATAATATTTTGCTGGTAAACCGTCACCACCTAATAATCCATTAAGTGCTTTAGCTCGCATATTAGGAGGTAGATAATGTAGATTTAAACCATAGAAACCCCCTTCAGCAAGCGATGTAATTACAACAAGTGGAAATGCATCAAAGTATGGCAGTGTGTTTCTATATTTTGCATTGTAATAGAACATATACATGTTGCCTAATGGATTACGCAAAGAACCTCTTAATTTTACTTGCTCTTGATTAAAAATTGTACCACCAGTAACTGTACCTAATTGTGTAGCTTTTCTTTTAAACCATGCAATAGATTCTTTTGTCCGTGGTGTGATACCTGCACGGAATGCTGCAATCTCTAAATCAGAAAATAAGTTTCTTTGTACCATGCATCTATTTATACACGTTTTCTACGTGTGTATGGTTTTAGTGGTTTGCTAGACTTTGGCATGATACCCATCTTTTCAAGAGTATGTTCAGTCCATATCTGAAACTCATAACCACGATCTTTTGCATATCTTTGTGCAGCTTTCCATTTGTTCTGATTTTTTACATAAGTCAGACCTTCGTTAATATATCTCTTTGTCTTCTTACCCGGGTACACAGGAGGTAAGGTCTGATTAGCAGGTTTAATCTCTACTATTATTGTTTGACCTGTTTTAAATGTAATCTTAAGATCTATAAAGTAGCGATGATATTTCTTATCTACTTCATATAAGTATGGTATAACTGTTTCTTCACTAGACCAAGACTTAACATCTGAATTATTATCGCACCATTTAAAACAGTACTTCTCCCACATTGATCTAAATACAATGTTAGTAAAGTCTCCTTTATATTTATTGGGATTTTTAGGTTTGAATTTTCCAGAGTAAGCCATGAAAATTGTTATAAATAGTGTAAATATTTATTTATAGGAAATCATATGGCAACTAGGGCAACTATAAGAGAAGGCAACAAGTACGTTTATGAATATCCATTGGGTATTTCTGGTGGACTTGCGGACGGTTCTATACAAAATTATAAAGCTGTATTACAGTTTATACCGTTAAAGGTAGATGGTCAAACTATTAGCAAGTTTACAGGAACTGATTTAGGTATCTTTAATTTAGTAAAAAAGGGCACTGATCGTTTATTAGATGCAGTTGGACTTACCGACAGAAAAAAAGATAAAAGCTCACCTGATATAGATGCACAGGATATTAGAGATTTTAAGGATAAAGGCACGCTAGCAGATTTAAAAGCAATAGAACCTGTAAATTTTGATGATAATTTTGGTAAAGAATTAACACATAGAGTATATTTGTATATGCCTATGACTGTACAACAAATGGAAAACGTTGCTGTTGGACCAGAAAGTTTAGGAGTAGTAGGAGGTACTATAGCAAGTGTTATTCGAGGTGGAGACGCTACACTGACAGGAATAACAAGTGCAGGAGCTAGAGGTGCAGTTGGAGGAATTATGGATTTTGTTAGTGGTAATGCTTCGAAAGAATTAGGATCATTAATAGCTAATAAAATTGCAAGTAGGTTAAACACACAAGCGGGTGTGGGTGTACAGAGTGCTACGCGAGTACAGATTAGTCCAAACACAAGATCCATATTCAAACAAGTTAATATAAGAGAGTGGAACTTTTCTTTTCAATTGATCCCTACAAGTGAGAAAGAATCTATAGAAATAGAAGATATAATAGACTTTTTTAGGCATGAACAATTACCAGAAGAGCTTGGAACTGGTCAAATATCAATGGCTTATAAGTTTCCTAATCTAATGAAGATACAAGCATTATATTATCAAACTGATGAAGAAGGAAATTATCTTGATTATTTTCCTATTATTACAAGGTTTTTACCAGCATATTTACAATCAGTAGATGTTACCTATAACACAAGTGGTATGTCATTTTATAGTAATGGTAAGTTTCATGATGCAACATTAAATTTAAAGTTTATTGAATATAGGCCATTAAATAAACAAGATATCAAGAGAGAAAGAACATATCTCAATAGAGCTACTTTAACAAAACCAGCATACGGAGCATCGGGGAAATAATATGCCACATTTTGTAAACTTTCCAAGTGTATTATATCAATTTGGTAATGAATTAGATCCTGTAGTATTTCAAAAACTAGGTACCTATGTTGATGTATTAGATCAAGTAAAAGATGATATTACAGCATATGCTGATTATACTATTCTGGACGGTGAAAGAGCTGATGTTTTATCTTTTAAATTATATGATGATATACGTTACTATTGGTTATTCTATTATATTAATGATAATATTAGAGAAGAAGGATGGCCTCTTTCTGCTCAAGAAGTATTCGAACAGATGGAAAAGTATTATCCTCATCAATTTATTCGTACATTTGATAATTGGTTTAAAGGTGATTTTAAAATAGGTAATCGTGCTACTGGTAAAAAGAGTGGCGCATTTGGCGATATAGTACAAACACAACCAGACCTAGGTCAAATTATAGTTAACGTTGAAAATAACCTTTCATTTCAAAAGGCTGAGATTGTAGAAGCTGGATTTGGTTTCTTTAATCCTGATACGATAACAGTACAAGGATTTGGTAGACAATATGATGCAGTGCATCATTATGAAGATGCAAATGGAAATTATGTGGACATAGATCCATTACAAGATGCATCTTCACTTGTAACTCCTATTACATTTTCAGAAAGATTTGTATCAGAAAATGAAAAGCGACGTAGAATAAAAATAATTAAACCAGATGTAATAAATCAAATATACACAGAATTTAATAAAGCATTAAAATAATGTCACAAGTAACATCGTCAAGTGAATTTGAATTTAGAGATGTAATCTTAAGCATACCCGAAAAGGGTATAGAAGTTGATATATCATTATCGATTTTAGAACTATCACTCTTTGAATCAGTCAATGTGGCGCACATTGCAGGTCAAATGTTATGTGCTGATACAGAAAATATTTTTCAAGAATTACAGATGGATGGCACTGAAAGACTTACACTAAATATAATATCAACTGAATTTGAATACACATTTACAAGAAAATTTATAATTACTAGAACTATTGGTAAAGTTCAAATAGGTGAATCTGGCCATGCATATACTTTTTATATTGCAGAAGAATCTTTTTTTACTGATGTACTAAATAAAATTTCAAAAGCATATAGTGGTAAGCCCCATGAAATTATAAAAAGCATTCTTTCTACTGAATTTAGCAAAGAGTTAAATCTAATTGGTAAAGAAACTGCTCAAGCGCCTTTCACATATATATCGCCATTTATATCACCTTTTAATATTATAGACAATATAAGAAAAAGATCTTGCGATGCAAATGGTTATCCATTCTTTGTATATGCTGCACTAAATGATGATAAGATTAGAATGAAAAGCTTGTCTACAATGTTGGAAACGTTACCTATCAATAAAATACCATTTACTTATAGTACAGCACAAAATTATAGTTTTGATATGGAACGACAATTAACTAATATTGAAGAATTTGAAGAGATAGGTGCCAATGATACTGCAGAATTATTACTAAAAGGAGCAGTACAAAATCAATACAATACTTTAAATATTAGTACTAGTCAAAGAAATGAAAATACTAGATTTAATATTACAGATATATTAGATGCAAAAGAAAATTCTATTTTTAATAATGATTTTGAATTTAATAATAAGAAGCTAAATGAGTATGATCCAAATGTAATTTTTAAACTAGTAAATTATACTACTGAAGATGAACTCGGATATCACGATGAAGCTGATATTGAAAAACATGTAAATAAAATGAAGTCTGATTCTCTTATTGCAGCATTAGAAAAGAAAAAAATAAACATTGTTTTACCAGGAGTATTAAATTATATAGATGATGTTGTATTCATAGGCGAACAAATAATAATTAATCTTCCTAAACATAATGCCGGAGTATTGGATGAAGTAGCTAGTGGTCCTTATATTGTTTTACAAACTAAGCATATGTTTACAGAAAATAAATATAGCATGGGTTTGACTTGTAGTAAATTAACAAATACAACAGATACAACTATTGCTATTGGCCCCAAGGGGTATGAGAGTCTATGAATAAATTTTACGGTAATAACATAAGATGGTTCATAGGAATCTGCGAATGTATTTCAGATCCATTACACTTAGGTCGTGTTCGAGTTAGAATTTACGGCATTCATGGTGAGAATTTAGATGAAGTACCTGAGTCTTCATTACCATGGGCTACTGTAATGATACCAACAACTGAAGATGGTGTAAGTGGATTAGGTAGAAATCCTAATTTAAAACCTGGGGCAATGGTATTTGGCATTTTTACAGATGGCGATATGTCACAACAACCAATGATTTTAGGTTCAATGCCAAGAATAGAAATTAGAGATAAACAACAAGAAGTACCAAAAAATAATGATGCACCAGAAGTATCAACAAAAGATATAACTACTAAAAATAAGTCAGAAACAAATAATGAAATACCTAAAAAAGGAGCAATTGCATATACTAAAGGATTAGTAGGTACAAAAAATGTAGAAAAAGCATTTAACTTCTTAATTAGTAATGGATACAAACCTGTAACAGCTGCTGCAATACTTGGCAATTTTATTGTAGAATCTCAGGGAGAAGGTCAAGGCATTAGACCAAATGCAGTAAACAGAGAGAATGTAGAAAATCCAGAACTTTCATACGGTATTGCGCAATGGAATCCAGGACCTGGGGCATTAAGAAAACAAGAGCTTGTAGCATGGGCGACTGATAGAAGATTAAAATGGTTTACTGAATCACCTGTGGATGATGAAGCTTTATTAACTCAATTACAGTTTTTTCATTGGGATTTTAAAACTCAGAGGCCAGGTTTTTACGGATATAATGATGTAATAGCAACAGATAATATTGCAACTGCAACTAAAATTTTTATGAATAAGTATGAAAGACCACATCCTAGTAAAGCAAAATTAGGTCAAAGAATCAAAAATGCTAAAGTAACGTTGGAGACTTTTGGATGAGTATTGATAAAAAAGATGTTAATCTAACGTTATTAACTGCATTCAAGAACTCTAACTTTATTATAGTTGGAGAGAAGGCGCTGCAAGCTGCTAATGCAAGTAAGCTGCAAACTGAAACTTTATTAGAAAGTGATCAGTCTATTAGTGGCATTAAGAGTATTTCTAATATTAATGTTGCACCGTCTATAGCACAACTTGATACAGTACTGCCAGCAACTAGTGTAAATGATTCAGATGATTCTGATATTAATCTTATTACTGGTACAAGATCAAAAGCAGGTCGATTAAATACTGTAATTGGATCAGGGACACCTCAAGCAGTTGGCCAGTCTCTAGCAACAGTTACAAATACGAATGCTAGTACGTTTAGAAATGAACTTAAGACTATAGCAGTAGAAGATGCGAAGCCAATAGTATTAGATATTGATATAGTATTAAATGATGGTGTCGATGCACAGTCCGGATTTTCTACTTCTATTAATAATTTCAATCTTTCATTTAATAATTTAATCGGCAGTAGTACAAATTCATTATTGGGTAATTGTATACTCAATATACAAAACGGTATATTTCCTATCTTAAATGCAATAGTTCCTAATATATCTAGTACTTTTACTAATACAATAATAGGGTTATTATTATCGAATAGAAAAATAGACGCTGTAAGAGAACTAGAAAAAAAATCTACTTTATCGGCTGAAGAAATAGAAAAAAAATTAGATGAAGTACCTGTATCTCAGAATAATGTTGAAAATAAGCAAGTAAAAGATCTTGTAGGTAAAAAAACTGTACCTGCTTATGTGTTAACTTCACAAGAAAGTCTATGGTTATCTGAGAATACACCAACGTTTGGTTCTTATAGATTCGATGTAATTGGAACAAAAGAAGAATTAATTTCTGAATTAAGAAATACTTCTAGAGATTTTACAGAGTTTGTTGTTCACTGGACAGAATCATTTAAAAATCAAAACTTGACAGCTGAAGATATACATGAGTGGCATTTAGATAAAGGTTATACGGGAATAGGTTATCATTTTATTATTACGCGATCCGGCATGCTGCAAAGAGGCCGACCGCTTAATCTTATTGGCGATCATGCACCAGAATTTAATCATAATCAATTTTCTATTGGCATTGCATTTGTAGGTGGGTTTAACTGTTCTACACTTACAAAGAATCCCGATAGGTTCTTATCATCAGAAAGTTTTACACAATCACAGTGGACTACATTTGATATGTTTTGTGAAGCATTTTATACAGTGTTACCTGCGGGCCAGGCATGGGGTCATAACGATATAAGCAATTTAAATACTGATCCTGGATTTGATGTTCCATCATATGTAAAGAAAAAGTTTAATAAAGAAAATCATTTGTTAAGAGGTGATGTTGAGGGTTCTTCTTTATCGTTTCAACAATTGGCTGATTTTGTAAGAAGTACGACTGGAGAAAATTTGATATGACGACAAGAAATGATAAGTATTTAGATAGAATTTTAAGACTAGGCCAGGGAAAAGCTGATACTCAGGGTACTAATAATAAAGCATTTGTAGATCCAAATAGCGAATATCCACGAAAAGAGAATCATAATCAGTCATCAATTAATCAGGGTGCAAGAGGAGGCGGTGGTCATCAATTATCGATAGGTGGATCAGTAGAAGGTATTAGTTTAGATCTAGAACCCGTGGCAGAAACATATTACAGTAAGGCAGATATAAGAGAGACAGCTGCAGGTCATGTAATAGAATTAAATGATACACCTGCAGGTGAGCGTGTACTAATTAAGCATAAGACCGGAGCTGGTATAGAACTTAGGCCAGATGGCACAGTACTTGTTGTATCTACAAAGAACAAAGTAGAAGTATGTCACGGTAGTAATGAAGTAATTGTAGAAGGTGAAGCAAACCTAACCTATAAAGGTAATTTAACTCTTAATGTAACAGGTGATTTTAATGTCAATTGTAGAGATTATAATGTCCATGCTCGAGGCAGTAAAACCGAGCAGATCGACAATAATTCGAAGACGTCTATATTTGGAAATTCTGGTAATTCGGTTTCAGGTAATTTTATACAAAGTATTGCAGGCAATACTACGAACCTTACTTTGGGTACACAGACTCTTGTCACGAAGGGGAATCTAGTCGTAGCAACAGAAGGATCAGCTGAAATGGTATCAGGTGGGCCCAGTATACTTACATCAGAAGAACAATTTAATATATCTTCACCTGATGTTAATATTGCTGCAACAGAAATATCAGTATTTGGCACTAGAGGCACTATCGGAGGTGGCGATACAGTACATTATGGACGAACATTTCATGGTAATTTAAGAGGTACAGCATTACGAGCAGCGGCATTAGGAACAGTAACTGGACAATTTGGTGGTTTCTCTATATTTTCTTCTACTAATCAATTACTCAAAGAGATTGGTGGTTCATTTAGTACTGAGGATAGTGCAGATGCTGCAATAGGATTTACAGCTACTGCCAATCCTACGCTTGGAATGACTAATTCATATTTGACTGTATCGGATCGTGGTATACGTAAAGTTAAAATTGATATTGATGATTATCTGAAGAATCAACTTCTATTACGTAACTATTCGGTAGAAGAAGTACGTGCTAAGATGAGAGATAAAAATAACAGAGACTTTAGTGAATGGACAGCATATCAAATCGCTTCTGGTGTATTGAATGCAAATTATGCAAATAACGTACCATCATCATTTGGTTCTATTGTATTAACTAATCAACCACAAGAACGTAGAGGTCTTAATAGTATTGGTCAGGTAGAGCCATTATCTGTTGTACAAAAATATAAACCACGGCAGCTAAAAGTAAAATTTAATATATTACCTGAACTAGAATTTAAAAATAATATGTCTGGTATAATAACACAAAATACACTGATTAACCATGATATATCTATGGGTAAATTTGTAGGTTTTGATGATCATGGTGAATTTAATAACCTAATAAATGCTGATAAACAACAAATAGCTAAAAACTATTTTATTATAACTGAATTAATGAAATTAGTTTCTAATACTAATCATTATCCTACAGAATTAGAAAATCATTCATTAATAGTAGTTGAAGGATATTATTCACCAGAAAAATTTGGCATAGGCTCACCAAATAATATTAAGACAGAAGTACTTACTACAAATAGCACACTCGATCTAAGATCTAAAGGTCGTGCAGTTGTACTAGAACTAAGAGATCAAAAAGGTAAAGTAGATAAAGAAGCAACTTTTCAATTAGCTAAAATGTGGAGTGATGTAGGAACATTTGATAAACTTATATTAGATTACGACACTTATAATCCTAATGGAGAACTAAATGCTCAAATAATATTAGAAGTTCCAAATATTACATCTTTTACAAATATAAAATTTACTCGCAGTGTACAGACTCTATTTAATAATAACGTGCAATCTAATGATGCATTAGTCGAAATAGAGTTATAAATAGATGAAAAAGGTTTAAAATGGCAAGACAGTTATCAGTTGAAGATGGAAACTTAAGAAGCTCGATACTTACATCGAGACAAAAAAAGTATTCAGATATACATTTGTCGTTTGAAAAAAAACCTAGTGGAGATATTTTTAAAAAAATAGAAGCGGAAGCAGTAAAGCAATCCGTTAAAAATATAGTTTCTACTAATCCAGGCGAAAAACCATTCAACATGGATTTTGGTTCAGACATTACTGGAATGTTATTTGAACTTTCTAATGGTATGGCAAATTATGCAGTAAAGGACCAGATTACAAACTCTATAAACAAATATGAGCCGCGGGCAAGAGTATTAGATATTGAGTGTAATGATGATCCTGATGCTAATTCTCTTAGAGTAAAAGTTATTTTTAGAGTTTTGTCTACAGGAGAAATTGTTGAATTAGACACTAGTGTATCGAGGTTAAGATAAATGGCAACTACAATTAGATCGACTGATTTAGATTTTACAGATATAAAAAATAATCTAAAGCTTTCATTAAAAAATAATACAGAATTTGCAGATTTCAATTACGAAGGTTCAGGTATTTCTAATCTGCTTGATGTACTAGCATTTAACACACATTACAATGCACTTATTGCAAATATGGCATTGAATGAATCTTATCTTACAACAGCACAATTAAGATCATCTGTTGTTTCACTTGCCGAAGCCATAGGATATATGCCCGCATCTAAGACAGCCTCATCGGCAACAATCAATATATCTGTAAATACAGGAAATCTTGCGGGTCGTCCATCATTTTTATCATTACCGCGTGGAACTAAATTTACTACAACAGTAGATGATATAGCATATACGTTTGAAACAGTTGGTACAATTACTGCTCAAGATGATGGCGCTGGTTTATATGTTTTTAAAGATATCTTAGATTCAGAAGCTATTACAATAAAAGAAGGAGCTAATACACTAAAAACTTTTATTGTTAGCGAAAATTCTATTGACACAACATATGTCATACCTGACAAAAATATTGATACTACAACAGCGTTTGTAAGTGTATTTGACGATTTAACAACAACTAATTTTACTAGCTTTACAGATTTAAAAGATGCCGATACAATTGATGATGAGTCAAAGCTTTATATATTAAGAGAAACACCTAATGGATTTTATGAATTATCTTTTGGTGATGGTTTTACTTTAGGTAAAGCACCAGCAGCAGGTAATAGAATAGAAGTTGAATATCTTTCTACTAATGGTCCAGATGCAAATGGAGCTACAACATTTACACCAGTGAATCAAATTAGTGTGCCTAATGCTGCTGGTAATACATCATTTACTTTATCTGTTACTACTGTTAGTAAATCAGTTTCTGGATCAGAAGCAGAGACACTAGAATCTATTCGTAAAAATGCACCATTCTCATATGCATCTCAAAATAGAATGGTTACAGCATCTGATTATGCTACACTTGTAAAACGTAACTTTGGTTTTCTTATAAAAGATATACAAGCATATGGTGGTGAGGATGCTGTTCGTCCAGAATATGGATGCGTTTTCTTATCGATAGTATTTAAAGATGATGTAACACAGGCAACTATAGATAAAACAAAAGGTGATATAATTGCTTTAGGTAAACAGTTACAGGTCATTACATTTGATATTAAGTTCGAAGATCCTGATACTACGTTTCTTGAAACATCAGTATTCTTTCAATTTAATCCTAAGTTTACATCATCATCAGTCCAAGAGATTCAAAGTAGAGTTGATGATGTAGTTACAAACTACTTTGCTGATAATACAGGTTTATTTGATCAGTCATTTCGTAGATCAAATCTTCTAGCGTTAGTTGATGAAGTAGATCCATCAGTACTATCTTCACGAGCAGATTTAAAGATACAAAAAAGATTTGTACCGTTTATAGGCACTATTGAATCAGCTACATTAAAGTATGCATCACCAATCGCTGAACCAGATCCAATTAAACATGTTATAACATCGACTCCATTCTTTGTAGATGGTAATAGAGTAGTAATAAAAAATGAACTAAATAGTACTAAACTGCAATTAATAAAAACAACAGATAGTTCTGTTCATGTAGATAACATAGGAGAATATGCACCTTCTACTGGTATTGTATCATTAACTGGAATAAAGGTTGATAGTATTGTAGGTGGTAATGACTTTATTAAAATATCAGCAGATGCTGCAAATCCATCAGTATCTTCACCTGGACAAAATCAGATCGTAGTATTTGATGATGGTCCATCATTTGTACAAGCAACAGTAGTTACAACGAGCTAATATGTCACTAGATAAAACATTACGCGATATTAATCGTAGACCAGTATCGGTCCTAGATAAGAAACAAATATCTGGTGTACTACCTGAATATTTTCAGACTGAATATCCTAAGTTCGGTAGATTTCTTGAAGCATATTACGACTATATGGATGGTGATACTTCGCCAGCAAAATTGATTGACGAATTATTTTTATCACGTGATATTACACAAGTTGATATTGACTTGTTATCTTTTATCGAAGATGAATTATTATTAGGTCAACAATTCTTCGAAGGATTTAAAAACAAAAGAGAAGCTGCTGACTATTCAAGCACATTATATAAATCAAAAGGTACAAAGTATAGCATCGAACAATTCTTTAGAGTGTTCTTTAATTCATTTGTTGATGTAGAATATACAAAAGAGAATATTTTTATTGTAGGTAATGTACACGATTTAAAGAAAGAAAAAGAAAACCATAATGCCGGCATAACACCATATGCACCAGAAATTACAGTATCTGCATCTAGAATAGGACCCGATGAACAAAGGTTTTTAACCGACGATAAGTTATATCAAAAGTATGCATTACTCATAAAGTCTACATTACCAATAGATACATGGAGAGATATATACAAATTATTCGTACACCCGGCAGGTATGTATGTTGCTGGTGAAGTTCAGATTGTAGGTGTTGCAGAAAAAGATTATTTAGCAATGCCTGATGGTATTGCAGATTCTGCAGGTCCTATATTTGCTGGTGTAGCAGATGTTGCTATATTACAATTTAATGCAACTAATCATATTGTACAACAAATTCTACCAACACAACAAACCTTTACGCTTGCGCCTATACAATTAGGACAATTTCAAGGTGGTAATATGACACTAGCAGAATTTGATAGAAATTTTGATACACTTGCAGAAGGTACAAATGCAGGATCACAAACATTCGACGAAGATAGTGTTGTAGGAGATTCTTCATATCCAAGAATGTCAAGTAATAACCAATTACTTATTAATTTTAGTAACGACTTCTTCTAAAACTAGTATAAATAGTGATAACTTTTAAAGAGAGATAACATGGCTAGACAAACTATTAATACCGGAGCGAGTGCCAACGATGGTACGGGTGATTCCTTACGTAATGCCGGTAATAAAATAAATCAAAACTTCCGAGAGTTATATCAATTTCTTGGCGAAAGCGATCAGGTTTCTCCATATTTGTTTATTGATTCAGATGGTATACACTTCAATGGCGATAGTGTAAATAATTTTATAACACATGTTAAAGTAATTGATCCGACTCAAAGTAATACTGTTACAATACCAGATTCTAGCGGTCAAGTTGTCTTAGATACAGCTGCGCAAACACTTTTAAATAAAACATTAGCTGCATCTGCATTATCACAACCAAAGATAAAAGATGATGATTCTAGCCATAACTACGAAATAGTTCCAGGTGCACTCACTGCAAATAGACAAGTAAACTTACCTAGCTTAGCTGATAGTGATACATTTGTAATGACTAAGGTGGCACAAACATTAGAAAATAAAACAATAGATTCAGCAACTGTTAACTTTCCAAAAATTAATCAGATTTTAGATACTAATGGAGCTACAGTTACAAAATATGAAGCATTCCCTAATGCAGTAAATTTTGTATCACTTGGTAATGAAGCAACAGGTTTTAGTCCATCAGTGTATGCAGATGGAGCTGATACAAATATTAGTTTAGCATTAGGTGGTAAAGGCGATGGTGCAGTATTATTAGATACAAGAGTTGCTGCAAATAGTTCGACAATGACAGCTTCTGGTAACGTAGATCAAGAAATGCCGTTAACAATATTTAATTCATCCACACCACTTACTGCATTTGTTCTAGATGGTACAGTAATAGGTGAATTAAAATACTTTGTCAATAATGGTACAGGAACAGTCACTGTACAACCAAATAATTTTGCCGGCGGTACAAATACAACATTTACACATAATCAAGCCGGATTTATGATATGGACTGGTGCAAATTGGCACCTAGCATCAAAACAATAGGATAGATAAATGCCAGCAATAGTTACAGATAATTTTAAAAGACGAGTCATTGATACTCTCATCAACGATGTAGATAGCGCAGGAGTGAGTTATCACGTTGCGGTTGGTAAATCTGAACCATACGATTCAGCTGATACAGTTATCACTCCTATTCAAAACATTCGTGAAATTAGAAACGCACAGTTATCAATGCAATCAGTAAAGATAATTACTGATCGATCATTTTGTATAAGAAGATATAATTGGTCATCAGGATCAGTTTATTCAGCATACGATGACAACGTTACTGAAGTTCCAGACAATCAACCTTTTTATGTGTATACAGATGAACAGTATGTTTATATATGTTTAGAGCAGGGTAAAAATGCGGCGGGGCAACCTGTTACTTCTACAGTTAAACCTACTGGTACAGGAGATCACATAATCACGGCAGATGGTTACACATGGAAATTTTTGTACTCTGTCGGTGCTTTGCGCGAAAGTAAATTCCAAGCATCTAACTTTATACCAGTCAAATTAGTTACTAGTATAGACTCATCATCATCTATTGATGACACTACACAGTTTAGCGTACAGCAAAATGCTACTCCAGGGGCTATTGTTGGATACAGATTAACTAATACTGGATCAGGATATACATCGGCTCCTACTGTTACAATACAAGGAAATGGTAATGGTGCTAAGGCTACAGCATTCATTGACGGTGGTTCAGTGTCTAAAATAGAAATGGCTGAATCATCTGGTGTAAAAGTATTCGGAACAGGATATGACTTTGCATCAGTAACACTTACAGGTGGCGGCGGTACAGGTGCTAAAGCCGAACCTATACTATCATTTAAAAATGGTTTTGGCGCTGATCCAAGAGACGATTTAAAATGTACATCACTTATGTTTAATGTAAAACCTTCAGGTGATGAAGATTCCGACTGGGTTGTCAATAACGACTTTAGGCAGATTATGTTAATACGTAATATAAAAGATTCTGCAAACGGCTCTATATTTACAGGTAATACTGGTAATGCTTTAAAAATGATGAACATATCAAGTATTAATGCTGCATTTACAAGAGATCAGATTATAGAAGGTAACACAACAGGTGCTAAAGCGGTCATTGATACCCTAGATGAAAATTCACTTTTCTATCATCAAAATGAAGAAACAGGATTCTTATCATTTCAAAACGGTGAAGTAATTAACGAACAAAACGCATCAGGTACTGCTACTATCGATAGTGCGAATGTGCTTAGCGCAAGAGATGTTGATCCGGCTACAGGCCAGATTCTTTATATAGATAATAGAGCAGCTGTTGCAAGATCTGACGATGCTACAGAAGATATCAAGATAATCATTAGGTTATAAGGTTATAACGAATGCCCAATACATTTAACAAAAATACTTTTGCAACGACATACAAAGATGATTTTGTAGATAGTGCTAACTTTCATAGAATCCTCTTTAATTCAGGACGGGCACTTCAAGCACGTGAGCTGACACAAATGCAAACGATTACTCAAACTGAACTAGGTAGATTGGGTAAACACATATTTAATGAAGGTGCCGCAGTAAATCCAGGTTCAGTAAATGTTAATAACGCATATGAGTTTATAAAATTACAAGATGCAACATTACCGTCTGGTAATTTCGTAGGTGTAACACTTACATCGGGTACGACCTCTATATCTATGGAAGTATTAGAAGCGGTTGATTCAACTGGATCTGATCCAGCAACACTATATGTTAAATATACATCGACAACAGGTGGAACAGCAGGTTCTGTACCCGTACGTGTAGGGGCGGGTGAAACACTAACAGGTGGACCTGCAACTTTAACTGTACAAACAACTAATACACTTGCTAATCCTTGTACAGGTGTAGGTACGAAAGTATCTATTGCATCTGGTGATTTCTTTGCGATTAATAGATTTGTATTTGCAAAAGCACAAAGTTTTATTCTTTCTAAATATACTGGTAATCCAGATGCTACAATAGGTTTTAAAGTAACAGAAGATATTGTTACAACAGCCGATACAAATACATTGTTTGATAATCAAGGAGTAGCGCCTAATACTTCAAGCCCAGGTGCAGATCGATATAGAATAACATTGACAATTGCAAATCAAGCTGATTTAAGTAGTAGTGATAACTTTGTATATGTTGCTAAAATACAAAACGGTGAAATAGTTACACAAGTTACAGGTGTAGAAGATTATAATAAAGTTAATGATATTCTTGCATTACGAACACAAGAAGAGTCAGGTAATTATATTGCAAAACGTTTTGAATTAAACTTTGAAACAAATGACTCGGACGCTACTAAGTTAGATTTTAAAGTTAGTCAAGGTGTAGCATATGTAGATGGTTACAGATCTATAGTAGATGCTCCTTTGAGTATACCAGTATCTAAGCCACGAACAACTATTGCATCTAATAATAATGTTGTATCAATAGACTATGGTAATTATTTAGAAGTTTCAGGAAATAGAGGTATACCTAATCTTAGTGTATTTGAAAAATTAAATCTACGTAGTGCGACAGGCCATGGTGGTAGTACAATAGGTACGGCGCGCGTAAGAGCAATAGTCGAAGATGGTTCGAACTATAGAATTTATCTTTTTGATTTACAAATGAGTCCTGGTAATAATAGACAAAATACACGATCTATAGGTACAAGTGGAACAAACTTTTTCAATGTCATATTAGATAATAGCCAAGCTGCATTTAGAGAAACAGCAAACGACGTAATGTTATTTCCTGTTCCTAATGATAGACCTCAAGCAATATCAGACATTTCATTAACCGTACAACGTAGAGAAAATGTTGTTCTCAACGGTTCAGGACAAGGTACTCTAACTGCACTATCATCACCTGGTGAAACATTTGCAGATGACGATTTATGGGTTGCATCAACTACAGCTGCTAATGCATTTGCACCTACAATTGTTTCTGGTGGTAATGGCGGTACAGCTGCTCAGATTGGTGGCGGTCCGGGTGGTGCTACTGTTGGTGTAGCTTTCTATGTAAATAAAGCTCAAGCATCTGTTAGAAATAAAGTTTTAACAGAAACGACTGAAACAGTAACTGCAAATGCAGATGGTCATTTAGAACTTACTAATCCTGATATTTTAGAAGTCTTGCGTCTTACTGAAACAGACTCGGATGGTGCTAGCTTATCTGCACGATATACTCTTGATAACGGTCAACGCGATACTCATTATCAACGTGGAATTATGCGTAAAAAACCAGGACAAACAACGCCTGGTGGTAATGTGTTTATTAGATATAAGTTTTTTGCACACCAAGCTGGTGGTGACTTCTTTGCTGTTAA
>CEUT01068052.1_pt1 | contig 17684 bp, 28 predicted proteins | sample 531401 | NCBI WGS metagenome assembly CEUT01 (sample SAMEA2622821, study PRJEB7988) | marine metagenome | biome: marine biome (ENVO:00000447); feature: surface water layer (ENVO:00002042); material: "saline water (ENVO:00002010), including plankton (ENVO:xxxxxxxx)" | depth 5 m | reverse complement strand
CATATATTAAGTAAGGTTTATTATTAATAATAAAGTCTCTATTATTAGAATCCAAGCCTATAAAATTAGATATTATTATATAGTCTAATTCTTGCAGTTTTTGAATTGTACAATTTTGGCTAGCTATTTTAATTAAATCAAATTTTCTACTTAGATATGTGATGAGAACTTCATCATTTAATTCTGCTCCACCGGTAAGCTGTGAAGAGAAAAAGTCAGATATAAAACCTACCTTCATAAAATCTCAATCTTCTCTAATTCCTCTAGCCATTCTTTATCATCTTCAGAAATTGTCATACCTGGAATTGATAAAATATAATCAACGAATTGGGCTTGCATCGCCTCGTCTGTAAACTTGGAAACATTTGCTTTCTTTAGCTTTTTAGCCCTCGATAAAGCAGGGCCATAGTTTTTATATAATTCTCTTAAAGAATCTTTATATGACTGCTCTTCAGGGAAGCACCACTTTGAACCCTTTGGTATGACGCCTTCCCAAATTGCATTGTCTTGGACATCTCCCATTTTATAATCTATTTTTGTAAAGAGTGGCCGCACTTTTTCTTGAGTTTTACCTTTTCTGGTTGTCTTGACATTTGCATACAAAAAGTCCTTGTGACCGCTCCAATCAGGAGCAACAACAGGAAGACCTGCACAACTAGCTTCAAAAAGAGAAAGCCCAAAACCCTCACCGTGAGTAGCTGTTACAAGTGCTTTAATCTTGTCATGATGATATAGTGCAGATAATTGTTCATCTGTTAAATCACCATGAAGCAAATAGATTTTACACTTTTTATCTCCTAAACTCTCAACCAAGCTAGTAATATTTTGTCTTGTTATATGAAAATCGGGAGTTGAACAGTTCATTGAAAATATTTTTAAAACCATTCCAACGTTTTCGTTTCTAAATTCTTCTACAAACCATTTAACGGTATTCTCTATATTTTTTCGCGGACCCCACTGGCTAATGACAAGAAAATTAAAATCTGTATCAAAATCAACATTAAAATTTTTATCTGGCTTAGCTAGACGATTAGGATAATTAATGTACTCTACTGGAGTGTGGTTTTTAATTTCTCTAGTTTCTCCGCTTTTCATTTCAAGTTTATATCCTGTACCTTCGTAGATATCTTTTGAATGTTTAGATACAACTAAAATCTTATCCATCAATGAACTTTTTTGAATCCATTCAGGTGCAATTCTATCTGTCTCTATACCAGCAGTATAGCCAATATTTATTGGAGCAATTTTTTCAAATTCATTAGGAATAGTAACTTGTATTGACGCATCAAATTGACGCTCAGTTTCAGGTAAAGAAAATGTTTTGATTAACAATTGGTCAAACATTTTTCTTTCTTCATTATCTTCCCAAATCCACCCAGTTTGTCCCCATGGGATGTTAAAGGCATATACATCAAATATGTCTTGCCTAGAAAGCAAAGACCTAAGAGCAAATCTTGCTTGTTCACCATAACCAGAACGACTCATCATTGGGCCTTTTAAAATAATTTTTTTCTTCATATCGCTGCTAATCTCCAATTTGTATACTCTTTTCTATTTTCCCAACTACCAAAATCTTCATGTGTTTTCAGCATCAAATTAACCCAATTTTCCTTAAAAGAGTTAAAATTATAGTTTTTAAGCACATGAGCACGGCCTTGTTGGCCAAGCTTCTTTCTACCTTCGGTGCCGGCGTTATATAATTCCCTCATAGCTTCAAGAAAATCTTCTTTGCAAATCCTGTCTTCGTAAATCCATGGAACTTGTTGAGAACCTATTATAGCTTTTGAAGATGGCTGTATTCCTTGACCAAACCAATTTTCTCCATCTGTTACTTGTTCTTGTAAACCACCAGTCATAGTAACTACAATAGGTGTGCCACAGCTAAGACTTTCTAGTGTTGCTAGTCCAAAACCCTCTGCATCAGATATATTAACAGTTAAATCTGCAGCTGCATACAGTCTGGCTAACATCTCAGGTGGTAATTTTTGTACAGACAAAGTAACTTGACCGTCTTTGAGGCCTAATTCGTTTAATATTGAATATAGGTCTTGACCATGAGGGTCACCCGGGTCTGTGTGCATAATTAATTTTGCTTTATCATGACCAATTTCATCAATAAATTCTTTGAACCAATAGATTAAGCTACCAGATTGCTTTCTTCTTGCATTTCTATTATTCCAGAATACAACCATTGTATCATCATTATCAACCTCAAATGCTTGATTTCTGAAGCTTTTTCTATCTAAATCAGTCATAGGGGCAAAAATCTTGTCATCAACAGCATGTGGTATGTAATTAGAACGGACATCTGGAACTAGATTTTTTACTATATCATATGTCACTTTTGATATTGCTACTATGTTATCATTCGCAGCATACCATTTAGTATTAAAACTAGGATATGGATAATTATCCCAGACATGGTAGTAAATCATTGGAATATGTGCTCTAATTTCATTATCGAATGTCCACAACCATTCATAGAAACGAGGGTCGGTCATAAACCATAACATGTCAATTTTTTCATTTCTAATAATAGACCTGATTAATTCAGGAGTTCCGTAATCATCTACTGGATAGATTATCCAATCATCTCCATAATCACCCACCTTAATTGGCTCATAGTTTACATGCTTCATAGCTCCACCTAGGCTTATGATTTTAAACTTTCCACTTTCCAGCAAAGCTTGCATAACATACTTTGTTTGTGTACCTACCCCACTAGGAGATAAAGGGTGGTCACTAAGAGTTAATATTTTTATTTTTTCATCCATTGCAATGTACCTTATATAAATGACAGCGGTTGCATGCTGTCTTGTTCTTGATATATCTATTGCTGTTGATATTCTTTACAGCAGTCTCTAAAAGAGTAAGAGAGTTTTTTATGCGGCGTTCTGCATTAGTTACCCTTAAAACTTCTACTCTATCTTTTTTCGCAGTCCTCTTTAAAAGAATAAAATAAGTTTCGATGTTTTTTAAGTCAATATTGTGTTTTTTAGCAAAATAATTCTTATAAAAACTAAGTTGATAGGCTAGCATTTTATCCGTCTTTTTCTTCATATCCCAACCCCAAGAGCAAGTTTTCCAGTCAATAACATGATATTTGCCATCAGGTGTCTTGATAACCAAGTCAATAAAGCCTTTAAATTTTAAATTATTTGAATCAAATTCATCAATATTTTCATATAAAGCTTCCTCAACAGATATTAATTCAAACTCAGGAAATTTCTTCTTTAGAGCTGGTAATATTTCAGGACATAAGGCTTTACCTTGTTCCATAAATTGGTTTACGATTTTTTCTTCAATATTGCCAATTTTTTCAACCTCTTTTTTGAAGCTCTCAACAAATACTTCTTCTAAATTTATATTTGAGTCTTTGACACCCTCCTCGCACGCCTTATGGATAGCTGTTCCAAATGCTAAATATTGATTTGCTAGAAAGTGATCGACTTTATCAATATAAATTAACTTATGCTTATAAGTACACTCTTTCCAAGTTCTTAGCTCAGAGTAGCTTATCTTCTCTTTTGTTGGCAAAATTATTCCTTTTCAGATATTTTATTTGTTATTTTTTTAACTCTATCGCGGATAGACGGTCTTGGCTCTTCTTCTATTTCGATTTCTTCATCGACTTCTTCAATGGCAGGTTCTTTAATTTTAGCGCGGCGGTTTCTGGTTTTTCTGGTTGCTTTTGGCTTATCAAAAACAAAAGTTCCGCTTAGTTCACCGGTACCATAGTTTGATATTACTAAACCAAAAGTATCAACAGTTGGAACTAAAAGGCGATGTCCTTGTTCTTTTAACGCATTTTCAGCATCTATAAAAGAGTAAGATATTTTTTTATCTTTAGCATATTGTCTTTTTGGTAAAACAACCTCTATTATATATTGAGTTTTAGTTTCTTTAATCTCTACGTTCATAATACTATATTATAATAATTCCTCAATCTTTTCAAGTAAAATCGGACTTATTTCTGATAGTTTTTTAATATCTTTATGAAAAAAATAAGCCTCAAACCCGTTAGCAAAGTACTCTGATAAAGAAGTTGCACCGTATGGGCTGTAGAATAAATCACTTGTTAAATTCCTGAGAAATGAATATGTTACCTCCTTGTATAAAAATTCATCAAATTTAATGTCATATTCAACTTTATCAAAAGAATAATCCTCAACGTTGAAACCCTCAGAGCCCAAAAGATTATAAAGTTTTTCTCTTTTTTTCAAAAATTCCCTTTGCAAAGTTAAATCTGAATATATCAATTGATTGTGAACTTCTTCGACAGCATGAGCAACTTCGTGTATTAAATCGTCTGTCATATCATTTTCTGACTTTTGGTCGTTACCTAAAAATATCATCCCATTGGAATATGAAGCGTCTAAAGAACGACTATTCAAATGCTCAAAATCGCCAATATATATTGTATCAATATACTGAAGTAGGTGTAAAGGTACTAATTTTATTGCTTTCCTAATTACAGGAACAGGGTTAAATCCTTCAATAGTGTCTTTTATGAAGACATCAATATTCTCAACTCTTGCTCTTTTAAGTTTATTTTGCTGATTCTTTATGTAGTTCTTCATTTTTTAGCTTTTCACCCACTTCCACATCAGTTAATGCTTGATGATAGCCTCTAATAAAATTTTCTTCTGCTAAAGCTAGCACTACCTCTGGGAAATCATTAGCCATGACTTCTATAACCATTTCTGTTGTTATTTCATTATTTTCTGGATTTAATTTATTACCAACGTATTCAATAATACTTTCTTTGAGAGGGTTTTCTTTCTCTAGTTTTTCATTTAAATTATTATTTTCTATCTCTTTTTTATCACTAAATTCAACTTTCATCTCTTCTCCTTTATAACAATTGTGCAGCGATTGTAGCTATCTTAGATCTCTCACCTTTCATAAGTGTTACATGACCAGATACATCTTGCTCTTTCATTTTTTCAATAACATAACTCAAACCATTTGTTTTTGCATCAATATAGACATTATCAATTTGTTCAATATCTCCGGTTAAAACAATTTTTGAACCTTCCCCCACTCTTGTTAAGACTGTCTTAATTTCATGTTGTGTCATATTTTGTACTTCATCAATAATAATATATGCATTAGAGATAGAGCGACCTCTGATAAAAGTCATTGCTTCTATTTCAATTTGCCCTTTGGCCGTATACATATCCAAAGTCATTCTATCATCATTAAACAGGTATCTTAAGTTGTCTTGTATTGGCGCTAGCCATGGTGCCATTTTCTCCTCTAGAGTACCGGGCAAAAACCCAATATCTTTTCCGACTGCTTCAACGGGCTTTGTAACAATAATTTTTTTATACGTATCATTCTCGAAAACCTGCTCTAAACCTGCCGCTAGAGCCAACAGAGTCTTGCCTGTACCCGCTTTTCCGGCTAACGTAACCAAAGGTATGTCTGAATCTAAAAGGAGCTTAAAAGCCAGCAATTGCTCTTTATTTCTCGCTTTCAAGTTCCATGCTGATTTTTTGTTAGGTACAATCTTTAAAATATTATCTTGATTTATTGTTAAGGCTGTTCTTTTTTCATCTATCTCACTGACTAGTGTCAAAAATTGATTTGAATAAAGGGCTGGCATCACTTCTGGTAATTCTATCCATCCATTTTCATACACTTGATTTATCAAATCATCGTCACATATATACTTTTTTTCTCCAGTGAATAGGTCTTCGACATCTTCAAAAACTTCCTCAACAACGTAATCTTCAGCTATCATACCCAGAGCTGCAGCTTTTACTCTCATGTTTATATCTTTCGATACAACAATTACTTTTCTTTTTGGAAATAGTTTTTGTTCTGTCAGAGCTGTTGCTAATATTTGATTATCTGGGTCTTCTAAGTCAAGGTCGTCCGGACAAGAGAAAGGGTCATATTTCTTAACGGTTAAAAGGCCGCGGCCCTTGCCCATTCTTACTCCACGAAACAAATCACCATTACTTTTTATGTATTTGTCTAGAACACGGATAAATGATCTCGCATTTGCTCCAACCATATCTAAACGCTTTTTGTGTTTATCAATCTCATCCAAAACCTTTAGCGGAACTACAATATCATTGTTGCCGTATTTTAAATATGAGTGATAATCTGTGAGGTAGACACTAGTGTCTAAAATATAAGATTTTTTTGCCAATCTAGAATCCTTTGTCTAGAATAACTAGTTTTTAATTGATTTATTTTTTCTATTGATATCACATAAAACATGATTTACATCTTTGTCACAATCTAGTTTTTGTAAGTCTTCGATAGTTTTTTCATATTTATGTGAGGTATTTTCAAAATTAATTATTGGCTTTGGGTTCTCTACTACGAGAGTAGAAGCTGCTATAATAATAGAAAGTGGGTCCATAATTTTCAATCCTTTTTAAAATAAATTACTTTTCTAATATACTTATTATAGGACATGCCTAAATGAATATAAAATTTAAAGTTTTTTTAATTTATTTTGTATTAGTCATTATGACTTCATGTACAATATCAACTTGCAACCACGCCCTCAAAAAAGATGTAATTGATTATCCAACAACTGGGTTTGCTAAAATACACAAAGTTTTCAGTATTACAAAATGTCACGACAATCAAAGCTGCATGCCGGCAACTTTTGCAAATGTTGGGTCTGGTGCTTTTATCGCAGACTCAGAGACACACTCCTATGTTTTAACTGCAGGTCATGTTTGTATAACCGAAGTCACCAAAGAAACAATGCAAACAGTTGCTGAATTTACTGTAAAACTTTACGTTCAAAATTACACTGGAAAACTATACACTGCTGAAGTTATTCATGAAGATTACCGTCGCGATAAGAATGCTAACGACCTTTGTCTTTTGAGACTGGAAAGAGTTAATCATATAAATGTTAAATTGGCTGCTGAAGACCCCACTGTTGGAGAAAAAGTATATGCAATGAGCAGTCCAGTTGGATTGTATCATCCTCCTGCTGTCCCTCTTTTAGAGGGTAGATATAGTGGAAAAATAGCAGAGTATAATAAAGCAGGACTAGTAACGATACCCGCAGTTGGCGGTAGTTCAGGCAGTGTTGTTTTAAATGCCGATATGCAAATTGTTGGCTTAATATATGCAGCGGCGCACGGTTTTGAAAATGCCAGTATTATGGTTAGTTTAAATCAAATTATAAATTTTTTAGATGAAGGGTTGATTGGCCAATTAGATGAACATAGAAATATTTTTCATCCCTATCCTTGGATTAATCATCCAACCACTTTTTAATCTGATTATTTTTAAGATTCTTTATTGAATTGAGTCTGTTTGCAAAAGCAGGTTTTCCAGACTTTTCGGCTTGAATTATTTGCTTGTCTAACTCTATAATCTCTCTCTGCAATTGATGAATACTTTTTGTTCTTATTTTTTTCATTTAAATATACTCCACATATAATCTGTATCTAAGAGCTATAGCATCAACACCAGCACCGGGAGGAGAATATGATGGATGCCAGAAAACATTTTTAACTCTATCGTGTTCCATTAATTTAAGAATAGAATCAATCGATAGAATTTCTATAGTTACCCTGTAACAATTTTTATCTCCCATCGAAACTTTTTTATGATTTTCCCAATTAATTCCATAAAATTCATCAACACCCTTATAAACTTCTTTAAGTATTTTTAAAGATTGGGCAGCAGTGGTCCTTTGTAAACGACGAGTAGTGCGCTTTTTTGTTGTTTTTTCTGTCATTACTTAACTCTTTTAATTTGATTTATTTCCCAATCATGACCTAAAATAGATTTAATTTTATATGCTTCAGTTACAGCTTCTGAAAAAGTTAGTCTCAATATACTTTTGTTTTTTAGTTGGTTATTTTTTGAATGCTGTAAAAGTAAGTTGAATTCTTTCATGAAAGGGCCTCCATATATTTTGATTTTATTATTTATTCATCTTTTTTTTCAGTAGAATCTTTTTTCTTTTTCTTTTTTTTCTTTGCTTTCTTAAGCAATTCTTTACACTCATCCCAAGAGCTTTTCTTTTCTTCAACTTCTACAATATCTGTCCCTCCAACCGGAGGTGGTGGAGCAGCGCTAGCAATTGGAAAACATAAAATAACTAACAACCAGGGCAAGGAATGTCGTTGGTGTCGCATATTAAACATTTAACTTCATCTCCCTTTTCGTGTAAAGCTTCTTCCACTTGTTTTATTTCTTTTGATAATTCGGCTTGTTTGATTTCAACTTCATCTAAGCGATACTGTACAACTGACCAAGTACCTATGATACCGGCGAGAGAGGCAACTATACCTATAACAGTTGCTAGTGTTTTGAGGTCGATTCTCACTCTTCGGCCCAATCCTTACATGCTTGTCCTTGTGGTGTATTTGATTTTGCTTTCGCACAGTTGTGTCTAGATTTAAAGCTTTTCTTTCTTTTTGTGTTTCCTGACTTACCTGTAACTCTCACGCCTTTTTGACCCCAGTGGATTCTCTTATATCCACCGCTATCACTTTTAACACATTTCATCCACTTCTTTCCTTTGCGCGTAGAAGAAGCTTTCTTTGTTGTTTTTGTACATTTAGAATTCTTTTCTTCTAATTCTTCTTCATCTAGCTTAACGCCGCGGCCCTTAAGTATATCAGCGCGGGTTACTTTGCCATCTCCCGTTAAATCAGGAAATGATTTTTTCTTCTTTTTCCGCTTTTTCTTTTTTTCTAAAACAAAAGCGACTTCTTCTTGAATAATATTTAATAAATCTTGTTTAGTCATTTTTAGTTATCCCTTTTTACCGGCTTTAGATTTCTTGCCAGATTTCTTTGATGTACCACAATCAGATGGCGTTGGTCTACAATGTGGATATTTTGCTCTCTTCTCCCCTGTTTTTCTTCCGCAAGACTTACAGGTTTTACGACCGCCTTTTCCTTTCTTACAAGTATTACAATCTACCCAACCTTTTGATTTTCCTTTTCCGCCTCTTCTGGAAAACCAACCGTGAAGTCCCGATTTCTTTTCTTTAGAAAAATTAGTTTTCTTTTTCTTCTCCAGCGCAAGTAAAGTTTCTTCTTCAACAATTTTTAAAATTTCATCAATAGTCATTGTTTACCCCTCTCCTGCCAGTCTAAAGAAATTTTGTCACTAGTTATTGGTCCACCCTTTGCCCAAGTTCGACACGCCCGGGCTGAATGGCATTTAAAATGATGCATCCAACAATACCCAAGACGGCCATCCTTATCTGATGTTGTACCTGGCATGCATTTGTCCATTCTTGGAGATATATCAAAAGCTATACAGTTTGAACAAAGTGATTTCTTTGCTGCTTTTTCAGAAGTTCTCCAATACTCTGCAATGTCTTTCCAGTAATCGCCGGGTTCATCAACATTTAACGGACCATATTGTATGTGTTCCGCATGAATTGCAGCATCCCTATTCTTAGTATTTAATTTAAGATCTTGGGTTGCTTTTGGGCATTTATGCCTTTGGCTACTAATAATCTTTAACTTAATCATTTTTCATCCTCTGGGTCTTTCTTTTTGAGGCCTCTTTCCTACTTTCTGCATAATCTAAAGCTTTTTTAAGTCTAGCTTTTACCTTTGGGTCTTTAGCATTTTTATATGCAGCTCGAACTCTTTGATGCACTAAATTAATTATCTGAGATTGCCTCTTGTGGGACTTATTTTTGAAACTAGATTTTGAAAAAGTATCCCTAATATCTGAAACTGAACTAAACTTAACACTTACTGTGTCACTTGGATTTTCATCTGTATATAATCTTCTTCCAGAGCCTTTTGGCTTTTTGCCTGTCCCTGTCTTAGGGTCATTACCTTCTTCTGCTTTTATACAATTTCTATATGTTTTCCCATACATCTTTTTTGTTTTTCGTGTAGGATGAGTTTTATATCCTTTTTGACATCTCTCATACAGCACAGCTTCAGCTTCTTCTATGAGAATTTGTAAAAACTTTTCATCATTCATTTTTTCTTACTCTTGTTTCCCCAGTTCTTCGCGCCAACTTTACGACACCTTACTAAAGCACCAGAAGCATACGCAGAGGGCCATACTTTATATCGCCTCTTAACTTTGTGATAACAGGCATCTTGCTTTTTCTTCTTCTTCTTCTTTTTTCGCTTTTCTTCTAAGTTGTCTTCTTTGGCTACCAAAGAACCAGAGCTAACTTTTTCAATTGCTATTTTGATTGATTCATCATCAGGAAAAAACTTTTTTGCTGTTGGAATTTCTTTGCCATCAGGGTCAAGAACATCATCATAGAATACAAATTCTCCTCCTACTGTTTTTTGTACAGCAGCCTTTTTAACATCCAACAAACCTTGTAATTGTTTTAGCAACTTGAGTCGAGGAGAATCTTCAGAGGAACTTTCACCAGGCATTGTATCTGCTCTAGCAATATCGTCGCCAGTTCTCATTGGAGCTGGAATTGTGTCAATAGTTGTATCTTTTGTAATTTCTGTTTGAAATTTTCTCCAATTTTCCATTATTAGTTTCATCATATTAAGCCTCTTTTATTGTTCCACTTACAGAAAATGGGTTAAGCGGTTTTATTTCAGCGGAAGCCAATAATTTATTTGAATCGTTTGGCTTTCCAGTTGGTGATACAGCTATCGTTATATGTGGTATATTTTGCTTATTCGGCAAACCGGTCTTAACAGTAACAGTCAAAACTTTATCATTTATTGCATATCCAGTTACCATCACTTCATCTTTTTGATTTAAATATTGGGCTGGATATCTAATAGATGGGCCATGAACCAGAGTCATGTGGTGAGGAAGGTTCTTATTTCTCTTAACGTCTTCCCACTCTTTTGGTATATTGACTCCCTGTGCTGAAAGTTGTTGTACTAGAGATTCTGGGTTGTCCAACATTAAACCAACATAGTTTATGCCAGTGCCTTTCATATCATAGCTTTCTGATATAAATTTTCTCCAGTTTTCCATTATTAACTTCATGCTTTTTCTTCCCTATATACGTCTTCTGAATTTAGGAGCGTATAAGTAAAACTGTTACTCCAAGTATCTGCAGCGATATCACAAAGATCCATAAACTCATAAAAATCTTTACTACTTCGAAAGACTTGGCAACCAGCACTGACGCCTCCCGTATCTTCTCTCGTATCAGACCCCACATGCTTGTGAATGTTGATACCGTACCACCCCTCATCTTCCTCTCCTTTGTAATCAGGTTTTGAATCCCTGTTATCATCTCTCCAGACTTTAACTTTAGCGCCCCTCTGAATTAAGGCTGTATATGTTTTGTGAGTACCAATCCTATAAGCTCCGCGATACTGGTCTGGAATTAGTATTGCTGTACCTTTGCTGTTAATTGGTCTTTTTAAAATTTTATGACCAGGCTCAGTGGTAATTTCATATGAATGAACCATCCATTTACCATTATTCTTGTAAAGAACAACCATATTATCATCAAACCGGTCTGCTCTTCCAGAAGCGTTTCTAATACCAATAATGTTTAGATTATAATCACCTTCTTCAAAAAAAGCATAGCCTTTATCTTCCATGACTTTTTTCATAGTATTCTTTGTGATTGTAGCGAGTTGTCCTTCTAAAATTCCCATACTTTAAATAGTATTAGGAGTTTTATTCTTCCGATTGTTCTTCAGCTTCTCTTTGTTGTCTGTTTTTATAGTATGGTCTAGAAAAGTATAATGCTAGCAGGCCATCAGTTGTAGCTGGTATTGTGCTTATTTCTTCATCTGCTATCAAAGCTTCTTGAGCTTCTTTCAGCAGTCTTTTTTTTACGTTATTGATTTTACCATTTAGTGCTAATTGCGACCACTCTTCAATACTCAATAACTCATGTTGCAATACTTTATAATCAAATTCTGTTAAAGTTATTTTTATTTCCATTTTATCTCCTTACGTTGATTACGTTGCCTTATAACCACTAAAGTGTGCTTGGTTTGAGTTTTCCCTCCCTCTAACTTTTAGATTAGTTGTGGATCCATTCTTTTGCTGAACTATAACTTTTGCGGTATCGTTTTTATCCATATTAATAATAGCAGTTCCAGAAAAAGAAAAATATAAAGCGTCTCCAGCAAAAACAGTCGGATCAACTATTCCTATTCTATAAGTTCTATTAGATGTAATAATGTCAACTAATATATGGTCTGCAGCATTATCCAAATTCAAAAGGTATACCATAGTACTTAAAACATATTTTCCACCAATTGGTGCAGTAAAAAGACCTGTGCTAGTATCATAGTTACTATCAACATCAAATTTTTCTTGATCCCAAATAATTGTTTGGTTAACTTCTGAACCCCCATTCATAGCTGTATCACCATCTAAATAGACGTGAAAAGCGGGCTGTCTAGGTAGTGATACAGAACCGGGAGAAGCTAATCTCATAGTTTCAAGAGGGGGCTCAGCAGCAGTAGATGCTTTCGTGTAAAATACTAAATCGCCAACGCCGGCGGAGCCTGAATCATGGTGAACAATAGCACTACCGCCATAAGTATCGGCTGTAGTTGTTAGCAATATTCCAGCTGTGTCATTAGTGCTATGATGACCCTCAATGACTACTTGATAATTATCCCAGTTTCCCAAATCACTAGGGGCTCCTAAATGATTTGTAACATGTAACTTTGCGCCAGGGGTTGTCGTCCCAACACCAACGTACTGATCTGGCATTAAAAGAACATCTTGGTCTGCATGTATTTCTAAATCTTCAGGATTATCTGTGTTTGCTGCGATATAACTATCTATAGAATCAAATATAATTTTTGACTGGTCCTTCATGTGCAAAGCCTGTAGTCCGCCATCAAAAGTAGCATAGTTAGTTGAGCCGACATATATATTTACATCATTATCAGGAAACAAGTCTAAGTTGTAGTCTGCATGTATTTCTAAATCTTCAGGAGATTCTGCGCTAGCTGCAATATAAGTATTTGTAGAATCGCCATCAAATGCTATTTTTGCTTCATTACGCAACTTTAAGGCTTTTTCTACGCCATCGAAGGTAGTCCATGCACTGGTTTCTGTTCCATGGAAAATGTGTACATCATCATTTGGCATCAATCTAATATCATCTTTAGCATATATATCCATATCTCCATTACTAGTGATTTCAATTGAACCGGTCATAGATGTATTATTGATATTGTAAATATAAAATTTTCCAACAAGGTACAAATGTTCTTGAATACCTTCTGGCCAATTAATTTTAGTTGGGGATATTCCTTGAGATGCTTGTTGTTGTAGTAGTATTAATGCTTCTTCTAAAAAACCAGGCATACTTTAATTAGTGTTTTTTATTTTTATAGTCTTCAATTGCTGCTCTAATTGCATCTTCTGCCAAAACAGAGCAATGAATTTTAACAGGGGGGAGGGAAAGATGCTCTGCTATATCTTTATTTTTAATTTTGCCTGCTTCTTCTAAAGACCTGCCTTTTATCCACTCCGTGACTAAAGAAGAGGAAGCTATTGCGGAGCCACAGCCATATGTTTTAAACTTTGCGTCTTCTATAACACCTTTGTCATTGACTTTTATTTGCAAGCGCATCACATCTCCGCATGCAGGGGCGCCTACTAAACCAGTGCCTGTATTTGGGTCATCTTTATCCATAGACCCAACATTTCTAGGATTTTCATAATGATCAATTACTTTATCTGAATATGCCATAATTTATACCGAAAAACTTTCTCCACAGCCACAGGTCCTTCTTGCGTTTGGATTTTCAAATTTAAAACCTGATTGATTTAATTCATCTATAAAATCAATTTGTGTTCCCATTAAATACAAAAAACTTTTAGGGTCCACATATATATTAACACCTTTATCTTCTACAATTCTATCTTTGTCTCTTGGATTAGAAAAGCCTAAAGTGTAAGTAAACCCAGAACAACCGCCTCCCTGTACGCCCGCTCTAATTCCACTCTCTTCTTTATTTTGAAGTAAATTTTTAATTTTATTTGCTGCTGAATCTGTTAATGTTATCATGATTTAATTATAACAAAGAATAATTAAATTGTCAAGTTTGTGGAGGTGGCGGGAGTCGAACCCGCGTCCAGAATCTTTCAAATAGCACGTCATTCACAAGGTTAGTTAGTTTTAGGCTCTAACAAGCACACACAATAAAAGACAAAAGTTTTGCAACTTTGGGTTTCAAGGTTGTTGCCACCCCGAGATAATTAAGCAGCTTGTGCGAAGTTATCTAGTTCAACGTCATTATTTGCGTTTATAATTTTGAGTATTTTTACTGTGGCCATACTCACACAGCCTTGCACGCAGTATCATCCTTACCCTGTCGAAACCAAGTCACCCCCTAATCACAGCAGTTTTCACATTCACATGTACAACACTTACAGCACTTACAGTTATTTGAATTAGACATAATATTACCTCCTAAATAAACTACCATTCTGTGTCTACTAATATATTTAGTTTGTTATAATAGAATAAATCAAAAGTATCTGTATAATGTTTGACTTGATATATTCTATTAGGAATATTAGTCTTCCTTAATTCTCTTCTAATACCATAATCGTTTCCACCTTCCCAAGTTTTATCACCAATAAAATGAATTTCTGACATATCTAATTCTAAACCAATAAGGTGTTTTACAATTTGACCCTTATCTCTACCAACTGGAATAATATCGATACTTATTGAACCACCAACTGTAGCTGATAAACCTGGATAGTTTTTGTTAATAAAATTTACTATTTCTTTTCTTTCGTTTTTAACTTCATCCCATTTACTATATTCTATTCTTTCAAATCTATCAGCGTTTCTACCAACAACACTGAAATTTATCATGCCTATTCTTTCTTCTATATGATTACCAGTCTTCTTGTTATATTTTGTATTATCAATAAAATTCTGCAGATCTTGTTTTAAACTTTCATGAAATGGAAAATTAACTCTATAAATTGTTTCTAGTTTGTTTGAGAGTAGATGGTTTCCCATGCAACAAAAAACACCTTTTGTTAAAGATAAGATATCTTCAGGGACCTGTTCTTTTAGCTTATTAATATCAGAACCAGTTGCAAGAAAAACATTTTTATCTTGACACCAGTCTTTAAAGTGATAATGCATATTATCTGTCATTTTTTGTCTTGGCATTGTGAGTGTACCATCAACATCAAATATATAGACTTTACCGGGATTTATCGAAATCATGACTATTATCCTTAATTAAATTAAATTTTTTTATTTGCTTTCTTAGATTTGATTTATCCATATTTAGGATTTCAGCTGCTTGAGCATAAGATTGACTAGTAGATAGTGCAAAGTTAAGTATAGCATATTTTATGATTTTGTCTATACTATTAAATATAGGTAATCCAAAAAACTTACCATTTAGAGACTTAGCAGTGACTTCTAATTTAGCTGTTATAAGATCTTCTAAAGTTAATCTAGATATTATATTCTCAAATTCTTTATTTATTATTTTTTCTTCTTTAAGTTTCTCTAAGTGAGAATAGTAGAAATTTTTACCTTTTTTCCTATCACTCACTTCGAAACTACCTTACCCAACCACCTCAACTAAAATATCATATCTTAAATAAGAAATAAAATTTAATTGATTTATATCATTGCGATTCCATCGCTTCTTCATAAACAACATGAAGAACATATCATGAATTTATCTCAAAAACAATAGAAATATTTTTATTTTCAAATTTCAGTTTCTTCATCTCCGGCCAAATCAAAGCCTAAATCCTCATCACCCGGTAAATCATCGGCTTCGGCAGCGTTCGGATCATAATCAGGAGACTCAGGTTCTTGCAAATTTGCTGGATTTTCCAACTCCGATTCAAACTGGTCCATATATAATTTTGTGTTTGTTAGAGCATAATCTCTAAATTCTTCTCGGTCTTTTTCATCCATGCCGGCAAAATGCTTAATTATTGTAGACTCTACATCTTCGAAAGCCTCAAGTGCATTTTTGGAGCCTTTCTTATCAACATCAGAAATTTCAACATCTCTTGGGTCATCATCGATTGTTGTTTTTTCTTCTTCTTCTGAAGAACCTGTGACGTCTGGTACGTCAATGAACTTTGACATGTCATTCAAACCATCGTCCTCAATATCGATTTCAACTTCTTCAGTTAAGGACATATCTTTGAGGTCTGCTGCCGATTCTACATCTTGTCCAGCATCTTCTCTATTTGCGATTTGAATCATAAGTCGATTAATTAAATTAAGGAACATTTTTCTAAATGATTTTCTTTGCTCTTCATTTGAGGTTAATTGTTTATAGCTTGAACGAATAACCTGAAGATAATTTGTATTCTTAAACATGTCGGCTAGTGCATTAATTCCTGTAGAATCATAAGGATTATCAGCAGGGTCTTCAGCAGCTACTTCCACAATTAATTCACTTAAAAGTTCTCTGAACTTTCTTTCTTCAAGCCATGCTTCTTTTGCTTTGGTAAAGCGCTTTGATTTAGCTATTCGAATCATCTTCTGTATTGATTCTCTAAGTTCTAGTTCTTCAATAAATTCAGACCTGTCAATCATTTTTTGTTCCTCTTTTTCTTATAATTAGTTTTCTTTTTAGGTTTAGCAAAGGCGTTTCCTGCAAAACCTTCTACACTTCCAATGGCTACAGCACTCATTTCTTCAAGATCTTGTTCTTCTTTCGCTAAAAACGCATTTGATTTTGTATAATTTGGTTCTTGATTGTATGGAGCACCAAACTTAGTCAAATCTTTTCGACCGGTTTTTGTCAGGCGACTGTAAGTATCTTTTAATCTTTTCTTTGCTTTACTCATATAATTTTCTTCCAATGCTTCCTCAACCAAAGAATATAAAGAATTAAAAGATGTAGTTTCTTTTAGTTGTTCAGAATTTATTAAATTCAAAACTTCTTCTTCTGTAACATTATTTGGAATCCATGGCATAATCGATTTACCATCTTCAATAGCTGACCGAAAATTAGTTGCGCTAATATCACCTAAAGCAGGAATTACAAAGTCTTTCATTGGTGCAGCATATACACCCTCTTCACAATCATTTTCATCACAATAATATTCAAAATTATTAAATCGTGTCCAATCTGGCATTTCTGTTTTAGGGTCAGGTTTATCACTAGCAACAGGAATAATTAAATCACCTTCTTCTGCTTTGAATTGTGACACTTTTCCTTCCAGAACATTGAACACAGCTTCAACCGGCGAGCGAACTGGAGCGATTATCACCTCAGTTTCTTCGTCCAATCCAGCTTTTTTGAGATATAAATCAAATATTTTCTTTGCAGTATCTGCATCAATAATGTTTCCGTTTTCTAGTCGCTTACTTCCGGAAGAAACCATAACAACAACTTTTTCGGCACCATTTAATTTTATGCTTTGTTCAACCATATATAAGTGGCCGATATGAGGAGGTTTAAATTTTCCAGGATATATCGCAACTTTTCTATGATAATGAAAGGCATCAGTTTTGTGTTCATCTAAGGATTCTCTAAAACTAGTCTGCATTCCTTTTAAAATAAAATCACCAGTAATCTTAACTGGAACATTAGCTATTTTACTATTTCTCAAGACAATACCTTCATGTCTTGTCATATCGCCCATTTCCGATGTCAAGCCATTAAGTATATCTTGACCTAAAAGCTTAGTTGCGTGATAAATAACAACACCATCAACAGCCGCAAAAAGGTTGTTTCTTTCTGGTTCTAAAAAAGTATCCAAAGATTCTCCATTTAAAACCTTCATATAAGTTTCTTTGTTTAATGCTT
>CEUT01016866.1_pt1 | contig 17787 bp, 21 predicted proteins | sample 531401 | NCBI WGS metagenome assembly CEUT01 (sample SAMEA2622821, study PRJEB7988) | marine metagenome | biome: marine biome (ENVO:00000447); feature: surface water layer (ENVO:00002042); material: "saline water (ENVO:00002010), including plankton (ENVO:xxxxxxxx)" | depth 5 m | reverse complement strand
TAACGAATAATGATGAATATAATCCGAATTTGGTAGCTCTCCTGCTATAAAATCATATTTTTCTAAATATGGTTGTTTTGCTTGATTCCCCCCACCAGCAGTTCCTATACGATATTCCACCTCATTTCTTTTTAAAATATCACAAACTCTAAGTAGTCTATTTCTATCTTCACCAAGAATTATTAGAGGTAACGCAAAATTACTATTTCCTTCGAGTTCATAATCTGTAAAGAATTTTTCTGAGTCTAATGTACCCACCCATGTTTTTAAATTTTCAACCCTTCTTTGAATATTATAATCTAATCTTTTTAATTGTGATGTACCAATTATTGCATTCAATTCTTGGTTTCTCATATTATAACCAGGAACCGCGAAGGTAAATAAGGGATTTAAATCAGGATAAAGACTTTCATATTTTTTCTGTAAATTCATACCTAATTCATCATTTTGTAAATAATCTAATCGAGTCATTCCATGTGAACGAAACATTTTAGCATATTGATAAATTTCGTCATCATTCGTACATACCATCCCACCTTCGATAGTTGTCATGTGATGACCAAAGTAAAACGAAAAGTTGGATACATCACCAAGAGTTCCGACCTTTTTTTCTTGATAGGTCGCTCCATGTGCCTCACAGCAATCCTCTATCAAAAAAATGTCTCTATCTTTACATAAATCTATTATCTGTTGTGAAATAGAATTAAAACCTAAACAATGTACGAGTGTTAGTCCAATTGTATTTTCATTTACCAATGGTAATATTTTCTCAATATCGGTGGAAAATGTTTCAAGCGAGACATCAACAAAAACAGGTTTAAGTCCGAGATTTACAACGGGTGAAATGTCACTTACCCAACCTAATGTTGGTACAATAACTTCTCCATAACCTTTCATTTCTTTCATAATTGATACCATGATATAATTTGCTGAAGCACCTGAGTTAACAAAAACACTATGTTTGACTCCTAACCATTCTGACCATTCCTTTTCAAATTGTCTAACTTTACTTCCTTGAGTAAATCTGACACCATCGATATTGATATGGTCAATTAAAGCAGCCTTATCATCTTGAGTGATACTATCGTTTATTAATTGCCACTTAAACATTATTTAACAAATGAATTATATCGATAATTCAAATTTTCTTTATTGTTAAGATACCAATCAATTGTTTCTTCAATTCCACTTTCGATATCAATTGTTAATTCAAATCCACTTTCAAACATTGTTTTCATATCCAATAACCTTATTTTGTCTCCATTAGGTTTTGTTTCATCATAATTTATTTTTACATCAAATTTGTTCGCTATTATGTCGGCTATCTCTTTTATTGTTACTCCTTTACCACAACCAAGATTGACAGGTTTTGTAATTTTATTTTCTACAACATGAATCATACCTCTTGCAACATCACGGGCATGTATAAAATCTCGAATCGGTGAACCATCACCCCAAACTTCCATACTCTCACTTTGATATTGATATTGTTGTGCGATAGACGCCTTTTCTCCCTTTTGAATAAGTGATGGAATTACCATTGAATTTTTGATGTCAAAATTATCCCAATTTCCATAAACATTTGCAGGTCTGACAATTGAAATTTTATCCCAATCGTGTTGAATTTTATACCCATCCGCCTGTAACTCACCTATTCTCTTAGCCCAACCAGGTAACCTATCATTATCAGATGGAAATGTCTTCCACACATCTTCTTCTCTCATCAATTCGGATGGGCTGTAAACCCCAACAGAACTCGTATACAAATACCACTCGACATTTTGTCTAAACGCAGCTTCCATCATATTCGTATTAAATCTTATCATCGGTAAAAAGTAATCAAGTGGTTGTGTAACTGACATCTTGGTTGAACCCTTCACACCTGCAACATGAAATACATAATCCATCTCTTTACAAACATTGTAACAATTCTCATAAATTGTCAAATCCAACTTTTCAAATTCTACATCGTCAAAAAAGTCAATTGGTTCATCAAGGGAAACTACCTTAACCCTTGCTTCTTTTTCTAAAAGTAAACTAACCAACTCCCTTCCAATCATACCTGTACCACCAGTCACTAATACTTTTTTATCTTTAAATAAACTCATAATTTAATATACCTTTTGTTATGTTTTCTTATATAATCCACTTCTTTTTGTTTTTGAGAAATAGCTAATTGTAATGATTCAGATAGATATGGATTGAATAAACTTTCATCCATCTTATATTCATTCCAAAACAATCTTACATTTTTCTTCAATATATTTGATGTTTTGTTTTTATGAGGAATTGATTTTACAACTTCCCAATCTTTATCCCTTTCTTTAATCCAATCTAAAAATTTAGGATTACTTAAATCCTTTATTTCTATGAAGAAAACATTTTCTTGGTCATGTAGGCTTGTCTCATATTTGTGATATAGTAATGTATTCTCCATCCCAAAATCATGAAAGTTAGAATGTAATGTATTCACCCACTCAAAACTTTTATCCTTTTCGATTTTATGAACCTTTTTTAAAAAATTATTTATAAGATTTGTTGTATCGTCATTATCGTTAAAAGATTTTACTTCATACTCTTCATAAATTAATCTTTTTTTTGCAGATGGTTCGTGATTCATCAACTCTGTTATATACCCACTTTCCCATTTATCATATACATCTTTCAATCTGATTATATAAATGGTCTGATTAGAAAAGTATGTTTCAAAAAAATTGAATTTATCATAATTTTCTTTCAAATCAGTCATCGTGACACAACCTAATTTAAGACTATGTGGAATTTGTAATTTGTCTGAAAACCCATATACATAAAAAGCTTCATTCTTTTCAATCAATTGTTGAACTGATTTTTTCATATGAGTTATATGATTAAATTCTTTTACCATCTTGATAAGTGTGATAATCTAATTTACCAGTATATGGTTTATCCAAATCTATATCCCAAAGTAATCCATTTTCATAATGTGCCTCATATCTTATTCCACCATCTTCATTATACCAAATTACCAACCCATGAACTTCCCCCTCTTTCCAAGAAGATTCAACTTTTTTTGTACCATCAGAATACCACTCGATAGTTCTACCATGTAATTTTCCATCTTTAAAAGTTCTAATTTGTTTTAGAGAACCATCAGGCCACCAACCTTTGGATTCACCATCAGCTCTTTCACCATCTTTATAATCCCATTGGTATCTCAACTGACCATTCTCATAGTAAACTTCAAATGTTCCGTTTTCAGGTCGTTCATATATTTTACCGCTATCGGATTCAGTCTCATTAGCAAATCTATTTTCATTTTGCATTATAGTGGTCACCCCATTCAATCAACAAAGTCACAAGTGAATCATATTTTGAAATAGGTTGTCTTTCATATGCATGTTGAAATGCTGGAAATACATCATGCCATTCATCCAATACAACAACATGAACTCTTTTTAATAAATTTTTAAATGCCTGTGTGTGGTCTTGAGTGTGTTGTTCACCTGCATCCAATGGTATCCTACTTCCGATGGATGTTCTGATTATGATTCTTGGTTGATATTGACCCTCTGATATAATTGTCATCTTGTCTACATGGTTTACTAACTGATTTACTGCACATATCAGAAAATCAAATCTTGGATATGAAGTAATAGGTACAACTCCTTCGTATGCCATACCTAATGACATTCCCATTTGAACATCTTCAAATACAGGTAGTTCTATCTTTTTTTCACTCGATATTGTTTTGGTTGTATTGAACATCGCATTACCACTATAGTTTACAGCCTGTCCAAGAAAGATTGTATCTTCTTTTTCTGCCAACCATTCCATTGAACGAATTATTTCATTCTTATATCTTAAATCTAAATGTTTCAACATTTCAGCTTCTTGAAATTTTGCCATTTCTTCTTTTTGTTTTGTTAATGAATCTACCATAATTTACTCCTTAAAATAATACCCAAGTACCTGAGCCATGATGTGGAAATCCTCTTTCGTACTGATAATAAATGACATCATCAGGTACCTCTTGTTTTTTACCCCATGTTTCATCTGTAGGTGTATTCGTAGAAAGGTTATTATCTTCAACTACAAATTGAAGTGGTAAATCAAAGTTTTTTGCGTACTTGTAACATAGATGAAACTCACCAGTTTCAAATCCCATATCTCCTAAGAAACACCACACTTTTCTATATGAACCTGTTCTTGCCATAGGACTACGATGTTTAAGTGCCCAAGCTGTTCCGAGTGCCTGTGGTATTATTCCTCCCACTATAGCAGAGATGACAAAATTATACTCTTTGTTTATAATCTTCATACTCCTACCTCTTTTGACTTCTTCCATCAACCAATCTCTTGGAATACCATGTAAGAGTGCATGATAATGATTTCTCCAAGTAGAAAATACATAATCTTCAGGATGTACATATTGAAAAATCTCAATTAATTCTTTTTCATTTCCTTTCGAAAGATGAACAGGTCCTAATACTTTACCACTCTCCCATTCTTTCTTACATTCTAATTCGAAGTTTTCTAATTCTTCTACAGTCCAATTTACCGCTCTAACTTTTTGAAGGTGATTCGGTATATTCATTTTTTACTCCTATTTATCTCTTAGTGCCAATATGGGGTTGTCAATCGGCCAATTAATATTTAATCTCTCATCATTCCATTTTATAGATTCTTGTCCATCTATATCAACATAATCATTTGGATAAGATTGTGTATAGTGAAAAAGACAATCATCACTTAAACATAAGTGTCCATTTAAAAAACTTGGTGGTACTAATACGCTTATGTGATTTTTATCAGATAGAACATAACTCTCCCATTTCAAATATGTCGGAGATTCGGGCCTATTATCCACAACAAGAAAGTAAATCTCACCATACACACAAGAAATATGTTTCCAAGTTACATTATCACCATGTAAACCACGAAGAACATTCTTCTTAGAATAACTAAACTTAGAAATTTTCCATTCTAATCCAGCAGGTAAAACTTCCTTGTCTTTTTCCCAAACAGTCCACATTTCACCACGATAATCATAGAATGGTTCAGGTTGAATTACCTTAACATCTTTGAATAATTCTGATTTGTTTATCTTAACATTAAATTTACTCATAAAAAACTATTCCATCTAATCTTTGTGTAAAATTATCTTTGTTCCATTTATCATACCACGAAATATTTTCACTAAAAAAATCTTTAGATTTTATATTGAAATTATCATTTAAAAAAGGTTCTTGATTTATTCCATTAAAAAATAAAAAAACTAAAGTTTTGAGTTTATTATTTTGAAGTCCCTTTCCAACAATTTCTTCAACATTGAATTTATTTGTTTTTTCTACACTTGTACCACCGACATCAGCATAAATTAAATTAACAGATTCGATAGGGACTTTAGGACATAAAATATCGTCTTTTATAACTCCATCATAATCAATCGATTCTTCTACAACTTCAAAATGAAATATTTTATCATAATCAAATTTTTCGTGTCTTTGTAATTCAGTTTCTACAGAGCCAATATTTCCACCACATACTAAAATATTTTGTAAAGGTTTACCACCTAAATATTTCTCTACATAAGGTAGATATACTTGATTCACGGATTTGAATCTGTCCACTATAAAACACTTCTCCAATAATTTAATAAATCTTCACAAATTTCTTCCAAACCTTTCGTTGGTTTCCAACCTGTCTTCTCTCTAAATTTTTCACTACTCGGTATCTGTAATGTTATATCGGTTGGTCGTACCCTATCCTTATCAAGTTGTTTAATAAATGCCTTAGGTTGAATAGACTTTGATATCAACATATCTAATGCGTCACCAACCGTGCAGGTATAATCCCCACCAATATTGTACACCTCACCATAATCACAACTATCAACAGCCAACCAATAAGCCTCAACGGCATCTTCGATATGATTATAGGTTCTTACGGAATCAAGGTTTCCGTGTTTTACTGGATAGATTGGGAAGCTAGGTGGAAAGTCTCTTGGAAAATCTTTTTTCTTTTCTGCCTCAACTATTTGATGTGCAAATGATGATAGAGCAAATCTTTTTCCTCTTCGAGCCCCTTCATGAGAAAACATTCGTGTGATTATGACTTTCATGTCGTATGCTTTTGCATAATATTGTGACATTAAATCATGTCCTACTTTTGATATTGAGTATGGATTAGCTGCCCTTATACAGTTTTCTTCCGTGATAGGTACTTCATCTTCGTTTGGATTTCCATATACTTCGGAAGAAGATACACTCACGATAGTTGGATTACAAATATTTCTCTGTTTTGCTATTCTTAGCTCTTCCATTAGATTTGTCGTTCCGATTATATTTGTAGTTAAGGTTGTTGCAGGAGTGAGAAAACTTGTTTCAGGAAAACTCTGAGCTGCAAAATGATAGACTATATCAGGCTTCGATATATCGATTATTCTTGATAGACTACCTCTATCGAGTAAATCACACTCTTCGAATACAACCCTTTCATCACCAAAAAGATGTTTTATATTCTCTTCTTTACTTCTCCACCTTCGAGTGGCATATATTTGTATGTTTGGAATATTTTTGAGAAGGTAATCAACCATATGACTACCAACAAAACCTGTAATGCCTGTAACTAAAACTCGCATAAAAAAATCCTCAAAATTGAGGACACTATTCTTACTTAGTGCCTCCGTGTTTATAGTCTAAATTGGTCGGTTAGGTCTTTGGGTCTTTCTTTACCCAGTTCACTCCAATTGACTTTTAAAATTATCTATCTATAAATGGATGTTTATGTGTATTGTCCTTCCATAGTAAACTACCACTCAAATCATACTGAGAACGAGATGCCTGTGCTACAAATTGGTCTAAGGCTTGTTGTATATGTAAATCTCCATATGTTGAACCCGATGAACCAATTACCACATAACTATGTATCTGACTCGCGTCACCTGACTCCCATGTATCTTTAAGACTTGAACCTGATACTACGGCTGTCCATCTACCCGGCGGAAGTATTGAAGGTCTTATTAAACTGTATGATCCTGATGTTGGTAATGTTATACCACTATTGTCGGCCATATTAAATCTCCGTTTTTATAGTTCTTGAATATAAATATCATAAATTGAAAAAAAACTAACTTTTGCTATGTATATCTACCATATCACCAAGTAAAGATGATATACAGACCCGTCTCCAATCAGTTCCTCTATTGTATTGTCCAAATTCTTTATGTTCTTCATCTGTAATACCAAATATTGCACATTTTGACGGATATATATCGAGTTCTTTACAAATTTCTTTTTGTTTTTCATGATATTTGTCTTGTATATAATCAAATCCAAAATTATTAATTAATTTCAAACCCACATCAGGTCCTATCCAATTTATCATTTGAAAATCATTAAAGACTTCAACAGGATCATCGATAAATTTTCTTGTCAATCTCATTCCTATTCGTAAATGTTCAGCACCATAAAAACCTTTACTCAAACTAAAAGATATTCCTTCTATACAATCTCTATCAAAATCAAAATTAATGTCTCTCGCCATTATAAGATAGGCACAATCCACAAATACTGGCACTCCTAAATTATCACATTGGTCTAATATTTTATTTGTACTTGGATGAATATCTCCATAATCTGAAAAAGGTAAGGAAAATATTACGGCGTCATTTTTTTCTATACTTCCATCTTCAATATATTTCCAATCATATCCATTTCTCCACATAATTTTGTGATACATAAAATCACCTTTAAATATTCGAAATCTTTTCTTATGATTTGTCAAATAAAAAAAATCAAAAGATTGTGAGGTTCCATGAACATATTGTAATGATTTATATTTGTCTAAATTTAATAAATTATTTAATTTTGAGTTCCGAATCCATTTGAGATATTCCTTACAAAAAGTCTCAGGTAAATCTTTAGTGTATAGACAATCTCCACTAATACTTTTTTTAATAAATTCATATGCCTCCGTATCTGGTACAGGTCTTGATGATTTAAATCTCATATTAATTTTTTCCTTCTAAATTAGGTATTTGTGTATTTAAACTCGTACCAAGTAAATTATCATTTTCTAAATTGGAATACTTACCATTGGAATCAACATAAAATAGTAATAACTGAACTTGTAGTTTACCATCAAAATTATTTCTCCAATGTGGAGTTTTAGAACCCTTATAAATTATTCCTTCTCCAACATTACAACTTTTTTCAATATCCACACCATCTATCTCAAAATTTATTTTCCAATCTATATCACAATGTGTAGTGATACTAACACCAAATTCTGATGCTTTCCTATCAATATGTTTTGGTAAACAATTTCCATAACGATATATTCTACCATAACTATATGTTGACTTTAAATCAAGACCTACAATATCCGACACTTCTTCTTTCAAATCCGTGAGAATTTGTAATCCCAATGATGGATTATAAAACGCTGGAGAGTTCGGTACTCTCCAAATTTCATATAAACCTTTAGATTCCAAATCAAGTAAATGTTTTGTTATTTCATCACATTTATCAATAGATAGAGCTTGAAATTTTATCGGATTCATTCAACTTATTTATTTTATATATTCTTTTAAAACTGAAATAACAATTGAATACTTTGTTTCTATACCAGTATTGGCTGAAAAATGTTGGTCTTGAGCATCAAATGTATAACAATCACCACTTTTCCAATCGGTAATACATTCTTTCTCACATCCAAAAACTTGACCAACTTCCCAATCGGTCAAAAAAACTAAAACTCTTTCAAAATCTTCAAATTGTTTATTTAACTTTTTACATGCATAACCATGATTATCTCGATGTAATGGTGCCATCTGACCAGGTCTTTGTACATTAATATTTGCCGAATAACAACCTCTCTCAAATCCGATTTCTTTTATAAAATCTATAACTTCATCAGGTAGATTTTCATCCCAAACTTTATTCTGTGTACTGGCAACCCTATCTAATCCTTTGATTGCTCTATTTTCATAATGACTTTTATTGTCTAACTTTAATCTTTCGAGAGTCAAGGGTATTTTTGTAATATCAAATTTTAATTTTACATTTTTATAAAATTTTAACAATTTATTTCCTTGTTTACTTTAATAAATATTTCTTTTTTACAAACTCATAAATTTTATCATAGTCTTGTATTTTATAATTTAACAAGTGATTTTGATTATGAATTAATATATCTTTCATCTCTGAATACCATTCATCCATGTCTGTTTTTTTCATGTTACATAATCTTTTTACTTCTTCAATTATCATAAATAATCTCTTTTCGTGGTCTTCTTCATCGTCATACGATTCATCAATCCAAGGCGAAAATGTTTTGAAACCTTGCTCTTCACGAAGATTTCTCATCATGTGAGGACTTCCAAACATAATAAATGGTGTGAGTGAAACTATTGGTTTATAGGTTGTTTGACTGAAAAACATAGAATCAGAGTTGAAAACATCTTCAGTAACGACCATGTAGTATACTCTTCTGAATTGGTCACCATATGTATAACCACAAACATTTAAATTCTTATACTTTCCCTCATCTAATTTATCAATTTCAGGTTCACCATCTACACTCAATGGTTGTAGTTTTTGTAATTTCTGAGACCATTTCTTAACATCATCTAAATTATCAACTATAAAATCAAAATCATTCGGCCATGGTTGTTTTCCTATAGAACCATAATCCTTCGAACCGATAGATACAAGACCTTTACTTATTAAATCATTTTTATACATCATTGATAATAATGCAACTCTATCTGGTCTAAGTGTTTTATTGTATGATAAAAAGTGATAATCTCTATTTGAAACATTTTCTACATCTTCCCACATATTAATTGATGGTTCTTTAGGAAAAGTATCACCACTTAAATCCCACTCACCATTATGAAGCTGTAAAAAAGACTCGACACAACTTTCGAGTTTATGTTCAGTAATCAATATATTTATTTTGTTTTTTATCTTATTATTGGAACAAAAATTATCATATTGTTTTTTTAAATTGTAATTGCTCTGTACCAATAAAACATTTTCTAATGGGATTTTTGATTTATTAAACTTATCATGTATTTGTTTTAAAGTTTCTTCTTCTAAATGTCCTTCGGCATATGATGATATTATATATAAAGTTTTTTTATCAAACTCATTTATATTTTTGACCTTTTCGAATTCATCAATAAAATGATTCATGCCCCCATGAGGACTAATCAATACAAAGTCATACCTGGCAATCCAATCACATGAGGATTCGCAAAATAAAAGTTCTTTTCTCAAATCTTCAAATACAATATTAGCTAACTTCAACACCACTCTCCTCAATTAATTTTTTTAATATACCTTTAAACTCTTCAATAAATTCATGTTCAAATAGTTTCTCTTGATTATACTTTACCTTTGGTAGCAAATCATTATAAATTGATTGTAGTTCGGTTTGAGGTAAATTACAAACTCGTTCTATTTCACTATAAGTTTTTTTGAGTCTTTCATCATTTGATATTATAGTATCATATGTTTCATCAAACATCTCAGAAAAGGATTCGAATCCTAAACTCTTCAAATGTTCAATGGTGAATGGAGTACCAATTATTATTGTGGGTTGTGTAATCCAACCTATAAAAGTTTTTTCTGAAAAATAACTAAATCTACCGTGGTCACAATCATTCGAACTTTCTGTTGCTATATTGAAATATGTTTTACTTATCATATCCAAATTTTTTAACACCCAAGGTCTATAATAATGATTAAACTTAGCCATAATAGGATTTTTGATTATTAAAGGAGTGTCCCAAAAGTCGTCTTCTTCGAGATTAATTGGTAACTCATCCAATATTTTTATAGAGTAAGAAAGATTTTCGATGTCGAGATTTTTACTATAGTTGTTCCATTCTTCTATCATTCTATCCTTTGTGTGCTCTACAAAGTTTATACCTTGTCCAAGACAAAAACTATAGTATCCATCTTTTAATAATTTATTATAGTGTAATTTATAAAATAAATAATGTCTATGTTCTCTATAATGTGCATTCAAACATAAAAATTTCTTAGATTTATTTGTACTCTTTAACTCCTCGATGTAATCATCAGTATAAGGAAATTTATCTGAGTATTTTTCTAGCCAAGGTATTCCAATGTCATATTTATTTGCAGCAACACCACTAAAAGAAAGCTTAAAAGAATTTGGTATTTGTGTACGATAGTTAGAATTTAGAAAAAATATTTTTTCTCTCTTGATTCCTATAGAATCACAATACTTTATTACCTTGTACCAAAAGTGGTCGGTATCAAATTCCGTAGATGTGGAAAATAATAATATTAATTTATTTTTATTTACATAATCAACTATTTCAATGGGTAAATTTTTATCAATTACATTTTTATTGTCTGTATAAACATATTCAGAACAAAAATCATTTCTGACATACCAAATATTAATTTTCTCATCTACGAGTTCAAAACTATCATTATTCCTAAACTCCAAATGTTTACAAATGTGATTATTAAGTGGAGTATGACCTATAAAATGCTGTCCATCAGTTATGTTATGAAATACTATACCACTAAAAAAATCTGAAAAGTCCACATCTGGAAAATATTTTTTTATTTTAGAGCTCACAATTTATCACCGATACACCTTTTTTAAATTCTACTTCTTTTTCATATGAGTTTGTAAAGTAAAATAATTTTAATATACTCTGAGACCATTCAACAGATGAATCTGTAAAAAATACAAAACCTTTTTTCTGATTAATTTCATTTTTATCATGTATTGATATAAACTCAACATCTATTTTTTGTCCTAATGAATCGATTATATTATTTTTACATTTTTTAAAATCACTTTGATTATCACTTCGTATGTAAATTTTTAATGGAAATGTATTTTTTAGAATTTTATTATACTTAGGAATATTTAAAAGATTCCAATTTTTTACTTTATGGTCATTTTGCATATCACAACAAACTAAGTGTGATAAACATTCATGTTTGACATCAATACCAAATTGTTTGTTGGTACGATTAAAGAAAAGATTATCTTCATCAAGATGGAATTCTAATTCATCTTTTCGCATATAAAAAAACTTATCTTGTTGATAAAATTGGGTATCATACTCTACATGATTAGCATACTCGTGAAGTAACTTATCATGGGAATCTATCAAAATACAATCCCCTTCAAATTTTATGTCGTGATTTTTTGGTGTTTGTACAAATGCTGGAACATAATCCCATTCTAATATTTTGAAATATGTCAATCTTGCCACACCACTATACATAAAAACAACCAAATCATCATTCAAAATTCTCCAACCAGTATCCATATGAAATTTTTCTACATTGGAATTTACGACTGATGGTATCAGAGAAACTATTCCTATTGGGTGATGAACACCATTATTCAATAAATCTTGACACATACTTTTGGAATAAAGAAATGATTTGTGACTATCTTCCATAAATTGTTTTTTCAATTTATCTATATCAGTATCGATTTCATTTTTTAAATAATTTCTAAACTTTATAACGGAAGAATCGATTTCTTCTTCAACATTGGTAGGATATTGTGTTCGAAAATCCAATTGATTAAAATCGAATTTTTTGTAGTATCTGAGTTGTATATTATTATCTTTTTGAAAATAATATTCAGGCACTATATTCCTATCAAAACTTATCAAGTTGTTATTTTTATTTCGATAATTTGTTACCAATTTCAAACTCCCAATCGTAGTCTACATCAAAACATTCTCTTTCCTCTATCGGAAATAATTCGATTTCGTCCTTTGTAAAGTCACCCATCCAAACTCCATCTCCTATCAATTTAGTTTTACCACCATACAAACAATGTGCTGCTTCATAGGTAGTCTCAACTAACTTAGTATTCATATTACCTGACCTTTCAAATTTTTTAGTGATGAGTTTTTTATTCTCATTCCAATAGTAGGTTTTCTTTTCTATGACACCCAACATTCCATTTTTTTCAGTATTTAAATATTCCTTGAAGAAACTTTCGATAGTTTCTAATTTTAAAAATGGTAAACAGGCACTTACCAATACAACATAATCGAATGGTAATTTATCCCACCAATCATACATTATGGATACCGAACCATCTCCATCAAAAAAGGCAGATTCTTTACTTCGTACAAAAATATTCATCTTACTTTTTTCTGCTATATCTATCAATTCCTGTTCGTATACCGAAACAAAAATGTTTTTTTGAGGTATGAGTGTAGATTCTCTTAACTTCTCACACATTATCTCAAACAGAGAAGATTTTCCAAATGGTTTTATCATTTTATTTGGTACTCTTTGAGAATTTAATCTTGCCTGTACTATTAATCCTACTTTACTTATATCTTTCATTTGTAATCTTTACCCTTTTCGTAATCCAAAGATACATCATCTCTTCTATATCTACCTAACTCATATGGACAATAATGACATGGTTTCATTTCATCATCAAAGTTTCCTTCCATCGCCTTTTTTCTAATTCTAATTGCCTTTTCTGAATTAAAGATTTCATTTATACTTTGTGTTTTAGTATCACCTAAAATAAAATCTTGATGTATATCTATATCACTACGAGTCACACAACAAGGCATGACCTTACCATTATAATCAATTCCAATAAATCTATCAGGTTCAAGACATGGTTCTGTTCTTTTTTGTTTAAGTGATAAATCCTCTAAGGCACCACCCCTATCGTTCCATAAGGTATGATTTTCTACAAAATCAACATAGTATAAGAATCTAATATCATTTAATTTTCCTTTGATAAATGGGTAATCTATCTCATGTATATCTACCTCTACCCTTTTAAAATTTCTTTTACATTTATCAATACCTTTATTATCATAATCCATGACACTTATCTCATCAACATCCAACCCTTCTAATCTTTTTTTGCTTAAAAAATCACCATTGGTGTTGAATATAAGAGTTACATTAGGTAGATACTCTCTCACTTGTCTTGCTCTTTTTTTCAATAATTTATCTTGAGATAAAGGTTCATTGTATCGACTAAATGTAACATAACCACTAAAATTTTGATTTTTTAACTCTTCGAGAGTCTGTAAAAAACAAGGTTCAGGTAATTCTATAACGGCACTTTTTCTATCTATGGTTTCATTAGGACAGAAATCACAAGTTCTATTACAATAGTTGAATATTTCTATTTCAACGAGTTTTAAATTTCCAAAATTCATTTTAAATCTAAATAATTTTTGTTTGTATTTTTTATTTCGTTTAAGAAAGTTTGTTCTTTAATTGCTAAATTTCTGTAAAACATGACTTCATCACTCTTTTGATTAGTTGGTAAATCTATAACTGGATTAACGAGTGCTAAATTTCTTAGTACACCACGATGTTTATAGAGTTTCCAAAAATTATAATATCCTACTGAAGCTGAAGTATTGCTAGTTTTTATTGTTTCAACAGATTTCCACCCTTCCTCCTGTGATATACACCATTCTCGAAATGCCCGTGTATTTAATTTTGATATTTCTACGAAATAAACATTTTTTCTTTTACAAAGTTCCTTTAGACTATTAAGTGAAGAATTATTCCACTCCCAAAACCTCGTGTGGCGTTTATTCCACATCCAACTCAAATCACATTCAGGTGCATGATATTTGATGATACTATCAATGAAGGGTTTAAAAGAGTACTTCCCTTCCCATTCGTACCTTTTAGGATCCTCCATTTCTAAAAACAATTCTTCATGTTCCACAAAATTTTTGTTGTTTAAATCAAAATTCTGATATTCATTTGAATGGTATGGGCAATCAGTCATCATTCCACTACGCCATCTTTGCCAAACATTTCTAACCACCACAACAAATTTTACATCTTCCTTCATATCATTTTCTCGAAAATTTTTAATATTCAAAGAATTTTTTTCTTGTAATTTATGTAGTGTGGTGGATGCACATTTTCTTGCACTTCCAATCCATAACTTTTTTGTTCCTACTGCTGAAAATCCATTCATGACTTATCCATAAATTTTTGTATCACTTTACTAATTTTTACTTTCTGATTATTTGCATGAATTGGTAAATGGTTGTGATTATGTTCTAATATATCAAATAATTTTTTCCAACCACCTTCATTTACAGAACCATCCCAACTATCTCCATATAGTCTTCGATGTATTTCTTCATTACTCAACTTTAAAACATCATCGATAGATGATAAGACACCTTTCATTCTTTCATCGTGGTCAAAGTGTGTATCGTATTTTTCATCCCAAAATTTACCAAATGTTTTAAATCCACTTTGATTCAAATACTCTAATGTTTTAGATTGTCCAATTATAAAAAAAGGATGAATTGATTTCATGGTCATAAAAACTTTATTTGTAAGTTTTACGGAAGGAATATCATCATCAGAAAAAATAGTTTCAGTTAGTATGCTAAAATAAGATGTTAATATCAATCCTAAATTTATTTCAGTAAAGTGGTGATTTCCAAATCCTTTGATACAATCTAAATTAATACCATCCTTATCTTTTGGATTGTAGGAAAACCAACCATCTTTGATATATTTATTTTTTTCCAAAAAATCTTTTAGTTCAATTCTATGATTATGAGGAACATTATTGTAACTAAGAAATTTTCTTGGTTTTAAGTAATGAAAGTTATCTTTCCATATTTTAAAATTATCATTCCACTTGCCATAATGTTCAACAACTTGAAAAACAAAAAAATCAAAACTTGAATATAAAAATGTTTTTGGTAAATCTTCTTTATTTACCAAGTGGTGTAATGTCAACACCAAACAATCAATATCAGTTCCATTGATAAAATCATCTACAATAGGAAAAAACTCCTTTTTGAGTGGTGCTAATTTGTCATAATTAAAAATGATTAATTTATTTGTTTTGAGGTCTGAATGTTTTAATTTTGGTTCTGACCTACCAGCCTGTGAAAGATGAAATCCATCCGTCACGAATAAATCAAAATCGTATTTTTGGTTATCACCATAATCATACTGATTAAAAATTTCCTTGAATGTAAATTTATTTTTACCTAAAATGTTTACTTTAAACATACACATCTTCAATAAATTTCACTAAATTATCAGACCAAAGTTTATGTGCCTTTTCATTTGGGTGATTGTCATTATCAGAATACCATAAACTTTTATCCTCGCCTATCATATCAATAAATGTTTTTTCATAAAACTTATCTTCATCAATGAGGTTCTCCCACATGAGTCTGTTGATAGTAGGTTTACTACTTGGAAGTCCATCTATATCCGTATCAATATCCATTTTTGCCTGATACATTCCACCCTTCGAAAACATATCCCAAAGACTATTAAACATAATGTAAGGTATTTTATTGTATTTCATAAAACTTTGTGTAGATATAATATGTTCCATGTAATGGTTATTTTCTGCAAAACTATTATTCAAAAAATTTATTACAAATTTTTGTCTTTCTTTATAACTCCAAGTCTTGTAGATGAAAGGTTCTTTGAATCTATCTGTCTCTTTCAAATTAATATGATTTGTATCATTTATCCAATCTTTTTTGTTATTGTTCCAATACAATCTTCTCTGTGGGTGAGACCAACCTATTATAACAAAAGTATCATGGCTCAAAGAATTTTTCGCAAAAAATTGAATCAATTTCTTTTGTATGTAAAAATTTGAACCACCTTCTATTCCCAAATTATGTAACTTCATGTCATACTTTTCAGAAATAACTTCTCCAAAGGTTTTATACTTCGATACAGTAAAACTACAGCCTAAGACTAAAAGATTCTTCTTATCGTTAAGTATCATCAATGACCTCTTGTAAATATTTTGCCCACATCATATTTCCCACATCATTTGGGTGCAATGTTTCATCGACATTATCTAATGTGACATATTTCAGTTGATTATATTTTTTATAATCTTCTGGCACCTCTTCCCACAAGTCTTTTAGACAATAATATGTTTTAGGATTATCAAATCCAATAAAACTTTTTGGTTTCTCTTTTTCGATTTTTGAAATTATTTTTTCGTAGTATTCCATTGTATTTTCATTAAATGGGAAAAATGTATTGTAGAATAAATTCGAAACTTTATTTTGACTTAAAAAAGCTTTTAGTGTGATTATCTGATTGAAAAAGTTAATCAATGAGTTACACTCATCTGACATTGGTAAACTTATATCATCGGAAAATGTAAAATCAATCCTTAAATTATCTCGACGCTTAAATGTAGACTTAGACCACAACCTTGATGATAGATATTCTCCATTTTGAAACCATTCAAATCTTGTAGGTGATGTCCAACCAACTATAACAAATAAATCATTCAATTCACATTCAATATCACCAGTGGATTCAGTCCATAGTCTACCACTTTTTTTTATCCTTGATATATCCCTTATAACACTACGATAACTTCTATCATTAGAAGTTCCACTCATTCCGTTGTTGGCATCAACCCAACCTAACCTATCTGACAAATAGGATGTCCACGATTTATAATCAAAACCTCTAAATACAAATGAATCTCCAATAGTATAAAGTATTTTTCTATTCATTAAAAAACTTTCACTCCATATTTTTTTGTGAATTCAACTCCATCATGGTAAGAATTTACGATTGGTTTACCTTTGATATTTAAAGAGGTATTCAATACCATAGGACATCCAGTCTTTTCATAGAATCTTTTGATTAATCTATAATAACCAGGATTATCCTCTTTACTGACTGTCTGTACTCTTGATGTGTTATCTACATGACATATAGCTGGATACTTCTTAGGATACTTACAAGGTGCTGTAAACTGCATAAACTGAGA
>CEUT01017102.1_pt1 | contig 17880 bp, 25 predicted proteins | sample 531401 | NCBI WGS metagenome assembly CEUT01 (sample SAMEA2622821, study PRJEB7988) | marine metagenome | biome: marine biome (ENVO:00000447); feature: surface water layer (ENVO:00002042); material: "saline water (ENVO:00002010), including plankton (ENVO:xxxxxxxx)" | depth 5 m | reverse complement strand
TGGTATGAGTTTATGAAGAAAACAGGTGAATATTCTTGCTTGTTAGATGTTGATGCACTTGCACACCGCCCTTTTAAAGAGCTTCCACAGGTGGAAATCGGCATGAGATTAAGACCTGCACGATTAGAACCCTGGAATGTCTGTAATGCCTCTGTATGCATAGGAAAAGCCAATACATATTGGAAAGGGGTCGCAGATTATATCTATCATCTGTATAAAACAGATAAAATGATATGGCAGATAGACCAAGCAGCACTATGGGCAGTCTGGCAAAGGCAACATGAAAATATACACACACTCGGAGAGGAAGAGGTTTCCTACGAGTATGGTGATAACAGCATTATCTGGTGTAATTCAGGCAAGAATAAATGGCAGGAAAGTGACCCCACCCGACAGAAATACAGGGATAAGTTTAATACAATTATTGTTACACCGAGAGAAAGAATTAACAAAGAGTTAAATGACCTTGAGGCAAAAGCAAAGAATGAGTTGAAAAGCCTTAATCTCAAGGAGGCAGAACGTCTTTACCTTCGTTTATTAAGACGGTGTTTTGAAAACCTTCCACAAAAAAAGGTTAAAACGGAAACTGTTGAAAAGCAGGAAAGAAGAGTTGAAAAAATACTCTATTTGCCTGTTGAGATATCAGCAAGAGAATTAGCCTCAAGAGAATGGCTTGCTAAGCAGATGAAGGGATGGAAGGTTGTTATTGGTAATAGATGGCAGATGCAGAACTGGCATGACCTTCCACCTGGAGTTATATTATGGAAATCCGCTAATACGCAGGATGTAGGCGTATTTACAGATGCAATAAATGCAGGGCATTTAATAACTCTGATGGATGAAGAGCTTTTTCCTATGCAACCCCTTATGGAGTTGTATAAACCAAGTGTCGATAAAAGATGTCTTGATTATGCAGATATGATATTTGCACACTCAGACGAGCAAAAACAATTATTTGAGCAATTAACACAAACACCTGTAGAGGTAACAGGCAACCCACGAAGTATTTTGGCAACAAAAATCAAGGGAGGTAATCGTAATGTTCTTTGCACTATGGTTGGAACACTCAATAACTTTGGTCGTACTTTTAACGATATGGTTATAGGCACAGTCCGATTACTCGGAGGTGTGTCAGAAGAAGTTTTTGATTTTCTTGCTTATCAGATATCCCATGAAATACAGGGGTATGGGCTAACACGAAAAGCTATAGATGAGCTTGAAAACCCACTTATACGGTGTCACCCAAGTGAAGATATGTCCTTTTGGGAAGGATTTGGTGAATTAGACGACAGAACACCGTTTTTAGAAAGATTAGAAGATTCCAGATGTATAATTCATGTCTCTGGTTGTGGCACAGGCTTGGAAGCCTCTTTAGCAGGTATTCCGACCGTCAGGCTTGGTGAAGGTGGACATGGATTATCAGCTAGAATTGGGCAAGGTATAACTGAAAACATCAAAGAAGCTGCCGTTTCTGCACAAACCCCAACTGTGCCTGAGTTTGCAGATGTTACTTTGCCCAATACGATTATGAAATTGCAGAAAAAACACAGTTTTAAATGTAATTTTGATTTAAAAAAGGCATATGATTTAATACCGTTTAAACCATTGGAGTTTCATCAGAATAAGTTTCCAAAAGACCCTGATGGAGAGCTTATTGGTTGGAGAACTGTTTTATGTCAACCGTAACACTTGAAACCCTTGCTAAAACCAATTTAAAGGAGACAAGTTTACAGAAAAAAGGTCAGGGAAGGCTTTTATTCTGGGAAATGGTTGAAAGAACACGAAAGGTTATGAAACGTAACCTTCCTGATATTTTTGAGTATCAAAACACAGGAAAAGGAACACTTTTGATTTGCGGAGGTGGTCCGAGTTTAGCAGACGAGTTAAAAACTATTCGTAAACTGTCTAAAAAGGCAAAAATACTAGCGTGTAACAAAACACACGATTATTTGATGGGTCGTAAGATAAAACCTGACTATGCTTGCCTTTTAGACCCTAAAGAATGGGTTAAAGATTATGTTCAGAACCCCCATAGAAAGGGCAAATATCTGGTGGCAGGTCAATGTCATCCGAAGGTATTCGATAATCTCAAAGGCTCGGAGGTTATACTCTGGCATGCAGGAGTTGATTACTTTGGTGAAGAATACCCAAGTAAAATTCTCTATGAGGAGTTTCGTAACAGGGCTTGGAAAGTTGTCCCTGGTCCTACTACAGTTGGCTTGCGGTCTGTCCTCGTGGGTTATTTGCTTGGTTATAGGGATTTTAGGCTCTTTGGTTTTGACAGTTCTCTCAGGGAGGACAAGGCTCATGCTTATAGTAAACCAAAACCCCCTGATGCTCGAGAAGGAGAGGTAGCTTTAAAATCCAAGCTCGGCAAGGAAATATTTAAAACAAACAGCCATATGGCAAAACAATGTCTTGATTTTGAGGCATTATTAGAAAAAATCGGAGAATTAATACAAATGAAAGCATTTGACCCAATAAATATACAGGTTTATGGCGAAGGGTTACTTCCTAGCTTGGCAGCAGGGTATGGACTTCATGCAGATGCAGAAATGAACCTAAAATGGTGTGGTAAGGAAGCTGCATAATGCCTATGAAACCATTTATACCCACAGAAGCAGATAAAGAAAGAGTTATTGACCTTGCAGGTAAAGGTTTTAGTCCTGAAGAAATAGCACATTATATCTTTAAAGAAGATGGTACACCAGTATCAGGTAAAACAATTCTAAGAAAATTTAAAAAAGAATTAGCTTTTGGAAAAATTAAAACAGATAATCTTGTTGCAAGTGTCATGCAGGAAATGGCAACATCTGGTGAAAATACAAAAGCAACTATGTTTTGGCTTGAATCTCGCAGAAAATGGAACAAAGACAATGATGTTGAGCTTTCTGGTGAGATAACTGTTAAAATGCCATGCACAATTAAAGAAAAAAATGCTTAATTTTGAATACAAACCTAGAAATGTGTTTAAAACATTTCATGAACGAACAAACAGGTATGGTGTTATTGTTGCACACAGGCGAGCAGGTAAAACAGTAGCGTGTGTTAATGATTTAATTATGAACGCCATAACAACTAAGAAAAAAAAGGCACGTTTTAGCTATATTGCTCCGCATTACAACATGGCAAAAGATATAGCATGGGATTATTTAAAAAGTTACTCTGCACCTTTTTTAAAACAAGGTGGAAGTGTAAATGAAGCTGAATTAAGAATTGACTTTAAAAATGGGTCAAGAATTAGACTTTATGGTGCTGATAATGTCAATAGATTGCGTGGAATTTACCATGATGGCATCATTTTAGACGAATATGCAGATATGAACCCTAATATTTGGGAAGTTATACGCCCTGCTTTGTCAGATAGAGAGGGTTGGTGTGTCTGGATAGGAACTCCAAGAGGTCATAATGACTTTTATCGTGTTTATGAACAGGCAATAAAGGATGGTTGGTATCATACTGCTTTGAAAGCAAGTAAAACAAACATACTTGATGCAAAAGAGCTAGAATCTGCTGAACATGACCTTACTGAAGATCAATATGCACAGGAATACGAGTGTTCCTTTGAAGCAGCTATACAAGGTGCATATTATGGTGAGGAAATGAAAGAGGCAGAGGATGAAAAACGAATAACTTTCATACATTATGAAACAGACCATGAAGTGCATACAAGTTGGGATTTAGGTATTGGTGACAGCACCGCTATTTGGTTTATTCAGATGATTGGAAACGAGGTAAGGCTAATAGATTACTATGAGGCTTCTGGTGTTGGACTCGACCATTATGCAAAAGTCTTAGAAAACAAGCCTTATAAGTATGGAACGCATGTTTTTCCGCATGATGTTGAGGTAAAAGAGCTTGGAACAGGAAAATCACGCCTTGAAGTGCTGAGAAATCTTGGTTTAGAGCCATTTGTTGCTGAAAAACTTGGCTTAGAAGATGGAATACAGGCAACTCGAAGCATTTTGAACCGTTGTTGGTTTGATAAACAGAAATGTGAGCGTGGAATCGAAGCATTAAAGCAATATAGACGTACTTTTGACGATAAAAACAAGGCATTTAAAAACAGACCCTTGCATGACTGGACAAGTCACGCAGCCGATAGTTTTAGATACATGGCTATAGGCTTAAAACCCAGACGTAAATACAAAGAATTGGAGTTTAACACAGCATGGATAGCGTAAAAAAGAAACGAGCAACTAAAACAGCCGATAAAACACCTCCTAAACCTAAAATAAAGCCTGTCAGACGACCAAACTCACTTTCTGAGGGTTTTGCACAGGCAGGACTAAAGTTTAAAAAATTAGGTACAGATTGGCGGTTTAGTAACGGAGCAACATTAATACAAGATCAAGAGCCACATTATAATAATATTTCAAAAATTGTTAATTATATGGCTACACATCCTGGAACAAATGTAACAGTAACTATAGCCTCAATACTTAAAGGTGCAAAATAGTGGCAGAACCCCAAATTTTAGATGAAGAAATGATGCAAGAGATTGTTATGGGCGAAGAGCCTATTGCTAAAGTTGAGCAAGTAACAGAAACAATAGAAACTGAAGTAGAACAGGGTATTACTGAAGATCAATTAAAGCAACTTTTATCATCTGAAATAGCTGATGCTATGACCTATATACAAGGGTCAGAATTTATAGCAGATGACAGAGAAACAGCCTATGAATACTATCGTGGTGTTATGGATGATTTACCTGCACCACAAGGCAGGTCAAGAGTTACTGACAGAGCAGTATCAACTTATATAAATATGATGTTACCTAGCTTATTGCGTGTGTTTACAGCAGGAAAATACATAGCTATCTATGAACCTAATAATGAGCAAAATACTAAAATAGCAGAAATTATTACCCATTATGTAAACGAGTGTGTGTTTAGAAAAGATAATCATGGTGAAATGATTATAAGAGATTGGGCTTGGAACGCACTTGTAGGTAAAGTTGGTGTTGTTAAAAGCTATTACAATGAAAGCAGTAAGAAAGAAGAAGAAACCTATGAAGGTTTAAACGATATGGAGTTTGCTGATATTGTTCAAAGAGTAGAAGCAAATCCAGAACTTGAAATAAAGGCTCATACTGCAACATCTGTTGAAGGTCCGTCACCTATGGGCGAAGGTATGTTGTCTTTAACAGAACATGATCTTACAGTTGAAAGAACAGTAAATACTAGTACTGTTAAAATAGAAAACATAGAGTGGGAAGAATTTGTTATATCAAGGGATGCTCGCAACCTTGAAGATGCTGTTTTAAAATCTCATAGAACCTATTACAGAGCAGGTGATCTTATTGAAATGGGCTATGACCCAGATACAGTTGCACGTTTGCCAACCTATACAAACAGAGCATATCAATCAAAAGTATATGATGATTACTACAGAGAAAGAAACAGAGCCGACAGTCCTGACCCTGCATTAAGAGAAGTGTTAGTTCACGAGGGTATTGTTAAGTGTGATTATGACGGTACAGGGGTAAGAGAGTGGTATTTTGTCTGTGGTGGTGGTGAAAATGTAGTCGAAGTTCTTGCTATGGAACGCTATGACTGTCAAATTGTATTTTCTGATTTTTGCCCTGAACCTATTCCTAACTTGTTTTTTGGTCGTTGTCCTGCTGATGCCCTTGTAGAAATACAAAGAGCAAACACTGTTATTACTCGCATGATGCTTGATAGCGGTTATTTATCTATGACTCCCCAAAGAGAGGTTGTGTTTGATAACTTAGTAAACCCCGAGCAGTTAACCAACCTTTCACCAGGGGCACCAGTCTATGTAACAAGAGCAGGTAGTATTCGTGAAATGCAAGTTCCTTTTGTTGGAAACCAAGCTCTTAATATGCTGACTCACTTTGAAACAGAGGCAGAAAAACGCACAGGTGTATCAAAAGCATCTATGGGATTAGAGCCTGATGTTCTTGCAAACCAGACTGCAACCGCAGCCAACATAGCCTACAGTTCAAGTTTAGGTAAGGTAGAAATGATTGCTCGTATGTGGGCAGATGGAGGCATGAGAAAGTTATTTTCTGGTATATTAAAACAACTTATTAAATATCAGGATTTTACTCGTATAATTCGTATGTCAGGTCAGGAAGTTGCTATAGACCCTCGCCAATGGGAAATGTTTAAAGAAGCAGATGTCAACATTGATACAGGTCTTGGTACAGGTAACAGAGACAGAGATATGGCTATGATTAATGCTATTGTTGGTAAGCAGGAAGCTATTATAGGTCAATTTGGGGTTAATTCACCTCTTGTTGACCTTAATAAATACTCAAGAGCTTTACAGGACATGGCTCAAACAGCAGGTATAAAAGACCCTGAACAATACTTTGGTGAAATACCTATTGGGTATCAACCACCACAAAAACCACCTTCTGCCGAGCAAATGGAAGCACAGCGTAAACAACGAAAAGATCAACAGGACTTCCAGGTTGACATGATGAATTTACAGTTGAAAGCAAGAGAACTCGCTTTAAAAGAAGCACAGGTTCTTGCAGATAGTGGCTCACAAATGTCACCTGCTGAAATACAAAAACTACAAATGCAGTATGAAAAAATGTTGTTAGATGCTGAGTTAAAACGTCAAAAAATGGCTCTTGATGCCACTAACAAGTTACAAGAGCTAGAGGTAGAAGCAAGTTTAGAAAAATATGCAATAGATAAAAAATCACCAAAAGGACAGGGTATTATCCCTGATTAGGAGGAATTATGTCTTGGTTGCAAAATATTAAAAACTTTTTTATGGGTAAACCTTCTGGAGAAAGAGCAAGGAATAAAAAAGGGCATTTTATTCCTGATGACCCAGAGACACCGCATATAAACGAAGCCTATAAAGATGGTCGGACGCCTGAAAACAAACTGTATTAGGAGAACAAAATGCCTGGATATATGTATAAAAAACCTATGAAAACTAAAAACAAAAAGAAACCAATGAAAAAAAATAAAACAAAGAACAAAGCTAAAAAAATGGGTAAAAAATATTAATGGCAACAACAGCACAGGTTAAACGTACACCGTCTGGTCGATTGCAGTATCGTGGTGAATCTTTTAGTGGTTATAACAAGCCTAAAAGGTCAGTAAAAGGTGCTAAAAAATCGGCTGTGCTTGCAAAAAAAGGCAATCAAGTAAAACTTGTACGTTTTGGCGATAAAAACATGACAATTAAGAAAGATCAACCTGCTAGGCGTAAATCGTTCAGAGCAAGGCATAATTGTGATACTGCAAAAGATAAATTTTCAGCACGTTATTGGAGCTGTAAAGCGTGGTAAAGAAGAAAACTAAAAGTCGTGTTAATGAAGCAGGTAACTATACCAAACCGACTATGCGTAAAAGATTATTTAACAAGATTAAAGCAGGTACAAAAGGTGGTAAAGCAGGTCAATGGTCTGCTCGTAAGGCTCAGATGTTAGCTAAACAATACAAAAAAGCAGGTGGAGGTTATAAATGAAGGTAAAAGCACCAAAAGGTTTTCATTGGATGAAACAAAAAAATGGTTCTTACAATTTAATGAAGCATAAAGGCAAGTTTGTTCCTCATAAGGGAGCAAGTATGCAAGCTAACTTTAAAGTTCAAAAAGTGCATAAAAATGGCAATCAAAAAAAGTCAGCGTAGTTTAAAGAATTGGACAAAACAAAAATGGCGTACTAAATCTGGTAAGCCTTCTGGTAAAACAGGTGAACGGTATTTACCAGAGAAAGCTATTAAATCTATGTCTGCAAAAGAATATGCAGCAACAACACGCAAGAAACGAGAAGATACTAAAAAAGGTAAACAACACAGTAAACAACCTAAAAAGATTGCTAAAAAAACAAGGCGGTACAGAACATGACAAGCAAAGATTTAAGATCAGCACTAGAAAAACATGAACTTGAATGTACACAAAGATTTGCTGATGTAGAAAGAAAGATAGACCGTTTAGATAGCAAGCTATGGGGTTTGGCTGTACTTATTATTATTGCTAGTGGATTGGAACAGTTATTATGACAATGTTTGCTGTAAATTTTACAGAAGCATTAATTGGGTATGGGTATCAATTTAAGAACCATGTAGCTATTTATAGCCGAGAAAAATGTATTGATATTTTAATGAAACGTGAAGGTATGGATAGAAAAGAAGCAGAAAGATACTTTGAACACAATGTTCAAGGTGCTTATGTAGGTAAAGAAACACCTGTATTTTTAAGTCAAGAAGAAAACAGGTTTAAATAAAAAACATAGTGGATTTATATGACTGAAGAAGAAAGATTACAATGGGCTAAAGATGCAGAGAAAAATCCTGCAATCTGGGAAAGTTTTGACGTTTTAAAGAAAACTTATATGCAACAAGCATCACTTTGCGATCAAAAAGATGATTTAGGTCGTTATCGTTACCTGGAAGCATATAAAGATATAGATGTTGTAGAAAAACATCTAAAAGCTGTACTGCATGGCGGTAAATTAACTGACAAGCAACAGCGTGAATTTGCCTCTAAAAAGAGGTTTATTCCATCATTTTAACATTAAATAAGAGGTATTTATGTCCGACAACATGACCTTGCCTTTAGAACAAGGCAACAATGCTCTGTCTTTGCATGGAGGAGTTAAGGCTCTCCAGGCAAAAAGAACTGTAGAACAGGATAAAGTTTCAGAAGCAGCTCGTACTTTGGCGAAAGCACGATCTACAAAAGCTGATGAACCTGCACCCGAAGAGGAAGAAACAGTAGAAGAAGAAACAGTTGAAGCTGTTGAAGAAGAAGCTGTTGAAGCTCAAGAACAGGAACAAGAAACGCCCGAAGAAACAACCGAAGAAGAAAATCCAGAAGAAGAGGTTGCAGAAGAAGAAGTTATAGAAGAAACCAATGGTGTTCTTTTAACTTTGGATGATGGAACACCTTTAACTGCTGATGACATCAAAAAAGGTTATCTTCGTGAAGCAGATTATACCCGAAAAACACAGAAACTCGCTAGTGAGCGAAAAGCTGTAGAAACGGAAGCAAAAGCTAGAATTACTGCTTTAGATGCTGCTTTGGCATCTATGAAACCAGAACCAGAGCCAAATTGGGAACAATTAGCAGAAACTAATCCTAATGATTGGCAGATATATAAACTACGTTATGAAAAAAGGTCACAAGAACGCCAAAATGCTGTTGCTATATTAAGGCAAGAGCAAGCAAACATTATAGAGAAATCAAAACAAAACGCTGTTAATGATTTACAGTCTGGTTTGTATAGATCAGATTGGAAAAAAGCAGATGTGTTTGAAAGTGATTTATCAAAAACATCACAGTTTGCATTAGAAAAACTTGGCTTTGGTGCTGACGAAATTCATAATATTGCAGACCCAAGAGCTATTATGGCTTTAGATATGGCACGAAGATTTGCTGAGACTTCTAAAAAAGTCCAAACAGCAAATAAAAAGGTTGCTCGTAAGCCAAAAGTTCTTAAAGGGGGAGCAAAAACAAGTTTAAAAGCAGGTAAAAATCGTGTTGTTGCATCAGCACAAGAGGCTTTTGATAAAAACCCATCCAGAGCTAATGCTATGGCTTTAATGAAGGCAAAGCGTGGCTCTAAAACATAATTTTATTTTAGGAGAATAACGTCATGGCTATGACAACAAATGCCCAAAATACCTTCGCACAGATAGGTATAAGGGAAGACTTGGCTGACATTGTCTACCGAATCGACCCAGAAGAGACCCCATTTCAGAGTAATATTTCTACCGCAGGTAGAGCTACTAATCGTTATGTAGAGTGGCAAATTCAAACTCTTGCTTCACCAAGCACAAGTAACTTTCAACTTGAAGGTGATGAGCCTACACCAACTGCTGCTACAGCTCGTAGTCGTGTTGGAAACAGAGTTGCTATTTCTTTCAAAACATTTGCTGTAACAACAACTGCTAATGCTGTTGATGTCGCAGGAATTGATGACGAACTTGACGAACAAAGACTACTTCGTGGTTTGGAACTCAAACGTGATATGGAAGTAATTCTGTTAAACAACAATGCACAAACAGTCGGTGGCACTCAAACTGTTACCGAGTGTGCAGGTTTACCATCATTTATCACTAATACTGATAATACAGGCACAGAAAGATTTACTGCTGCAACAGGTGATGGAACTGATGCTTGGAATTTTGCTAATTCCACAACAAGAGCATTAACACTTACTATTCTAAATGGTGCTTTGAAAGAAGCCTATGTAGATGGTGGTGCACCAGATTTCATTATGCTTTCACCTGACCAAAAAATTAAGTTTTCTGGTCTTGCATTAGCATCTTCTATTAGTGGAGCTGCCCAAGTGCGTCAAAGCATCAGTAAAGATGAAGCTGCAACTATTGTTGGTTCTGTAGAAGGTTGGCTATCGGACTTTGGTTCTATTGCTGTAACCGTCAACAGACAAATGGCAAGTGATACATCTTTCTTAGATATTACTGCTTTCATGGTTGATAGTAAGTATGCAGAAGTAGCATTTCTTGAGCCAATGCAAAACAGACCTTTGGGAACAACAGGTTTGGCAGATCGAGAAATGATTTATGCTAGTTACACACTTAAAATTGGTGCCCCTAAAGCCCATGCTTTTGTAAGTAATTTATCGTAACCTTCTTGGAGTGGAGAGGTTTAAACGCCTCTCCATTTTTTTATTATGCAAATTAGAAATAAAGACGTAGAAAAAGATGCTCCGTTATTAGGTATGGGTCATCCTGTACTATCGGATTATAAACTTGTTAAGAAAAATAAAGAGCAAGCTGTTTATGTAAAAACAGACCCTTTAACTTACACAAAAAGTTACATGGTTGTTGACCATAAAACAAAAGAAATTACTGTAGGAAAAATATTACCTGACAATATTGCTAAAGCAACTGTTAAGCTAAACAAAGAAAAACAGAATAACTTTGATGGTTATAAGGGTAAAGAAATGGTGCAAGAGTTTTCTGTACCAGAAATGTTATTCCAACAGATAAAGGAACAATCAGGCTTGGAAGCAAGAACAGGACTTTATGACGAGAAAAAAGCTAAGTCTATTCTTGATGACCCTGACAACAAATATTTAAAAACTGTACCCCATAAAATAGGCAACAGGAAACGTGAGATATGAGTATTGAAAACTATAATGAGTTACAAGCCCATTTAGCAGATACAATTAACAGAACAGATTTGTCTGATTCTGTAACTACGTTTTCACCAACAGCTTTAGACAGTCAGATTAAAAGAGCTATTGCACAAGCAGAGCAAAGAATACAAAACAATATTATGTCTAAAGGTGGTATCAGCCACATGGAAAAGGTTGATGATACAGTTAATACAACTGGTGGTACTGAGTCAGTTACTATGCCAACAGGTTTTTTAGCTTTACGCAGTATGGCAATTACAACTAATCCTTATACAGTGTTGCAAGGATATGGAGATATTAACAGTTTGTTTAATACGTTTCCATCTACAACACAGTCTAAACCACAAGCCTATTCAATAGTCGGCACTAACAAGGCTTTTTTCAGACCAATACCAGATGCTTCTTATGATCTTAGAATTATTTACTATGAATCAATACCTGCTTTGTCAGCATCTAATACATCTAATTGGGTTTTAGAAAATGCAATAGGTGTTTATGTCGGTGCTTCTATGGTTGAGTTATGTTTGTATGTGCAAGATTATAATGCAACACAGATATGGGAAAGTTTTTATGATGCTCAATTAGCTGACCTAATGAGAGATGACAGAGTAACACGATTTGGTGTTGTACCAACAAGAGCTAGTGTCCAGGTTGCTATTGCATGACCAAACAATCTACTCTTGTAAGCAATAACCCAATAGAAATAACAAAATTTATAGAACGACAATTTCAAAGACCCTTACCTTTACAATCTTACTTGGTAGCCGATTTACCCGACCCTGCTGAATTTATTAATACAGCAATTATAGTTTCCAATGAAACAGGCGGTAGAACGATTGCAACAAGTGATGGCAGTAATTGGAAAAGAGTTAAAGACGGAGCAACAGTAAGCTAGGAAAAAATATGGCAGATTCAGCAACCACAAGAAACAGACTACGCAAACAAAGTTTAGGCAGTAATGTTAATACATGGGGAGACACAAAACTTAATGAAGTATTAGACTGTGTTGACCAGATAACAGATGGCGTAGAAACTATTAACCTAACAGGTGATTATACTCTCACTACATCTAATTACACTGTTAGCGACCAAGCAAAACAAAGAGTTTTATTGTTTACAGGTAGTTTATCAAGTTCTGCAAACGTAGTCGTACCTAGTTCTGAAAAACATTTCATTATTTATAATGCAAGTGGAGCAAACATTGTACCTAAAACAGCTAGTGGTACAGGTCCAACAATTCCAACAGGTTTTTATACGACAGTGTATTGTGATGGTTCTAATGTTTATTCCAGACCATTTTTTGTAAATGGTGCTATGCAAACGAGTGGTGCAGTTACAGTTGGTGGTAAAATCCTTAACCTCACTACAGGTACACTTGATAGTGATGCAGTTAATAAAGGACAAATGGACACAGCTATTGCAGCTTCAACATCTTCATCAACAGCAGGTACAGTAAAAGTTACATCTTCTGATACTACTAATAGATTTCTTGGTGGCGGTGGAGGTGCTTTACAGGCAGGTACAGGTATTACATTAACAGTAGGAAGTGCAGGTGCAGATGAAACACTAACTGTAGCAAGTAGTGTAACATTAGATGGTAAAGCAAAAGTATCTTCTAATGATACAACGTCAAATTTTCTTGAAAATAAAATAGTTGCAGGGAGTAATGTTACAGTTACTACACTTAATGATGGTTCTAACGAAACCTTATCTATAGCTGCAACTGTTCCTGCAACCATTGAAGAACACGCATTGTCATATGCTATGTCATTATAGGAGAATAATATGAGTTTAAAACTACTTGGTAAAGCTGATCTCAGTGCTACCACAAATACCTCAGTTTATACTGTTGGCTCTGGAAAAGAGGCTTTAGTTAATGTAAATGTTTGCAATCGAAATTCATCAGCAGTAACAGTACGATTAGCTAATGCAGATGGAAGCACACCATCAAATGATGAATACATAGAATATGATTACAGTTTAGCAGCTAATCAATCTTTCCAACGAACAGGAATCCATATGCAAGCTGCACAAATAATTGTTGCGTATTCATCTGCAACCAATGTTTCAGTTGTGGTTGATGGGCTTGAAAGGACAGCGACATAATGGGTATTCATAAACCAACAGCAGGAGCAGTCAATCTAAGTCATTATCCAAATGATACATTAGATACTGATAATTGTTATCCAAGTAATTCTATGCAACCAACATTTGTTGGAGATGGAACTTTTTCAGGCGATACGTTTTCAACAGGTCAAATTTACGCATCAGGTTTTATTGCAAGAGCAGATTTTACGTGTGATGGCATAGCTTGTGAAAACTGGTCAACTGGTGATTCTGGTGATGATTTTGTAATGGGAATATGGCAAAGTGATGCAACAGGGCAACCTACCACAAAAATAGGTCAAACTGCTGAAGTTGCACTTGATGGAAATGCAACAGTGCGTGTAGCAGATACGACTGCTGATGTTAGTATTACTAAAGGATTATATTGGGTCGGTTTATCTTTAAATGCAAACGCACAATTTATTAAAGATACACCTGGCACAAACCATAAAGCCTTTCAAACGAATTATGGAAATGTAATTTGGGCAGGAGGAAATTTTGCAGTAAATAATTATGGTTTGTGTTGGAAAAAAGCCTTTACCTATAACACAACTTTACCAGATATTAGTTCGCCAACTTGGAATACATTCGGTCCTGCTATGTGTTTAAGAGTTAAGTAAAAGGAAATAAAAATGGCAGTATATTATGATAAAAATGGAAATGCTGATTATTCAAAGCACGTAGCTCGTGAATACACAGAGCCAAAAAAATTAACAAAAACTGAATTTATGGATACATGGCTTGCAGGAGGTTTAACTGCATCACGATATGGTGTTGTGATTAAGGCTATGAGAGATAGTTCTGACGGTGATGTTATATATGCCTATGAACGCTATGCAGGGTCTAAGTTTTTTACCAAAGAAATTACAGAAAGTTTAACGTCAACATTGGTTAGTAAATCAATTATGACAAGTGATGAACGAACTGCTTTTTTAAATGCTTGGACAAAAGTGTAATGCCATTATCTGCAATTCGCATACAACCAGGCATACATCCAGACGATAGCCCTTTGACGGCTGAAAACTATTTTGTTGATGCAGATAAAATACGGTTTGTAAATGGAAAACCAGAAACAATAGGTGGTCAGGAAAAGGCTTCTACTGAAACAATATATGGTAAAGCCAGAGGTATGATGACATGGAGTGATAATAGTCGTAATCCTTACCTTGCTATAGGCAGTAATACAGACTTGTATGCTATGGATAATGATGGTGATTTATTAACAATTACACCAATTATTGAACGTGGCACATTATCAAATCCATTTACGACTGTAAATGAGAGTGCAACAGTAACTGTTGCTGATACATCTCATGGCTTAGAAGTAAATCAGCTTGTTAGATTTTCTGGTGCAAGTGCGGTTGGTGGAATTACAATCAATGGTGATTATCATGTTGTTAGTGTAACAAGTGCTAATGCTTATACAATTACACATACAGCACAAGCAACAAGCGGAGCAACAGGTGGTGGTACTGTTGATTATGAATATGGCTTAGCACCTGGACAAGAAAATGGTCTTGGAGGTTTAGGTTATGGAACAGGTGGCTATGGTACTGACGGATTTGCAAGCCCTAGTACAGATTTAGATTTATTTCCTAGAACATGGACACTTGCTAAATGGGGTCAGAACCTTATTGCTTGCCCAAGAGAAGGGCAGATATATGAATGGTCGCCACAAACAAGTGCAACAGAAGCCATTAGTGATGGTGGGTTTACCACTATTGGCGGTTATTGGACTTTAGGTACAGGGTGGAGTTTAACAGGGAGTGATATTAAAGCATCCGCAGTTAATAGTGACTTAACACAATCTATATCATTAGGTGCAGGTGCATGGGCAATATTAGATTTTGATGTCAGTATTGCAAGTGGTTCTGTTTATGCTTTTTGGGGAACTACAACAATAAAAGCAGCAATAGGCTCATCAGGTACATATAAAGAAGTTTTTTATACAGGAAATGGTGGCAGTCAAACATTTAAACTAACAGGAGGTGGTTTAAACGGTGCGGTTGACAATGTTTCTGTTAAGCAATTAATGAGTGCTAATTTAATACCCAATCAACCTGCTAAAGTTGGCTCTACATTTGTAACACCAGAACGAATATTAGTAGCGGTTGGTAGCACAGATGGTAATGGTAATTATGACCCATTAAGAGTTGCATGGACTGATACAGGAAACAATCAGACATGGACTGGAACTGCAAGTAACCTAGCAGGTAACTTTACACTAAGTAATGGTACATATCTTGTGCGTGGCATATCTATGCAGAATGAAAATGTTATTCTTGGTAATGACATGATTTATACTATGCGGTTTACCTCTGACCCTACAACTGTATTTAACTTTGATTTAGTAGGTACTGGTTGTGGTTTAATTAGCCCTAATGCAGTTTGTGAAGCAAGAGGAAGATTGTATTGGTTAAGCCCAAGTGGTCAGTTTTTTGCCTATGGTGGTGGTCAGTTAGAACCCATTGTTAGCTCTGTACGAAGAGAAATGTTTAGTAATTTAGCATGGGTACAACATGATAAAATATACGCATGGCATAACTCAGCATACAATGAGGTATGGTGGAGCTACCCTGATGAACGTGATGGAAACGAAGTATCTCGTTATATTATTTACAGTTATACAAACGGAACATGGAGTTTAGGTACATTTAACCGATCTTCATGGTGTGATGCAGGAAGTTATCAATATCCATTGGCAGTAGATACAGATGGCAATATCTGGTTTCACGAAAAAGGATATTCAGATGATGGCTCTGCACGTTCTTGGTCATTAACTAGCGGTTGGTTTGATATCGGTGATGGTGATAAGCATTTGCTTATTAATGGTATGTACCCTGATGCAGAAGATTTGCAAGGTGGTTATAACGTAACCTTTACCACTCAAATACGAGATGCAAGAGGCACTAATGAACGTGCGTACAGTTCTCAAAACATAACAAACAACACAGGTCGTGTTGATGTAAGAGCAACAGGACAGATAGCTAAAATTACATGGAGTGCAACTGATGCACCTAGTTTTTACAGACAGGGTACTCCATCAATAGACATTAATCCAACAAGCAGGAGAAGATAATGGTTTTTGGAATTGATTTAGGTTTTAAAAAAGACAAAAGCAAAGAAGATATAGATCGTACAGAAAAAATAGAAGAAGATAGAAAAACGCTACCTATTGTTCCTGATGATTGGATGAGAATGTATGGTCAGTTAGCTGATTTAATAGGTTTTGGTCAGTCTTTTCGTGGTGGCACAGTAGATGATATGTATAGACAAGGTACAGATCGTTCAGCACAAGGCAATTTAGTTCCTCCTGCCTTAGATAATTATGGTGGCACATTTCCTACAGGAACAGAGTTAGGTAATTTAATAACAGGTGGCGGTTTTGAAAACATTGGCAATATGCAAAATTTAAACATGGGTATTACACAAGAACAGGTAAATTTATTTAGACAAGCAGGTATTCCAGAAGATCAAATTTTTGCTTTGATACCAGAACTAAATACAGATGAAGAATATAATAATCTTGGAGAAGGTATGTTGTTTAGAGATGAAGAAGGAATAAAAGTAAAGCCTAGAGCAAACAACTCAAATATGAGTTTATCAGGAGTATAGTAAATGGCAATTTTTAGAGGCGAACCTGTAGCAAATAGTCCAGGAATGAGAGATCAAACAGAAATATCTAAACCTATTAACGAACCTATATATGACAGAGCTTTTTCTGTTAGCGAGTTGCCTGTAGAACAACAAGTAGGTGTTGGTTTGACTCCTGCACAAGCAGAAGCAACACGAAGGCAGTTAGCGTTATTAGACGAACAGCCTAGAGGGTTAGATTATCTTGAGGATTTAACAAGAGGCTCGGCTCAAGGAATTGAAGATTTAGGTGCTGACTATTATCGTGGGTATATGGACAGGGGTTCTTATACTATGGGTAGTTTAGAACAAAATTATCCAGAATTGTATGAACGTGAACAGGCAATCAGGGCAGGTGATATAGACCCTTACCTACAACAAATTGGCGATCAAAGTATAGACCCATATTTAGAAAGAGTACAAACAAGAGGTATTGACCCTGCGGATATATCACGTTTCCAAGACCCTTATATGCGTGACGTAGTAGATGCTTCATTAAGAGACTTTGATGTAGGAACTGATAGAGCAGCAAATGTAAGAAGAGCAAGACAGGCAGGTGCAGGAGCATTTGGAGGCAGACAAGGATTATATGATGCTCAGTTAGATGCTGAAATAGCAAGGCAAAGAGGTGGATTAGGTGCAGGATTAAGGTCACAAGCCTATCAACAGGCTTTAGGTGCAGCTATGCGTCAAGCAGATTTAGGTCAAAGAGCAGATATATCAGACCAATCTACAATGTTAAGAGGTGGTCAAACACAGCTACAAAGAGATTTAACAGCAGACCGTTTAAACCAAGCCACTATGTTAGCAGGTGGAAGAGATCAGTTAGCAAGAGATTTAACTGCTCAACAAGCAACTGCACAAAATATTATGAATCGCAAACTACGAGATGCAGATTTAGCCTATCAAGGTGATAGACAAAGATTAAATGCTATTCAAGCAAGAGAACGTGGTTTAAATATGCAAGCAGGTTTAGCACAAGAATATGCACGTTTAGGTTTACTTGGTCAGCAAATAGGTCAAGCAGGTATGGGTCAACTTTATGA
>CEUT01011098.1_pt1 | contig 17882 bp, 6 predicted proteins | sample 531401 | NCBI WGS metagenome assembly CEUT01 (sample SAMEA2622821, study PRJEB7988) | marine metagenome | biome: marine biome (ENVO:00000447); feature: surface water layer (ENVO:00002042); material: "saline water (ENVO:00002010), including plankton (ENVO:xxxxxxxx)" | depth 5 m | reverse complement strand
ACGTAGTAGTTCGCATCATATAATCTATTTGCTTGTGTTAAAGGACTAGGGTTATCTACACTGTAGTCATCCCTATAAATTTCATATCTACTTCCTGATACCCAGTCAACTCTTCTGATTATTCTTCTAATATTTGCTGATGATATTTTTTTACCAAACATCATCGTATCACCTGTATGCGAACGATAGGAAAAACTATCAGTAGGTGCAGGTGTGTTTGAGTTCCAATCAGAAGATCTGCCGTAACCAACTAATGATTGAGTTCCAGCAGGGTTAGGTAATCCGATGAAAACATAATAAGAATTATTTGTGTTTTCTACTGATTCAACAAAGTTGTTTGCGTTCAGAATTCTAAATTGATCAGTAATAATCGCTGACATTGTATCTAAACTTTTCTTTTCCTTTTATTTATAGTGGTAATTTAATCAAAGTCCAAACACTCTAATCGCACCAGAAGATCTTAGACCTCTTAGAGATGCAGCTGTATAGTTCTTTCTTTGAATAGTTGGGAATGTTGCCAATCCAGAATTGACTGTCAAACCAGTAACACCGATAGAAATTGGACTATCTGCTCGTGATGCATTATATAATCTACCCCATGTGATTCGACCTAGATGTGTAGCAATGCCTGGATTACTATTATTGAAATTACCAGTCAGTCCTGCACCTACACCTGTAGTTTGACCATTTTGTATATTACAAGTAATTTCACCATTCTCACCTAAAGTTTGAATTGCATGAACTTTGTAAATATTATCTAAGAATGTAGAACCTATTCCGACAATAGACGAATTATGAGTGTCTACAGACACCACACCATTTCCTACTGGTGTATCTGTAATGAACACTGGATAATTGACTAATAGTGAATTTGCTGCCTTATCTGCTCTAAAGAAGAACTTAAGTGCTGATTGACCACTATTAGTTACTGTGCTAATACCAGTTATTATACCTGTAAATCCTTCAACATTACTGATTGATGTTATTTTTTCTGTTTTGAAGGATGGTAAATCAATTATAACTTGTGGTGGAGTTACGTTTGAATAACCAAATCCAGCGTTCGTAACATTTATTGCAGATATTGAACCATTTGTAATAGTAGCAGTCGCTGTTGCAGTTGTTGCCACACCAACTGTTCCATCAGATTGTATAAATGTTGCAACTCCCACAAGTGGAGAACTAATTTTTATTGTTGCACTATCATATCCACTACCAGCATTTGTTATATCAATAGAAGTTATTGTACCTGCTGCTGATACTATCGCTGTAGCAGATGCACCAACATTTATTTCTCCAGAAGTTACTAAGGCATCAACAGTGTTAAATGATAAATTGTAATCACCATCTGTCTCATTTGGTGCACTTGCACTTAAATGATCTCCTTTTTCATAGAAGAATACTTCTGCATCATCAACAAATATTCCATTAGTAGACTGAGTTCCAGATGTAGTTGTAAAATCACCAATAATCTTAGAGGTTGGATAAACTTGTGGTTCCAATATTTCTCTTGACTTATCAATTTTTTTACCACCTAAAACAATATCAACTTTTTGTTTTGTCCATCTTATTGGTTTGTCATTACTTTCATCAATACCAGCACCAGTGTAAATATCAGTTTCAACAAGTTTTGCACCCAATAGTTCTTTAATTGTTCTTTCTGCTTGCTGAGAGGTTGAAACACCAACAGAATGTTTGAATAATCTTACCTCATCACCAATTTTAACTGTTTGTTGAATATCAGCAACATCAACATCAACTCCCTCTTGACCTTTATAGAAGAAAATATCTACTTTTGCTTCTACTCTTGGTGGTTCAATAAATTCAAATGTTGTACCACCCTCGAACACATAAGCAGAACCAGGTTTTTGTAGTACACCATTAACAAATATGAGAAGAACTGCATTCAAATCAATTAGTTGTGAACGAGCATTATTTGTATCTTTTTCAAAACTAAGTAATTGTCCATTGAAGAATAATGGGAATCTTGTTCTTGAACCATCTTGTAAGTTTTGAATACTATCAATAAAGTCTAATTCACCAAACTGCCATGATGAGAATTTATCATTGAAAGTTCGTGTTACTTCTAATTCAAATTCTTGTATTGGTGCTGATAGATGAGCAGCAGTGACTAATCCAACTGGTTTAAACTTATCACCTACTTTAAATGAGTGTCCAGGTCTTGCAATCTGAAACTCAGATATTTCAAATGATGTAGAAGCAATACCAACAGTAGTTTTTGCAGCACTGACTTTTACATCAATCAGTAAGTTTGAACCTGTGTCAGTTGTTGCACCTATACCTTGTCTAGAAATACCTATGACAGGTAAATTATCATAATTAGGTTCTGGAATTATAATTTTTGGATTAACATAACTTGTACCTGCAGAGACGATATTAAATGCAAGCGTTCCACCTACACCAACTGTCGCAGTTACAACTGCTCCTGTTCCACCGCCACCACCTTGTCCAACATTAAGAGTGATTGTATTAAGTGTTGTAGCGATAATTGCAGTTTGAATACCAGCAACTGGATCTGAATTTGGAGAACTTGTCTTAGATAGTGAACGTGGGTATGGATGATTTGAGAAGAAATTATCCTTAGAGCATTTAAACACTAATCCACCAGTATCAATTCCAACTGTATCACTTGTAGATAAACCATGATTTGGTATTGTAAGAATTAATTGACCTGTATGAGATGTATAAACTGCATTGGTCGCTGTAAATGCATTTGAACCAGTCGCAGCAAAATTACCTTTACGGATTGAATTAATACCAGCACTTACAAATCTATGTTCATATGCTTCATCAGTAACACCGATTGCGACTGAACCACCACGATATCCTGAACCAAATGTCAAGTCTTCAAAGAATTCAAATGCATGTCCACCACCCTGATATGTGTGAGGTATTGTACTTGCACCTGCTTGAACTTCAAATGTTCTATCAGAAACGATACCAACAACAAACAGTGGTCTTTCATGATCTTGGAAGATTGTTGTTGTAACTCCTACATATCCACCACCACCGATAGTCTTAACTGAATTAGCAGCCGCAGAAACAAATGTATGAACATATTGATCACTTGGGGCAGATGCACCAACATTAACTCTAAAGGTATTTGTAGTTCTATTGCTTATTGTCAAATATTGTCCTGCAGCAGGGTCAGTTGCACGAGGATAACAATGAGTAGAGTTATTGCCATCTTTATCACATGTAAAGCAAATTGAACCTGTATCGAGAACCACTGCATCACCATTAACTAATCCATGATTAGGAATTGTTAATACCAACACTCCAGTTGCTGGATTATATGTGGCATTAGTTGGAGTACCCACGACTGTCTTAGGACATCTAAATTCCAGTCCTTTTAATTTAACTGTATTTGGTCTTTCCAATCCAAATCCATGCACAGTATTTGTTGTGACTGTAATAATACCAGTAGCATTATCATAAGCAGCAGTTTGAATTCCAAGACTAAATCCAGATGATGTGCCAATACCTACGATACTTGTCAATGCACCATCCTCATTTTTAAATGCTTTTACTTTAGCACCTTGTAATGGAGCATATCCTTGACCAGGTGTGGAACCAAGTGAAACTATCAAACCACCTCTTGGAACCTGATTTTGGTTAATATCAAACTCTGATACTATAAAGTCTCCATTTGTAGACGTAATACCTGTAAATATAACTGTTGAAATTCCAGCAGTTGTATCTGATTGGAATTCATAATTATTTCCTGTGTTGTTTAATGTTAAAGGAGTTTGGAATACACCATTAATGAATAGAACACCATTACCTAATCCTATTCCAGAAGAAGTATTTGCACCACCAACTGTTAGACTATAAGTTTTACCTATTCCAGTAAAGTTGTCTGATATATCATCAAACAACATATTGGTTGTATAATCACTTCTAAGGAATGTTCTTCCACTGAAATCTGCTTTTACAAATGGTAAATTTGTTTCATCTCTTCTTGATCTATTATTACCTTTTGGAGGTTCTGCAAAGAATACTCTACTTTCAACTATATTAAACGAACCTCTATGAACTCTAGCTGTAGCATTCGCTAAATGTGAAGTTGCTGCAATGCCTAACTGTCCTCTTTCAACTTTTACAACTGGGAGAGTTGCAATACCCAATGCCACATCAGTTGAATCATTAATAGTTCCAGTTGGTGTGCTTGAGAATCCAACTTCAGTAACTTTTAAATATTCTTCACCAATCTTGAGGAAATCAGTTGGTTGAATAGAACTAATACCACTTAATACAAACTGTGAAAGTCCAATACCTATTCCATTATTATGTGTAAATCCATCAAAAATTCCTAAGTTATGAGTTATAGATGTAAATGTAATTGGTTGTTGAACAACACCATCTAAACCAATTATAGTTTTAGTTAACTGTTTTCTCATAGTTAACTTATGAGTATTACCTCCTCCAAGTCCTGTGAACGTTACAGCATTTCCTGAAGTAACATATTCAGGTCTTGTGAATAACTCAAATCTATTTTCATCTAATACTTTAGCATAAACTGTATCTGGTAATATATTTGTTACAACTCCAGCGATATTTGCTGTTGCACCGATTGAAACAGCAGTACCTGCGACACCAATAAACGTTGAACCTGGTGTGTATGTCAACTCTTCGTTAGTATTAAAGAAGTGACTTGGTATATTAATTACACCAGTTGTAGTGCTTATTGTTCCAACTGGATTAAATGTTTTAGAATAAATTGGAATTTCATTATGCTTAAGAATGAAATCTTTTTTATTTGCTCTAAGTCCAGCAGCACCATCATAAGTTGATAAAAATAATCTTTGGTCAACTGTACCATATCTTAAATCTGGTGGAGTATTTTCAAAATCACTTGCAGTATATAATATTTGATTATATGATTGTACTTCAATTAGTGAATCAAACTCAGCATCTGGATAGAACTTCAAATTAATATTGTCACCACTTATTTCACCACCGAATGTACCGATACCAGTTGTAGAACCAGCAGAAACAAATGGGTATTGAATAGTTACAATATCATCAGCATCTCTCATAGAGACTACCTGATGGACTGCTGATGTATTACCACATGATATTCTTACTATTGATTTTACACTTGAATCAATTAATTTATTAATTGTAGTGTAAGTTATTGGACTTGATGTTCCAGTGGTGTAACCAGACTCTAATCTAGCACTTCTCTCAGCACCTGCTGGTTGTCCAGCAACTGAGAAACGATATGTTCCGATACCTGATGCAGTAGAACCCAACCCTACAATATTTGCCCTTACATCAAGAGTATTAACTCTATCATTTTCTACTTGTAATTTGACTAAGTTATTCTCAACAATTGCAGTGACTACACCAACAATACTATTACTCAATCCTGATTGAGTGTCAACATATGTCTCAGCAATGGTGGTGTCAGTTCCATCAAAGTCCACAATTACTTCATTATAATTAATTTCTTTTGTAAAACTATCTTGAACAAAAATAGTTGCATATAACGAATTAAAATCAAATGTTGGAACTTCAACTATTGATGACGTTGTAAATCCTACAGTTGTGCTACCTATGCCAGTGTTAACACCAGTTAAATCAATACTTCCAATTCCATTAGTCCCTATTCCACTTAAATCTGTACTAAAATCTATTTTTAATATTTTAATATCATGATCTCTTGTAAATTTCTCTGTTGGTTCAAATAGTAAATTTTTAGTTCCAGTTGTTGTTATCTCGGTATCAAAATCACCTAATTTTATATTTGTAAAATCAGAGGTCTTTTCAAGAATGAATGCATCATTTTCAGTTGTTAATGTAACTATCTCAGAGAATTGTACATCTAATGTATCTGGATCAACTATTTGTATAAGATAGTGAGCAAAATCTTCTACTAATGGTTCTATGATTGTATTCGTGCTTTCAAAACCTTCACTTGAGAAATTATCACTTATATCATCATGGAGTAGAACTCTATTAGTTTTACATCTAGTAAAGTCTGTTAATGTTCTATTTTTAATTGTTAAAAACTTAGAACCATTAACTCTTGTATCAAAGTCTCTTGCTAAATCAAAGTTATTGATAGCATCAACTCTTTGCTTATCATTTAATTCAAGAACATTACCAACATCTAATACAACTACCTGATCTGAATCACGTACTTCCCCAACACCAACAGTAATGTTGGATGTGACTGTTGTATCTGCAAAGTTTTTAAGTCCAGAGGGGTGAACTAAACGATTAACAGGATTTACAAATTTTTCCCATTCAATTGAACTCTTAATAGTGTATGAAAGATTTTGATAATAATCATTATCTGGTATTACTTGATAATCTTCATTCAACTTACCAATATCATCTAACCAACCATAATCTTGTCTATTAGAGAAATCTGTATTGAATTTTGCTTGATTATCTACAAGACTTGTAATTTCTGCAGATACGTTGCTTAATTGACCTTTTACCCTATCACCAATTTTTAATTTGAATTTTCCATCAACTTTAATATAATCATTTCTTACTTCAATAACTTTTAAATCTGTAACTATATTATCAATAATTAAAGTTTCTTTCAATTCAAAGACACCCCTCGATTGAACAGGTTCAATCACAGGATATTTTTTCTTATTAATTAGTGTAGCATAACCAGATTGGAATGTTTTAGCGATACCTGGATTAGTAGTAACCCCAGATAAATTAAATTCTAAAACGCATTGAGTTCCAGCAGCATAGTTTATAACATCAAAGAATTGGAAATTATAATTATTTGAATTATAACCTGTTCCTTCTATCGTAGTATTAGTTGATATTCCACCTTGAGTAGCACCTATTCCTGCCTCACCAACCCTCTGAATACCTTCAATGAAGATTTCATCACCAACAGCAAAAGGTTGCTCATCAAAACCATTTATAGGTGTCTCAAGGAAACAAGTTACCACTCCAGAATTACTAGTTTGAAGTGAGTTAATACCCACACCATTTGAATTGTTTATTGATATAATTTTATGAACAACCGAATCTAAACCAGTGACAGGTGATAAAATGTCAACCCTTGATATTGTTTGGTTAGGAGTAACTGCCTGTAAAGATAGATTATCTACTATTGTATTTGTAACAGGGTTGAATACGATAAGATTAGGTGTGCTAATATAATCTGCACCACCACTCTTGATATCAACTGCATCAATAATATCAAGGTTATCAATATTAACAACTGGTGATATAAATGCTTGAGGACTTAATGTTTTATCTGAAGAATACTCATATCCAATGTCAACAATCCTTATCTTTTTAATTCTTCCAATAGTTCTTGATGATGCGATGATATTAGCATCAGTACCATTTTCACTATTAACAGACTTAAATTGAGGAAGTTTTTTGTAATTAAAACCAGGAGATATAATATCTAAATCTTTTATAGAACCGTGTACTGCAGTTGATTTTGTTGAATATTCTAATTTTTCACAATCTGCAGCAGTATAACTTAAAAATTCAGGAGTTTTTGGAGAAATTTCAAATGTATCATCAGTTACGTTTGCTATCTTATATTCTCCATTATACTTACTATCAATAAATCTTATTTCAGAATAATTTGAAACTTCAGTATCCGCAGTACTAATAAATCCACCCTTTGTTAAACCATAATACAACCTACCTGGTGATGATGCAGAATATTGAACAGTAAGTGCAGCACCAACTGGATCTGTATTATTAGTACCAATTCCGATTGTACCTGCAGTCCCTACATTAAAACTACTAGAGTCTTGTGAACTCAAATATTCATTAGTTAAATCTCTATCATAGAATAATTTGAAATCAAAGTTTAGTAAAGTGCTACTTGTTAAACCAAAATTTAATTTAGAATTTTTAACAACATCAATTCTTGGATTTATTAATGCGATTGATTGATTACCACCAGTGTTTGCAGTAATACTAACTGTTCTTACAGGGTTTGCTCTATTATCTTCTATTGTTTCAGATAATTGAAACCTTCGACTACTTACTCTATTAACAAAATATGTTCCTGTGCTTAATCCAGTCGCACCACCATCATAAAATACTTTATCACCTGTTTCAAATCCATGATCAACTATGTCAATTTGATTTGTTTCAACATCTGAAGCAGTGAATAGTATAGGATCTATGATTAATTTTTCAAATTCAGAATTGTAATTAACAGACACTGGTGTAGTAGTGCCATTTCCAACGTTAAGATTTGGAACTACATTCATTCTAATTACATCACCTTCTACAAGATTATGAGTTGTTGTATTTGCAGCAGAAACATTAGTAGATACAGTAGTTGTAATTTTTTCAATAGAACCTGTAACTCTATCCTCTGTTGTTTGTAAATTATATAATCCTGATGAAATACCAGATGCTGACCCATTACTATAGAAAAATAATCCTTCACCAGTGCTTCCAATACCAACTTTAGATGTCACAAGACCTATATTATTCACACCTTTATCAATAACAAAGACCTCTGTTGAATTTTGACCAAGGAATGGTAATTTAAATTCATTTACTAGTGAAGTTCTACCCACATCAAAACGATTCGCACCAACTCTCTTGTGCAACTCTAACTTTTGACCCGTTTTGAATGGATGATTTGGAATATGAATTGTTCTGGTTGGTATAGAAATATTTTCTTTTATCTCTCCAGTAACTCTTTCTACCTCAATTGCACCACCAGATGTTGTACCAACTCCAACAGATTGAGGTCCATTAAAGAATATAGTTTGTTTTGGTTCTGATTTAAATTGACTTGTTTTTACTGGAATACTGATGCGATTATTTAAAACATCAACATTTGAACCTAACGTATGAGCAACACCTACATGTCTTAACACTCTTATGACTTTTCTTAAAGGAAATATATTTAATACTTGTAATGTTTCAATTTCACTATCCAGATTTACATTTCCAGAACCAACTTTTAATGATCCTCCAATTGCAACCGTATTTGGTATCTGACTTACGTAAATGTCTTGTATTAAACCACTAGCAGAACCCACAGTCATTGATTTAGCAAGACCAATAGTATCTGTTTTAACACCTACACTGAAATTATTAGTTAAGTTAACAATTGAACTAGTCAATCCTGATATGTTTACTGTTGTTTCATCATTTAATTCGATAAATGGTAAAAATGTTGCTTCAACTTCATCTCCACTCTTCCATTCAAATGTGGCACCATCAAATGGAACGATTGTTGTGTCAATTCTAGATATTCCAATTCCAACTATTTCATCAACTCGTGCACGGAATCCAGATCCATTTGTACCCTCGTCATCAAATTCTGTTAAATCACCAACCTTGTAACCAGAACCACCATTTAAAATATTAAATCCATCAACTCCACCTTTTGTCACTGACTCAATTGTGGATACTTGTCTTATTTTTTCATACGATTCTATAATAAAATCATTACCACCAAATTTTTCATCTACATTGTAAGGGTATGTATTTCTTCTTAAACCTGAATTATTAAAATCAAATTCTTGTGTTAAAGTTTGATTTTCTTTAATTACAGGTGATCTAAATGAATTACCTATAAAATATGGATATAATCCCTCTAATTTATTAGTATTTGTACCTAATCCTACTGTTGAAAAATATGCATATACTCCATTAGGAAATTCTGGAGTTTTACCAAATCTACCATTATGAATATCAAGATCCCCTGAACCATTGAAAATATGATCCTCTACAAAGAAACCTGCTTCATATCCAGTTGGTCTATTTTTTACTTTACTAATATCTGGAGTGTATGATGATGTTATAATTTTTAAATCAGAGTTAATATTAGTTGGATCTGAATATCCAAAAGGTCCATATATTGGATTACCATCATATGCCCATCCTATGATTGGTGAATGACCAGTAACTTTATTAAATTCACCATTTGAATTAACAGTAAATGTATCTTCAAATCTACTTGCAATATCCTGAGAATACCCTAAGATACCAAATTTTAAAGCACCTTCTTTCTCTGTTAATAGTGACTCACCAAATCTTTTTGTATTGTTCAATGTAAGACTTCTTACTCTAGCAGCATATGCACCATTAATACCTCTTGAGAATGATCTTACTTCTGTTGATACGCTATCATACCCAATACCAGTATTAACAACTACAGCATCAACAACTTGACCATTTTCAACAATTGGTCTAACAACAGCACCTGCACCAGCACCTGTTGATGTTACTCTAATTTCAGGACTTGAATTATATTCTCTACCTCTGTTTACTACAGCAACATCAGTTATTCTACCATTAACAATAATTGGTTTAAATTCAGCAAATCTACCATTTTGTATGGTTACTTTGGGTATTACTTCTTTATCGAGAGTTGTTGAACCGTAATTTGTTCCCTCTTCATAAAGATATGCACCTATAAATTCACCAGTAACCACAGGATTTATAATTATATCTCCTGTGATTGTCGAACCATATGATACATCTACATTTACTTTTATTTGAGGATAATTAAATATTTGGAATCCTTCACCACTAGATTGAAATTTAACAAATTTACCTCTATTGAAATCAATAGTAGATGTACCACCCACACCAGCGTTAGATAGTTTGAATGAATCATCTGTTAGTTTTTTAACAATGTATGAGGTGCTTGTAGATAATCCTTGAATTGCAGTAGTTTCAGCAGAGTATTCTACAATCTCTCCACTATTAAATCCATGATTTTTGAAGTTTACAGTATCAAAAGATGTTGAGATGCCAGAGGGTTTGACTCTAAGTTTGCGGTGTGTATATCCTGAACCCTCTTCTAATACCTTTACAGCGACTAATGTGTTTCTATTTTCAGTTCTAAACTTATGAATACCACTTGCAGCGGTGTCTGTTGACAATCCAACTGTGTTTATACCTGATGTTCCGAATAGTGCATCTGTTCTAGTGTTGAATATTCTAACTGTAGTTGGGTTTACAGATCTTACAAAGTAAGGAGCACCATCTGATAGTGTACCATCAATCTGATTTGCTAAATCATACGCAGTACCTATACCAATGGGATTATTTCCATTTGATCCATAATATACTAGTTGTCCATCATCTAAATTATGTTGACTCCTAAATGTAATAGTTTCATTGACAATATCGACTCCACCATTAAAAAACACATCTCTACTATCAAATTCTAACTCCCTATTCCTAGAACCTAATATAGGTTGAAGAACACAACCATTTCCATTACCACCAGTTAGTGAAATGCTTGTAATCGCTTCAATATCAAAATCCTGTGGGTCAACAAAAACCTCTTTTACAGTTCCCTGAATAATTGGTTCAACTGCAGCACCAACTCCAGTGCTTGTTTCAATACCAATGATAGGTGGATTTACTACATCATATCCACTTCCACCATTTAATAAGTCAATTGATTCTAAAGGACCAAAAAATATTTGATTATCTGATATGGGTGAACGAACTTGAACTCCATTAATTAAGATTCCAATATCATTTGTAGGTATATCTTGATTTGAACTAACAAATAAATTTTGATTTAGTGGAAATTTTCTTAATATCTTATCTGCATCTAATACTTTACTTGAGTGTTGTTTCAATACAAAATTATGGACATCAGTTGTTGATGTAGTAGGACCAACTTGAATCGTGCTTGCTGAACCTATCTGTGCTGTAGATTGAAATAATCTTATCTTTGTTGTATTTTGACTTGGATCATCTGGTATTACAGGATCTACAAAATAAGTTCTACCAGTATCTAAACCAATAAATGGTTCTCCCTCTGGTTGATAAACAATCGCATCTCCTTGAATAAACTTGACATTTCTAGATAATGGGAAGTTTATGAAACTATATTTGTCATTTAAAGGACTAAAACCGTCTAATCCTGATGCAGTCCCTCCTGTTAATTTTTCCTCAATTATATCTGATGTTATATCATTACTAGGTAATGAGTTTGATGCAACATATCCATCCCTATTACCATCAACATAAACACTTAATGTATCTGCAATTATATTATTATTACCCTGTAAAAGAGGCACACCTGAACTAGTTGCTTTTTTAACTCTCCTACGAATATCATAGAGTTGATTTGCATCTTGCGTAAAACCTGCAATGTTAATTGCTGTGATTTGATTAAGACCCACATCAATACTACCAACATCACCACTACCAACTATAACTTGTTCGTTTCTTTTAAGTATATCAAAACCATCACCAACTTTAAGAGATGATTTATCAATTTTAGTATTTAATTTAAAAGTTGAACCACCGAAGGGTATATCAACTTGAAATCTTGAACTAGTATTGTAAATCCATGAATTTGCAAAAATCTGTTTATAGTTATCACGGTCATTTTCTATTTTCTCACCAACATTTCTAACAAAAAGATTTTCACTTTCATTAATCAAACTTATATCTGTTATTGGCACTAATTCAGATAGCACACCTGTAATTCTTAAATCAACTCTTTTTGATAAGTCACCATTTTCAAATCCAAATATAGTTTCATCTGCTCTTATATCATCAGCAGTTCCTATTCCTACACCTACTCCTGTGCAACCAAAGAATTGATTAATAGATTTTGAAGTATAATTAATCTCTGTATTAGCACCACTAATGACAGTTCCAGTAGTACCGAATCCTACTGTAGAATCTACACTTATGATAGACCCCCCTGCAGGAACTTGATCTAAAACTTTTGTATTACCAGGAATAGTGAATACACCTTCAATCAAATCACGATCACTAAATCCAACAAATAATGCAAGTTTAAAGTAATTTTTACCTTCTCTCTTAATTATTTCTACTTCTGAAACTGATGCATTAGTAGATGTATCAGTAGATTTAAATATAGTTTGACCAGTTAAGTTTTGAGGTTCACCCGTAGGTGTTATTAAATCAGCAACAATAACTTCACGACGAATATATTCTGCATCTGATGGTTTGATTAAGTTTCCCTCAAGATCAAGTATTCTAGACTCTACTCCATATAAAACTTTGAACAAAATTCTTACAGATTCTTCAATACCTTTAGACTGATAGAAAGAACGTGCAAATTTAACAAAATTACCAACATCTAAATTTTCATTAAATTCATTATTTTCTAATCCTGGCAAAAAGGTTTTCTTCATTTTTTTGAAGAATTCCTGTAAGAATAATACTGATAGATTAGTTAATGTAGATCCAGATGTATGAGATGATGCTGAAGTCTGATTAAATTCTAAACTCTCTTGGTTTATATTCAGAAGAGATGAGGATATCCCAACATTATAACCTGTAACACCACTAAATCCTCTTACACAACCAGTAAATGTAGTTGACGTAATACCTGTATAGGTAATAATTTCATCATCAATCTTTAATAAACCATACTCAGATGGAAATCCTTTAGTGCTTGGAACAGTTATTGTGGTATCTTCTGAATCTATATCACTTGATATTGTAGTTACTCCTACAATAACTTCAGGAACTAGATTATCAACTTTTAAATATTGATCAAGATTACTAATTAAATCTTGAGGACCACCTTGAAACTCCTGAGAAATATAGTATTGTTTAAAAAACTCAGTAGCTTTAGGAAAATCAGTTACCAAAAACTCAGGTAACTGATTCTCAATAATAGTATTGACTTGTATTCTTTTGTCAATTTTTGACATAAATTATTTCCTCTCTAAATCTCCATTAGAGTAACTAGATGTGTAGTAATCTCTTTGGAATACGACTCCTGAGACATCTTCTCCCGATGCAATTACATCCTTCACAGTATTTATTGTACTCTTAGAAACGTCAAAATTAAGGTATAAATCTTTCAATCCAACAACATCATTCGATTCTGGGAATGCTTGCACCTCAATAATATTATTTTCACTTACAGTTGATGTTATATTAATCGTATTGATGATAACTTCTCCCTTTTTATAATCAACAAGTCCTGCATCTTTAATCAAAACTCGTTGTTGATTCTTATTATTTTTTGAAACTACACTAAGTGTTCCTTGATTACTTCCATCTAAGTTACCAGATGCTGTCTTTTTAGGAACATCAGTCAGATAAGCAACTTCATTAAAACCGTTTATAGTAAAACCTGTGCTCTTGATGTTGAAACCAGCAGGATTAATATTGAAACGATTACCAAAACAAAGTTCATATTGTGCAAATTGATTTAGTAATGCTTTCAAATCTCTTCTTACTATCACTTTTGTTATGTTTGATGTAATACCATTATCAATACGATCTATTAATGTACTTACTTTACTATATTTAAATCTACCACCAAACTTATTTAACTCAACATTTTCAGCATATCTATTCAATCCAGCGATAACCGCAGACCTTAGATTAGCAGCAGAGTCAACTTGTGATGGGTTGTAGTAGATATTTGAGTTTATCTCCACATATAGTAATTTTAAATCAACAATTTCAGAATTTATACCAGCGATAGCGTAACTTTTTAACTTGTTTTTGATTTGAGACTTATCGAAATCAGATACAAATGTACCATTTTTAGGTTTGATACTTATCTGCACTTTACCAAATTGTGGTGGATCTAATTCTTCACCTCCAACCACTGCGACTGATTCTGTTTGTGGGAAAATTGTACCTATTATTGCCTCATAATCTCTTGGTGTAACTGCCCTATATTGTGCTGAGTAAAGTCTTGGTGCATAATACTTAATAGAAGACACATCCTCTGCTTCGTCACCATTAGAAGCGTTTGAAACGGTGGTTAATGAAATAGTATCTGTAGGTGTAAACAGTGTATTATCACTCTTTGTAAATGAACCTTGGAAACTAAAGTTTGCTGCACCATTACCAGTTGAACCATCAGTGACAATATAAGATGCAGTTACAATAGAATTATCCTCTAATTTTCTACCGAAGAACCCATCTCCAAATAAAATTTCATATTTTTGATCTTGAACTTCCTGTGCAAGAAATACTTCAGAGTTTTTGTCGATATTAAGTATATTATCGATCATTCGATACTTTCTTCCTAATGAAGCATCTGCTGGTCCTGATACAAATACCCTTAAAGTAGAACTATCAATGTCTGGACTATCAATAATAAATCTTTGAGTAGTAGATGCATCAATACGATATGTTCTTGTAAGATATGTTCCTTCAAATACAGTGATTGGATCATCAAATTGTGCGAATGAAGTTCCACCAATGTCTTTTACTCTTGATGAAACTATGCTATCAGGTGTTGAAAAACGAAAAGTTGTATTTTGTGAATTACCAACACAAACAAGTCCAGGACGTAGAGATAAGAACTTAGGAGTGCTATCATTGGTTGGTCCAACATTTATGTCACCAAGTCGTATTGTTGCTGTTGCAGCGGTTTTTGAACGTGGTACATATCCAATATTACGAGCAAGAGACACCACATTCTCACGAACAGTCGCAGAATCTAAGTATGCTTCGTTAGCAACTAAGTTTGCGTTAAAAGAGTTAATATACGTATTATATGCAAGTGTATCAATTAGAACTGAGAAGTTAGATCCTTCAAAATCAAAATCTGAGAAATCAGAGTTTGCACGTAGAAAATCTCGAATTTGTGCTTTGATATCATCAAAGTCTAAACTTGTAAACTGAGTAAAGGGCATATTATCTCGTTGGTTCTAAAATAAAGGTGAAAGATTGTGTTGGAACGTTCAATCCAAGAATATCAAAAAGCACTTTTACTTCAAACAAATTATCATCTGGTTTTGCATTTATCTCAACACCTATTTCACCAATTCTTGGTTCATAATTACGCACAGTATTACGTACTTGGTCTTCAATAATATGTGCAGTATGTCTTGAGAAGTTCTCAAATAGTGAATCACGAATATCAGTACCTAAATTTGGTTGAAAAAACCTTTCTGTTGGAATTGTTTCAACTAAATTTCTCACAGATCTTACGATTGCTCGCTCATTTAGTAGCACAGGAAGGTCTTTAGTCACTGGATGAGGTGAAAAAGACAAACTTATATCCTTAAATGCCCTAGATTTGCGTGGAATCGCCATTATTAATGCTTTTAGATTTATTTATACCCTATCTCGCATAATCTTTCATCTCATAATCGTCACTATCGAAGTATTCAAGCAACCACCATGCCACTGAACGTGGATTTTTACTACCACATGTGAAAATATCAAACGCAACACAACCTTTTTCTGGCCAAGTATGACAAGCAAGGTGACTTTCACCCAAAGTAACAGTACAAGTCACTCCATAAGGGTCAAAATGATGAGTATAAGTGTTTAAAACCTGTAAATTTTCGGTTTGACAAGCACCAACGCACTTTTCTTCAATTTTTTGAGCGTCATTTAACTTTTCAAAGGGTACATTATATACTTCGACAAGTAAATGTTGACCCATATGAGCATTTTTTACATTTTTCATTTATTTTTTACTTATTGGAACCTCGATAGTCCAAGAACTACCATTTAATTCGACTAAATCGAAGTTTTTCTTCGCATATGCCTTGCGTTTCTTTGCATCAGACTCAAGTTTTGTAAGATATGCCTCTCTACCAGGTTCTGGTTGTATTTCACCATAGTTGATATCACCCAATTCGGGTTCAATTTTAATTTCAACGTTTTTTCTTTTCTCTTCTTTGCGTTCTTTTGCTGTTTTCCAGAAATAATTCTCATCTGAACCCAATCCATCACGGTCATGACCATTTTCAACCTGATAATACACTGTTGAAACCTTAAAATCGGGCACTTTTGGTATTTCTGGTGTAATACTGTTGTCATATATACGCATTCTGTTGTTTGGATAGAGGCAAAACTGCCCATTATCCAATTCTAGAAGGTTATGTGACTTATGTTCTGCAGGTGACTCACTTGTTGAGTAGTCAATTGCATCTACATTCTCGTGATAATTATCTAAAGTACAAACATATGTGCCTGTTTGCGTCCCAAAGTCTCTTGTATACACCTCAAAGTGCATTGACCCAATAAAATTCTTATTAATTGCAATTAATCCATAGTCCATACAGTTCCAAAACTGCAAATTATGCAGTGGCATGTCAGGATTTGGTGTTTTTGGTGACGCAACAAATGCTGAAATAGGTAGTTTATCATACATCGCTGCATATTCGGGTAAATACGTCTCAAAATAAAAGGCACGACCAGGAATACTCTTGGCAGATACCCATACTCCCTGTACAAACTCACCATGACCACTTTGATGATCAGTTAGGTATTCTTTTCTCACCCATAATTCAACAGCAGGTAAATTACAAATAAGCGTACTCATAACCAATCCCTCTCATTAGGTCTATAATATGTAGTGAGTTCTTCACCCTCTTTGATATCACGAATTGCATATTGAAAATGATCGTATCTATCCCAGAATACATTGGGATTATCAGAGTGATTAATGTAATATGCATTATAAAACATAAACAGAGGAACATCCATTGTAAAACTTTGCTCATCATTATTATAATAACACATACTTTTTAAGTAATCAATTGTTTTTGAATTTACATCGTTTAAATCTTTTAAATAAATTTCATCATCTTCAGTTAAATATTCATATATCAATTCATCTTTTTGAATATCACGAAAGGCGAAAACCCCAACCCCATCACATACTGTGCTAGGTTTGAGGCAAGTCTTGTGGTTACGAATTGATTTAATAATTTGGTCGTAACTAAACATTACTGCTCCCACTTACCTTTTGTTTCCCATTCGATATATTTCTTATTTCTCTCTTCCATGTAATCCCAGAACCATTGATTTGGGTCGTCTGCATAACTCACTTTCGGTTTTTTCTCTGTTTTTATATATTCGAGATTCTTCGATTCGATATGTTTTGTGACCTGACCGAGTAACTGCTCCTCAAAAAGAGGACTCTTCATATATGCAAATACCAAGAGTCCACTTCCAAAAGTTAT
>CEUT01004561.1_pt1 | contig 17947 bp, 18 predicted proteins | sample 531401 | NCBI WGS metagenome assembly CEUT01 (sample SAMEA2622821, study PRJEB7988) | marine metagenome | biome: marine biome (ENVO:00000447); feature: surface water layer (ENVO:00002042); material: "saline water (ENVO:00002010), including plankton (ENVO:xxxxxxxx)" | depth 5 m | reverse complement strand
TTGATTAGGATATTTAGACAGTCAAGAGCAACCAGCATTTTGATTGCGCCTTCTTTGAGGTCAGTGGTTACTTGATTTTCCGCTTGCACTCCATACTTAGAGCCTCGGGCAACCTTGTTGACTTCATTAGTGCGAATGGTAATCATTTCACTAATGGTTCCTTCGTTTAGACCCTTTGGCCTGTTGAGAAGGTCACGAATGTTATCAGTCGTTACTGCCATCAGTCCCACCTACACCCCATCTGTCGTTAAAGTCTTTTGGAACATCAAGGACTACGCAATCTTGGGGTATGAGGGTTGAGCGACCTATGATATACACCAACTGTGACTCAGCAATCATCTCAGCAAACCTACTGTTTGGCACCCAGTATAGGGTTTCAAACTCCAATAGATTTGCTGGATTACCGGGCTTGCGGGATGGCGGGATGGCTAATCTAAATAGAAAGCCATTCCCGTCAATCCAGTGTTCCGCCATATGGCGTAAATCGGCAACCTTGGTATTCAAGGTTGGCGTAATCCCCTTAGCCTTTAGTGCTTTGAGTAGTTTAGTCTTATCAGACAAGTAAAACCCTCAATCACAGGCAACCGGTGATGGTACAGATTCTCATGTTTTTGCCAGCCGCCGCACCGTCTTGGTGTTCGTGGATGACGCTACCCATGTAAGAAGTTAGAAGCCATGAGAAACCGACACCCTCGATACGAGTCAATTCGGTCTCTTGGAATCCAGCACCGTTGTATTGGAAAAACTCAGCAGTTTCAGCACCCGGTACCATTAGGATAGCACCGACTGTACCTGCTCCACCAGCAGGGATAGCGTTGCCTGTTCCGTAGTCACGGGTGTAGTAAATGTCAAGTCCGATTTGGGAGTTTAGTCTCTCCTGTAGGGACATCAATACATTTGTGTAAAGGCGAGTGTTTAGCATGTCACCACGCAATTCAGCAGGTAGTACAAGTGCAAGTCTCTCGTTACCGGAAACTCTTGCGTTCTTGAAAATCAAGTCCATAGCGTTTAGGACATCTGCCTCCGGGTCTGCTCCACCAGCACTCCATAGTGCAGTAGCCGCTTGAGCCTGTCCAGCACCAGCAACCAACTTTGTTAGAATGTGGTTGTCGATTAGGTCTGCTCTTGCTTGGATGATAGCCATTTGTTGACGGTTCATGTTTTCCCATGTTTCGCCACGAAGTAGTGTGGAGTCAAGGAAAACACATCGGCCCTGTCCCTTCTCAAGTTTGACTGAGTAGTTTTCGGTTCCAATCTTGGTTGGGTCAACAACTGCGTTGTCATCAAGTGGGTATGTGAAGGTTCCGCTTGCACCAGTGTACCATGTGAAGGATAACCAGTTAACATTACGGGTTCCAACCAACTTTGTTCCAATAGCGATTGTAGTGGACTGAAGTTGGATAAAGTCCCTAAGTGTTTGCTCTAATACTGCGTCACCCTTGCCGAATGGGCCAGTTGCCGCAGATACATTCAAGATATTTTCTAAAGATTCGTTTGCCATTTTTCATCATCTCCTATTTTTTATTGTCATCAAGCAATTGCCGCCCCGTGAGTAGCAACTCGAATTAATGCTCCTTCAGTAGCACCGGTTGAATCAGTGTTACCACCAAGAGGAGCCGAAAGTGCGGTTGCGGTGTGTGCGCCATCACCGACATATATTCCTAGTTTTTTGTTTGAACCGACAGTGGAGGTAGCAAGTCCGTTTGCACCGACATATACTGTTGCTCCAATGTTGAAGGTTGATGCCGCATCAACTTGTACAAGTAGTACGCCACCAAGAGGGTAATATGATACTGTAGCATTAGCCGCTTCAAGAGCCCCTGCTGCATCACGGCTGCTTTCACCAGCAGTTACGCCAATGCAAATACCTGCCGCAGCAGTTTCTTGTACTTTGTTTGTGCCGGAGCCGCCGGACCCGTTGATTATTAGTCTGCCACTGCCTCTAAAGTATGTGCCATCGACTACATCTGCGTTAATTGGTTGTGTTCTGTCCATCTTTAATCATCTCCATTTAGTTGGTTAACTCCTCATACTTTAGTGCAGGTGTTTCATCAGATGCGATAAAGCCGTTGTAGGCATTTACCCAACTGTTGTAGCATCTTGCGTATAGGGACTGTGGGGACTCAACGAGTTGACCGTTGAGGTAGTTTGCGACTACCGGTTCTTCTGATACTTCTTCAGAAGCCTCGACAGGCTGAGAGGAAACGGACTCGACAGGTGCCATATCAATTACTGGCTCGCTGACTGGTTCCGGGCGGGAAGCCTCCCAAGAAGCAATCATGCTTTCAAGGGTTTCCTTTGTAAAGTCATCGTGGCCGCTTAGTCCCAAATCTGAGGCTTTGCGTACCAATTCCATTCTATCTTCTTCTGCTCTTGCAGTTTCAGCCGCCTCGAACTCAGCGATTCGAGCCTTTTCCAAAACCAAAGAAGCCTTTAGTGCTTCAATTTCAGAAGCCATGTTTTCAATTTCGTTAACATCATCGGTCATTATCTTCACCTTCGACTGAACAGGGCTACTATCGGTTTGATACTTAATAGTTTCATTCGCTTCAACCCTTTCGACTTTTTCTATGTTAGCCTCGGGGTACGCCGGTCTGTGTACAATTGCTAAGTGGTCAAACTTGAAATCGTCTGCGAACCACATAGTAGGCCGACCGCCCTCAACTTCAGCCTCAATAACTTCAGACGGGACACCTGTGCCGCCGATAGATACTCCGTAATCGGTCTTCATCCATAGGCCGGACTCAAGAGCCTCAAATAATTCCGGTCTGCGTACTTCTGCTACATACTTTACTATGTAGCCGCCATTCCTTGCGTGATAGGAACCCTTTGTAACGGTTCCTACAATAGCCTCATCAACTCCACCATTCATGTTACGGGTGAATCTGCCGTTTTGTGCTTTAGGATGATTTAGTGTTACATCTGCGCCAACCATATCATCTGCCAGCCTTTTAGCCAACTGTGGCCTAATACCCCATGAGTTTTTGTTGATTCCTTCGTGGAATGCGGTTCCGCTAATTCTAATAATTGTTTCACCAGTAGTGGCTACAATAGAAGTTTCGACTTCAAGAATGTCAATGTCCAAAGTAACTGCAACTCTAACACATTTACCATCACGCATTTCCTTGCCGGGTGGACAGGTGTCACCATAGTCGCTCATGTATTCATCCTTCTTTTTGTAACCTTCGACTTCTTCACGCTTCGGTGGAATGTCCTTGCCTTGGTTCTTTTCCATGTATTCTTCATGAGTTTTTCCGGGCATATAGACCTTCATTCCATCTTCTTCATGTGTGTGTATGCCATCAAGCCCCATTTCCTTTGCTCTATCCATAGCCTCTCCCGGATTGTCGAATACATCTTTGCGAATCATCTTGGATATAAACTCCTCAAACATCTGCTCCTCAGAAGCCTTTCGTGGGTGTCCCTTTGGCAATAGGTCATTGTCTTGTGTGTATTTAGGATTAGATGGCTTGCCGCTTCTAACTAACTTTAGGAATGCGTTGACTCTTGCCATAGACCAAGCCGCCCTTGAAACTCCGGGCCTGTGAGAAGTGGAGTATGCGCCTGCACCCCTACGATAAACCGACTTGAGCATACCAAGTGTTACTTTGCGGTCAGATTTTTCGTTATGTTCGGCTACCTTCTTTTTTAGTGAGTTAGTAACTGCTTCTGAAAAAGTAATCTTGCCGCTTGAATCTTTAGCAGAATCCTTTTTGTTTTTTGGAGAGCCTTTGATTCTATCTTTTTTAGGGGCTGGTGTGTCCGGGTCACTTGCGCTAAGTGGTTCGTCATCACAACAGTCGCTACCGCAACCACAATCTTCGTCAGCCTTTACCTTAGCACCACTGCGCCATTGATAGCAAGACCAGTATCGGGCTTTCCACTTTGGGCCGGGACTTGCACAATTATGTCTGTCACGGAATGCTTTGCGTCGAGCAGGGTCATCACGCTTGATTTCCATGTTAGGGTCGCCAAAACGGACTATGACTACTTTGCCGGATTCATTCTTTGTATATACTGCAAACTTTTTGCTTTCGCCCGGTGTGCGGAATGGTTTGTTTAGTGTGACTTTGCGACCTTGATATTCAGCCGCCGTTACATCTTCTGCGCCCCAATCTTCGTATTCTTCTGAGGCGGTTTTATCTTTGTCATCATAATAAGAACTGCATACTGCGGCTCTTTGTTGAGGATTACCAAACTCGTCATTCATTTTATCATCGGCCATACAACGGCTCATAAAATCATCACGGCTTTCGCTCGGATTAGGGGTTGGCATAACTACCTGTGTTAGCGGTCTGACTTAATATCATTTCTCCATATTTGCTGGCCTTCTAAAACTATACTTTCATATAACCAGTCGGGCATCAAATCTTGAATATCTTCTGCGGTGCTGACTTTAGTGTAGCCTAATTTTGTTACAACCTTGACTAAGTTTTGCATTTGTGTATCTTCAATTGGATTGATGACTGTTACCTTGCTTATGTTCTGCATATGTGGTGCATTGTTTCTATACTCTAATAGTAAAGTATGTAGTCCTTTGCCTCTCCAACCCCTACGAACATAAGTGTTGCCAACAAACGCATAATCACTACTCATTCGTAGGGATGATGTATATGCTATTGGTAGGTTATCTTCATACAAAACCCAGTAACAGGCTTTGTCATAAATACCGGGATAGCCTTTATCGCTGGCTCTTGGTAACTTAGAGCCCCAAGCATTCTCTAAACCTTCGTGCGTTAAGATATAATCAAAGTGCAGATTCACTTTATCACTTCTTTTTCTGAACAGGCTTTAGAGTAGCGACATTCAAATCGCCTCTTAGTTTATCCATTTCCTGTGAATGCTCTTGAGCCATTTGTGCAAGAAGGTGCTTGTGCTTTTGCTCTAACTTCTCTAATTCAATTACATGCTCTTTGTGCGCTCCGTCACGCTCTCGCTCATGCTTTAATTCAATAGGGATATTGTCAACTTCTTGAGTCTGCTCAGACTCCCACATACGCAACACAGTTTGTAATGCAGGTGCCGCAGTTCCGCCAATAATAGCGATAAGTGCAATAAATCCATCAAGATTCATCAACACAACATCGGGTTTCCATATACCCATAGCAACCACTGAACCACAGGCCATAAGCCATAGATAGATTGCTGGTATAACTGTGCGCTTTACCATACGGTCGTTAAACGACTGATTCTTTTTATTCTTCATTTGTTTCACCATCCAAGTTTTCGGGCTTATTCTCGTTTTGCCGAGGCATCTCTCCCATACCGGTCTTAGTCGGAGCCTTGTATCTTTGTTTGCCTAACTCGGGCGACTCTCTCGGTAGGTCTAATTGCATACGGGCTTCGTTTAGGGTAGTAATACCTGCTTCATAAGCCAACACGGTTCTTCGAGTTGTTTCAAACGGCGATTCTTCATCCATAGGGTCAAACTCCAATTTTGGTATATCTCCTTTTCGATGAGGGATGCCTAGCAATTCTAAGTGCTTAGAGAATAAGCGTTGAATAGACTGTCCTAAAATTGTTTGTAATCTGCGGATAGATTGCACCGACCACTGAGAAGCGTTAAATGTTGCGGCAAAGGTTGAACCACGCTCTTGACCCATAGAAACTCTAGGGACATGAAGCACTGCTGAAATGTCTGCGTTAACATTGTCTAGGAATGTTGAATTATCCGGCACTGTATTTTTCAAATCCACGAACTCCATATTAACATAATGCGGTAGGATAGGCACTTGGTCTGAGCGTAGTCCATCAAGAAGGGAACCAACACTATCCATGATATGCTCAAGGCGTTCTGCGGCTTCATCGGGGTCTTGGATATTCTCAATAGCCTCGGGGCCAATAGTAATGTATTGTTTTGTCAGACTATCTTCAAGTGCGATACGGTTATTCATACTGTTATACTTAGCACGAATCGCTTGTTTTAATGCGGAGAAGCGGGATGCTCCCCACACACCGTATGTCCAGCGACCCATTCTATCCATATACCAGTGAGAACGATAGTCAATCTTAATGTGCATGATTTCTTTTACAGAATACTTTGCTTTGTTTGGTGCGTTTTCCTTGTACAAGTAAAACTTAGGTTCATAGATAGCGTATTCTTTTGTAGCCGAGAATGGTATCTTTCTATCATCAACAATAGTAACTTGGCTAACAGGTAGTGATTGAATAGCGGTTATACCAATCCCCGATTTACCTACCAATTTGTTAATATCATTTCCATAAACCATCAAATTACGCATGGCATTTATCAGGAAATCGTCGAAATCAAGAACATCTTCTGTCAAATCTTTGATTGCGCTTCTAATCTGAGCGTTGCGCCCACCAATTAATCGGTATTTGTTAGCGGTTAGTGCTATAGTCCTAACTGCTCCGTTCAACTCGGGGTCAAAGTTTAGCATGTCATCGTATAAATCAAACTCATTTGTATTGTTAAATGTAGTTTGGGTCATATCCTCAGTATCTTTTACGATATTACTAATACTAGCCGACATAATTTCAAATGGACTTTTCATTCCTTTACCAGTAGTAATCTTAACCGGTACTGGTTCTGCCGCCACGACAGAAGTTTTTTTGAAAGGGTTCCACCATGCCATGCAATTACCTACTTATCGTGCGTTATTTCAAGGTTCAGTGTCCCAAATAGAGTTTTTTTGCTTTTTGCGTTTATACACCCACACCGCAACCCCAATCCAAAACAGGACTTCTAAAATTATGAGGCCGATAACACCAATGCCTATGCCATATATCTCATCCATTTAATCACAACCTAACATATTTACTCGATGATGGTCTGCGTTTATTAGTTTTTGGGTTCTTTTTATTCTTAGACCAGCCACCCATGCTGGTTGTTTTAGAAATCATAGGCATTTGGTCGTTTTGCTTTGGTTTGAATTGGTCTATGGCATGTGCTAATGCCATAACTGTATCGTTATGTTTTCCAACATCAACAATCTCGCCGTTTTTCCAAACATGAGCCTCTAACTCATCGAGAATAATGTTGACCTTTTTCCTAGTAGCGTCATCTCCATAGGGGAATACTACTAACTTGCGCTCAAACCAAACACGCAAGCGGTTCATTAGCCCTTGTTTGAGTCCTTTGTTGGATGCTTTGGATGGGCGATAGTCTAAGTGTCCCCCTTTTTGCTCTATGACTGTTTGGTATAGTCGCTGAAAACCTACATCTTCAGCCGCAACTGGGGCACCGTAGTGTTTTGCCCACTCGATAATTGTGTCTGCTTGCCTATCCGGCGGGAAATCATTTTTGCGCCACATATCAACAAAATGAATATACCCCTGTTCATCTTGACGCAAACATATTAAGACGGAGTAATCTTTGCCTATACCATGAGCAGGGTCGAAACCGAGGATGAAACGGGAACCATCGTGGAGTTGACCGTCGAAACCACTAATGGCTCCTATGTCTATGTGTTCTCGGATGAGGTGCCTGTTGAAAACTTGGGAGTCATCATCCACGACCTTGCACAAATACTCCTGTGCGAAAGCGAGGTCATCGTCTATGCTGATTTTTTGTTCCAACAAAAACTCGGTGGGTCTAAACTCGGGCCACAGTGGCAGTAGTGGGATATTATCGGGGTCGGCTCTATGCTCATCCCAATTGGGAAACGCAGACCACACGCCGGATTTCCAAACCTGCTTTGCTTTTTCGGATAGCATTTCAGTATGGTACAGGTCGGTATGAGACATTGGTGTGCCTACACAAAATAGTGATGTACCGGGGTCAAGCATAGGGGTTACTACCTTCTTAAACCATTCAGCAACGGTGTCCATAGTCATGTCACCCATTTCAGCGAGGACATCATCAAGTGCTACTACGGCTGGGTGTTCTCCACGAATAGCAGAACCTACACCGGTCGCTTGAATCCAAGCCCCGTTAGTAAATTGAATCCTTTGTTTGTTAGAACGCTTATCATCAAGATACTTTCGTAATTCGGGATGGCGGCGCATATCCGTTTTAATTTCCTCAAGACGGTTTGTAGCCTGTCGTATGCTGGCCGAAAATAACCATATTTCCATAGGTTGCCCGTGTCTTTGCTCGAATAGACACATATGTAGCAGTTTTACTCGGAGAGTAGCCGATTTACTGTGGGAGCGAGGAGCGATAATGCAGACACGGTGGACTTGGGCACCTTTACGATTGCCGTATAATTCCATCCACTCATCTATGTGGTCTGCCCACTTGTATTCGGGCGAGAGCCACTCATAGAAATGTTTAATGTCATGGCGTGAACGCTCGAAGTTAAAGTTGGGCATTACCATTATCGCACCACCCTCATGTTGCCGCAATAAACTGTGCGCTTTTGTTTTGGACACCATTTGGTGCATGAAGTGTAACAGGCGTTTGCTTCACGACCACAGTTGTTACATTTGCGTAACTTTCTATGGAATCTGTGTCCTCCAGCCATACTTACTCCTCATGGACTACTGGTGCGAATAGAGAACCGATGTAGCCCTCCTTTTCGTCAATTAGATATGCGGCCAAACCTGCGGTGCTGGTAGTGTAACCTGCTCTTGCGTGGTATCTGTCGTGACCTGCAAGGGATGGCATCTGTACAATTAGGCATCCGTCTTTTTCAGTTAGGCGTTGGTGGTGAAGGTGTCCGTGGAACCATACTCTATGGTCTGTCTGTCCCCACTGCTTCTTTGCTTCGTTAGCCATTAGCCCAGCAAGGCTATTGGTCTTTTTGAGTCCGTCACCGTGGGTGAATCCAAGCAGTGTTGAACCGTACACTAGGTAACGGCGGTTAAAGGAGGATATGGTAATTGTGACATCATCACAACCTTCGTATGCCGCAGATAGGTACATCATTAGTGCGATAGTGGAATGACGGTCGTGATTACCAGCCATCATTACTACTTCGACAGGTGCGATTTGTCGCATCAAGTCAATGTGTTCTCGGGCTAACTTGCATCCGGTAATAAGGATTTCAGCAGGGGAACCACACATATCTTGCAGTGTGCCTTTTGTGGTGGTGCCTTGGTCGTTATCAACATGGAACCAATCGGAACCAGCACCGACATAGATTTTTTCGGGAGCAGATGGGATTCTGCTAACGAGGCTTTCGGTCTTTTCCATTAGACGCTTTCGTGCCTCCTCGAAGTTGTATGTCTCGCCTACTTCATCCTCCCAGCCGTGTTTTCCCCAATGGAAATCGGTAGGGCATACTACTAGAGCGTATGGTGACGGGGCCACAGGTAATTTTAGTTTCGGCACTTTAAATGCGGCTTTTGGTAGGTCTTTGAGATAGTTTAGTTTCCACTCAAGGTCACGCCACTTAACCGCATCTTCTTCGAGTGCCTTGCGTTCACGCTTGTATATTTCCTGTGCGGCATTGTGTTTGCGCTGGGATAGCAAGTCCTCAATGTGTTGCTCGGGTTCATCGAGCAGTTGCTCGTTAGATAGCGGGACTGTGGAGTGTGTTACTTTGTGCGCTCTTTTCCAAGCCAAGAAGTGTTCAACGGGCATATCGTATTTGATTGCCATTTCGGAGGCGGTCAACGGGGTGCCGTCAAAACCGGAGTAGTCACGGAGCATGGCTCGGTGCTTTTCACCGGACATGCTGATGTCCCCAAAGGTAAGGGCCGTAATGTATGTGTCGGAGGACTCGTCGTAGGAGTATGAATCGTCTTTGACTTCGCTCTCGTAATTGATTAGGCGCATCTCCCACGCCTTCACTGTTGAGTCGGGGTAGTATTGGTTTAGTAGTCGTGCGTAGCCGATTCTGCTACCGGGGTGTTCATCCATGTGCTTTAGTATCGTGTCTTGATGGGACATTAGTTGTTGGGTGTACCCGCCACTTTATCAATGTTTTCCAAAAAAAATTATCAAAAAAACGCATGGTGCTTGGCTGTCCCTATATACACAGGAGAGCCGATTTTTGGCGGCTCTCGCATTAGTAAAAACAGGGCAGTTTTTCGTGATGCCCAGCACTAGAGATTCAATTCCTCAAGTCAAGAATCCACTTTGCAGCGTCTGAAGTGCCCCAGTTATCCGGTAGCATCTCAAACGGTACACAGCACCCAAATCCAAGGTTGGCCTTGGTTGCTAGTTTCTCTCCTACAATCTTCAGTGTACCACATCTGATACACCTAATCATGTTCGTCTTGTACATCTCTCTCAATTCTTTGTTACTTATCATTCAATTCTCCTCCATCTGAATGAACACATTGTCATCATCACTGATGACGAATAATACGCCACCGTGACAACGGCATCGTGCCCCGTCTTTGTTCTTCTTTACATAATTCAGTCCACACATTGAGCAGACTTCGCTTAGTTGCTTGGTTCCTCGCACCATGCTACCCCGTATGCACCTACCCTTATCAATACTGCCCATGTTTGCACCACATAGACCACGATTTCAAGACCTAATCCAAATCACCACGAAATCAGACAATCAACATATATCAGTAAGGTACTGCCCGCAAACTCAATAATAGAGAGAGAAAAAGAAAAGGAGAGAGAGGGGGGAGCCCCCGCCACCGGCGAACCGGTGACGAGGGCAAATCACTGATTGCTCAGTTACCTAGGATTTCAACCCATAGGTTGTTTTTTTGCCAGCAATAGGCACAATAGAACGCCTGTCTAGGTTTTGCGTTCTGTGTGTGTGCTTCTTGGATAGTGGCTAGGTGCTTGTTCTCATCACCTACCATTCTCCAATTACATGTCCCACAGTATTCGCAGGTTGTTATTTCAGCCATTTATTTCTCACCTCCTGTTGTTCCTCAACAATCTATCCGAGGAGTAGTCCCCTATTAAACCCAGCGATTGAGCAAATCAGACATGCGGTAGTTATGATATATCAGTAAGGTACTGCCCCCGGCTCAGTAATAGAGAGAAAAAAAGAAAGAAAAGAGAGAGCCCCCCAGTGGAGCGAACTCCACTGAAGGGCGGCTTACTGATTATTCAGTTATACAATACTGCAACAATTGATTGAATCAATTGTAACTCTTCACTAGATGATGAGCGAACTTAGGCCACTTGTACACAAACTCAAATGGGTTTGTGTTCCAAATGTACAATTGCTCCTTCTGATAACCGCCGTAGCAGTGCTGAGGGTACATTGAAGCCCACTCAGCCAAAAATTGTTCATCTGTCATGTTACTCCTAACAACCGCCAACGCCTTGAACGCTGATTGGCTGATATTGTAATCGCCGTTGGTCCATATCCTGTATGTCATATTTTTCACCTCCTTGTTTGACGCTTCGTTCATTCTATTATCCACCATACGCTTCGCCTCTTTGACTCACTTCATCCTCTATCTGATTTCCGTATTGGTCATACTAACAGGTATGTTGTATATATACCCTTCTCGAAATCATCACCAAAATGCTCATTCAATCAATACAATATATGTTAGTAATACTTCCCTCTCGTCTTAGTAAGAAAAAAAAAGAGAGAGAGAGAGTTAATCGTGGTACTGCGTGGCATTTTTCATTTTCCACGGTTGGCCGTGAAATCCAGCCGTGGGTTTATGTACTACCACCTGCTCGTCGGTGTATATCCGAGCAACGATAACCGGTAATCAGCAATCACACGAAAGTTGGTTTGACAGGTTGTTTGGAACGAAACTGGTAACAGAACGGGGAGCAACCCCGATGTCAAAAGCAGGATGTTTCTCCCATGAGTCCAGCGAGACAATTCATGGAGACGAACATGATACACGAAAAGGAGGAAACAGTTGGAGTGATTCGACGCACCATCAACGCATTGTTGTTGGCCGTCATTCACATGTTGGGCTACCAGCAACCAACTGCGACCTTAGCAAGCAAGATGAAACAACTGGACCACCTATACACTGAGTATTTGGACCACTGTGCAACCGACTGGGTTGGATTCAATCCACCCAGCAAGCGAACACAGACCATCCTCAGAAACAAGTGGATTAAAGTGATGAACCAACTTGCCAAGCAAATACTGAAGGAACTGGTCAAAATTGACTGTTCCTACTGTGGACTTGGTAATGTGTCTGAAAGTGACAAATGCGCCGGTCGAAAGGTCGGCAGTGGATTTGAAATCCAAGCATGGCAGAAGTCACCAAAGGCACCTAGAGTTTGGGTACTTGACACCGAAGAACACTGGATTAGACCTTGGGAGTCAGAATCCGGCGACTGGGAGTTTGTCGAGGAATCCGGGCACTGGGAATGGGGTAAATTGTACCTACCAGCACAGGGCAACTGTGCAGTAGGTCACGGACCCTACGAAGGTTCAGATAGACCAATGCACAACGCATTGGCTCATCTTGACAGTGAATCAGCACAACTGGTGCTGAATCACTTGGAATACGGCGACATTCCTAGCCGAATCCGAGTGGCACTAAACGAACTGGTTTCAGACCGAGTTTGATACTGAGTAATCAGTTATTTGCCCTCCCCAGCACTTCGGTGCTGGGGAGTGGCTCCCTTTCGGGGGTGTCCTAGGCGAAGAAGCCGGGGCACCCCCACCCCTTTTTATTATTTTTTTTATTTGAACATATATTAGTAAGGGTACTGCCCGCACTCAGTAAAAAAAAGAGAGAGAGAGAGAGAAGAGAGAGAGGCGGCTTTCATTCTCTCAATTTACTCCCTCCAAATACATATCATAGGTGAAAGTCTGAGGGGGAAACACTCCATGCTTATCTAAGTATAGAGCCTGTTCTGCCGTTTCAATGTGCATGATACGCTTCAAGGTGTTAAGTCCTAGAATATCACAAATCTCGCCTTGAATCCTTGATGCTTTCAATTCACCCTCTAAAGTGAACGGGCAGTCATATTTTAGGTGTATAGTGTCATGTAATGCCCTAAATAGGATATTGAAGGGCGCACTGCCCCATATAGTTGAATGACTCTCTCCGCCCCATATCGGCATGGGTAACATTTTGTTATATGCCTCAATGACGGGCTCAAATCCCCTATCCTCAATTGTGACATAGAAGGGGTACACCCCGACATAATCACAGACCTTGAGAAGTCCGTTTTGTACTGCTTGCGTTAGTTCGGTAGGTATTGCGACCATGTACCCCCTACGATACCCCACTATATGAACCCAGCGTTTCAGCAAATAGTCAATGAATCAAGTATATATCAGTAAGACTTCACTTATCACGGCTCAGTAAGAGAGAGAGAGAAAAGAGAGAGAGAGAGAACCCTATCATGAACGGCTTTACCTATCATGAACGGGCCGCCGACCCCCTCTCGGCGGGTGTTTTTTGACCCCCTTGAGTATTTAAAGAACCGAACATGTTCGTTAATTCTTTATACCAACAGGGGGTATTCCGAGATTGCCCGCAAGGGCCGAAGCAATCGGACGCACATCCGAATTGAGGGAACCCCACTCAACCAAGCGCAAGTGCGGGGGGTTGTCGCTCTCAACACAAGTCCTACGGTGAAAATCCGTAGGCACCCTAGGTATCGCCACAGGCCTCAGTCGCTAGGGATAGGAGGACATGATTACTCACCATGTCACCATGTCAATTCGAGCGTTTAGCCTTGGCATGATACGGTCTGAAGGACCACGCTATGTTCCAACATGGGACCTCATGAATCCTCCTTCGTTCTTTTTTCAAATCCTATTCACCTAGATTGAGGAGATGCAATTCAATGATTCAATCAATCCAACTCCCTGTCCGACGATATACAAAGTCGGGTCACAGGCGAGGAGCGTGAAATGTAAATGCAAACAACAACAACAACAGGAAATATACTGTTGGACCTAGTTGTGGTATTGTTGGCACTATTGCCAATTATGATGCCACTTCTTGCTGTCCTAACAGTACTGAGAAATGAACGAATGAACATGCGAATAGGTCTTGAGATTGAAGCAATCAAGAAGGCCCACATTCGTGAGTCACCACATGAGAAGATGGCACACTGGATAATGAAGTGTGATGAGAAGATGTTGAAACTAATGTCCTCTCGAACACGGAAAACCATTCGTGCCCTCAAAGTCTCATTCCGTGGCTACACTCACGAAGTCATGAGCGAAACGAAGATTGTCACAGACTCATCATTGAGTCGTGGCGGCTTTGAGATTGTGTCACCCCCACTAATCGGGCGTGGCGTGGTTATGTCGTGGATTAGTCGGATGATGTCACACCTTCGAGGCGTGGCTGAAGTCGATAGGTCATGCGGCCTTCATGTCCATGTGGGTCTGAAGGACTACGGCGCAAGGGCAAACCCCGTCGAGTTAGGCTTTACCGAGCCTTCAGACAACCTTAGTCCCGAGGACTACGCCAAGGCCGTTACAGGCCGTGTGGCGTGGGCTTACGGGTACTTTCAACATGCAATCAATCTGATTGTTAGCCCAAGCCGCCGTGACGGTGAATGGAGCCGTAATGTCTCCTACATCAGCCAACAATATCGCAACCCAAGCGAAGTACGCTTCGCCCAGCGAAAGTGGAATGATGAACATGGAATGTATGTCCGAGAATGGCATACCGAAACCGACCCCGCAAAGGTTGGCATGGTATTCTATGACCGACTGTACGAAGGTAATCCCGACTACGGTGACTCTCGCTATCAGTGCGTAAATCCTCAATCACTACCGAAATACGGTACGATTGAGTTTAGAGCGCACCAAGGCACCACAAACGCAACCAAGATTCAGAATTGGGTGCAATTTTTGCACCTACTGGTCAGCCGTTGTGCGAGTAACTATTGGACCGACATCACCAATTTCCGTGGTGACTCAATCCATGACCTATTCACTTGGCTTGGTTTGGCAGACGATGACCCACTCTATGTGGCTATGGTTCGCCGTATCAAGGCACTGAATGGAAACAACCCTAGTGTATTCCGTAATGACCCAATCTTGGCACACAACGCACTTTTCAAGGAGAGCGTAGTTTGCTCCCGATGTGGTTCGGCTTCTTGTGACTCAGATGAAGTGTGTGGCACCAACTACACACAAGATTTGATGGAGGAAACCGAGGCTCACTTTTTGGACTTGGATAGGGCATGCGATACATGTGGCACATTACTTCGGGAAACCGAAGCACACATGCGCTATGACTACGGCGACCATCATGAAGCACACTGCCCTAACTGCGGCGATATGAGAGTGTTCAACGCTATGGGAGGAGTTATCCTCTCAGTCATGCTTGGCACCCTACCACTCGCACTGGTTATTGTAGGATGTGGCATTGGTGCCATACATGCGGCGGCTAAGACCTTCAAGGCCAAGCGATTGTCAACTAGACTCTTCAAGGCATTATCAGCCCGAGGCAAACAAGCCTCGGGCTTTGCCTTTGAGAATGGAAAGGGAGTGTACTATGTGAAAGCACCACACTCCTCAATCGCTATGGCTCACCATGTCCCGAAGCAACTACGCAAGCAAACTCAGTGGAGTATGTTTCACACCCGCTTCGCAACTCATGGTGCCAACAACAAGGCAAACGCTCACCCTCACTTTGGTCGCAAGGCTAAGGTAACGCTAGTACACAACGGCGTCGTACACAACCACGACGATGTATGGATGGCATTGGGCGAGAAGCCTACTGGCCCTGTGGACTCACAGGCCGTAGCACAGTGCCTAGAAGTTGGTGGTATCGAGAAGGTAGTCGAGTTATGCAAGGGCTCAATGTCCTTGATTTGGTCTGATAATCGTGACCCACAAGGTACCCTCAAGTGCTGGACTAATGGAGGCAATCCATTGGTTATGGGTCGCATAGACGACGCAAGCAACGGCCCCGTAGTAATTGCCTCAACTGAGGCACTACTCAAGGAGGGATGTGGCAAGCGACTCAAGACACATTGGGATGCAACCATAGGGCGTGAATACACAATCTCGCCTACCGGTAGCATCAGCAAGCGTGACATCGAGGGCAGTGAAGCAACCGCCGGGGTCGTCTATGATTGGCGCACCTACAAGGTCGATGACTACTACTACACCTACGGCGCAAACTACTCGACTACCAAGACCAAGAAGCGACACCTACCTTATCGCATCAAGCAAATTGCGAAGAAGGAGTTAGAGCGCCTTGGTAGTTGGGAGCCAATCGAAGGCAAATGGGATGGCTTCGACCTTCATACCTTCAGTGGCATCCACGCCGCTAAATGGGATAAGGATGGCAAGCCCTTGACCTACGCACTACCGCAGTACATCAACCCGATGCACTATGATAGTGACCTTGAGGAGATACTCATGGGGTCGCACAGACCCGATGAGTTGGACTCATGCACATATGAGGCCCCTTGAGCCAAGTGTTCATTCGTGACAACACAAGATACGACACACAGATGTCGAAGCCGGATTGTGGGGGGCCTCGGCCCCCCGCAATCCTCCCCCCTAGCATTACAACACTCCTCACCTATCACAATCACACTTACCACGCTTCTCTTAGAGGCGAGCCGCCTAGACAAGTGCGGGGTATCAAATCGGTCTAGCCACTGGAGTTTTCATCTCCTTTTCCAGTGGTTTTGGGATGTCGAGGCCCGTTCATAGCCTCGGCATCCCTCCTACTCCCTTGGAGGCATTACCATGAGCGATAAACCGACCATGAAGTATTGTCCCCACATCGAATGTGGTGGTAAATTACAACCGCATTCATTTGACTCGGCAACGGGTTGCTTGGACTGTGATGGCCCATGCTCCCCCCGCCGTGTTCAGATGTGGCGAGACAATTTGAAGCAACCAACCGAGGAACCCGAACCTAGACTGGTCTATCAAGGACCAGTTACCAAGGAGGTTTGGGAGGGCTTGTGCTACTGGAAACAGTGAATGCACAGTCCACTCGAATAGAGGATGGCGGTGGCCTACAACCCACCCCTTCAGATGGCATGAGGTAGCCAACCCGGACTGAGTGACAAACCGGCAAACACACAAATGGGGTCGCCCTTCGGGGCGGCTCCAAATATGTGTGTTTTTTTTATTTTTTTTATTTTTTTTATTTTTAATGTACATTAGTAAGACTATAGTCTTACTGCATAAAAGAGAGAGAGAGAAAGTTGAGAGAGAAAGAGAGAGAAGTAAAGAGAGAAAGGGGGAGAGAGAGCATTAGTAAGACGAGAGAGAGAGGCGCATGTGAAAGAGAGAAGAGTTAAATAGTGGAGAGAGAAGTCTTACTTAGTAAGACGAATGAATTGGCGAGAGAGTCGCTATGAAAAAGCCTTAGTAAGACGAAAAGAAGGAAAAGTATATAGCGAGAGAGAGAGGCTAAACGGTGTACTGCGAGCCTGTCGAGAGAATAGAGAGCCAAAAAAACTGTCAATGCGTATGGAATGGAGTAGGTAAATCAGGTGTTTCCAGCAACACCTACTGTTATCTGCTACCACCTACATTCAAGTAACAACTCCGGCAAAAATCACAATATCCGGCAGTGCCAGCCGACACGCCCACAACGCCAGCCGAAACACGCACCGCTAAACGCACCCCTGCTCGGCCATTCACCTATCAACATTCATATACTCACCCCCGATTCTTGCCACCACCAACTTGATATACCGGCGGCCCCATATTAGAACCAACGGAGGCAACCAACATGGTAACGAAACAACAACTACAAAACATGCTTGACGAAACGATTGAAGAATTACAGAAGCCGAATGCGGCTATGCAGTTTCAGCGATATAGGCAACTGATATTCCACAGGGCCAACTTGGAAATGAAACTGAGGGACATGGGGGAATCACAATGAACCAAGAAGCAGATATGAAACGAAGCACACAAAGGATGCTGGAAATTATACGAACCTCGGGGCGCAAGAAGTTTAGTTACACTGATGTTGATTGCGTGGGATGCGGTGAAAAAATCAGCATTTACAACTACCACCTTTGGAGGCAGACACCTTGCTCATGCGAGGACAAGAAGGCACTTTTCGTGGAGGAATCACAATGAGCCAACTAAAGCAACTACAACTACTGCTTGACGAAACGAATGAGCGATTGCAGAACACAAGTGCGCCATACCAAAGCCACGAATACCTGCAACTATTAGCATACAGGTGTGAA
>CEUT01033788.1_pt1 | contig 17951 bp, 6 predicted proteins | sample 531401 | NCBI WGS metagenome assembly CEUT01 (sample SAMEA2622821, study PRJEB7988) | marine metagenome | biome: marine biome (ENVO:00000447); feature: surface water layer (ENVO:00002042); material: "saline water (ENVO:00002010), including plankton (ENVO:xxxxxxxx)" | depth 5 m | reverse complement strand
CTAGGTCCTGTGCCACTAGGCCCTGTGCCGCTAGGTCCAGTTCCACTTGCTTCATCCTCACAAGTAAAGCATCTTCCGCTCGGGGTAATCATATCTACAAAATATGTCATCCCTTCTGGACCCCAAGGAGTAGGGGAGTTGGCAGCTTTGCCACCTGTGCCATCCATAGAGAAACACTCTACTCCGGTATTATCTGGGCAGCTAATTAAACCAGAACCATGGGGAGACGAAGTGCCGTGATCAACGGTTATAACCCATTGTAATTTAGCTTGTTCATTTTTTGTTCCTGTTTTTTCTAAGTGTTTTAATATCCTCTCGCTTCCTGCGTCGGTATCTCCGCATATTTTTTGTTCTACTCCATCTTCTCCGGAATATATTAAGCAATATTCGAACTGATAGCTTGAGTTTCTATTTCCTACAAGTTGATTATCACTATCAAGAGACACGTCATTCCAATAAATGTCGCCATTAACGGCAGCGAGGAACTTTCCTGTTCCAGTACCCAAGTTCGCTACTATTTCTCCAGTTCTTACGCATTTGCCATTTTCTCCATCACCACAAGGATAACCCTGCCACCCTGTATTACCATTACAACACCGACTAGCCATATAATCGCTTTTATTTGCCCCGTAGAAAGCAGAGGGGTCAGAATCTAGCCATCTAAAATCGGGAGTTATAGAAGTTTCTAATCCGTGCTGAGAATTAAAAACATTTTTTGCGGCTTCGAGTTTACTCGTAGGTATTGAAACTGAGTGACGACGATCAAAAGTACTAGAATTCCAAAAAGCATTTCCCTGTTGATCTGCTACGTGTCCATTTACTACCCAGCCACCTGTGGCTAAATATCCTGAATTACCCCAATATTCATTACAAGAATTACAAGACTCCGAGGCTGTGCGCGGGCCGAGCCAACCCCATGGATCGCTGCCCAAACTCCTGTTACATCCATCTTGAACCCTACACCACTCGCTGAATCGAAAATGCCTAAGAGGAGGAAATTCTCTACCCACCGGAGGTTGACTTCTATCTATCGAAAATGTAGTTGTTTCTGTTAGTTTCGGACTATAACGTCCGCCCATCATAGTATAAATTGTAGTATGATATGTTTTTTGGGAGATAGGAGTTGCAACTTGGCTGAATCTCTGGAACTCGGTTGTATTTGTAAAGCCAATAGGATTTGGAGTGCCCCTTGTTCCGTAATCATATTTTACAGTTTGAGTTACTTGATAAACTGCCTCGTGTGTAAAATTCGTTGCAATAGCTGGTGGAGTTATAGTAGAAGCCGTGCCTCCGGGTTGGAGATAAACATTAGTCTGCGGATTTGTAATTTCTATCGTAGCGGGAGCTTCGTCAAACCAAGTTAAAGTTGTTCTCTGCTCTTCTGTATCAGCGTAATCATCCGTCTCCGTAAGGGTCGGACTTAAAACTTCTGGGTAACACTGCCCTACTCCAGTGTACCCGCGACACCCCTGATATAAGCCGTTGTGTTTTTTTGATACGGCTTTTGATGTATTAGAAATTAGTGTATTTCCATCGTGAGTATCATAGGGTCTAAAATCACCATTGATTGTATAGTCATCACTAAACAAATCGCTATAGTCAACCATTCTCCAGCTACCACCCAATTTAGCTTTAATGTAAGCATCAACTGCATCATAGTTACTTTTTTCTGAGAGGTAGGCTATTCCATTTGGAGCCCATGAGTTTTCAGTACAGTCTTCTATGCAAGGAGGTACATAGTTGTAGGTTCCCCAATACCCATTAGTAGTTCCATCACCGGGCGTTTGTCCATCTGCACAACATCTTCCACAGTGACCAAAATTCCCGTAACCATATGGGTTATCCTCATAGTGTATATCGAAACAAGCTGCATCATGAGCACCAGTGTTGCCGCACATCATTCCCGCGTAGTATAAAAACTCTTTACTGATTCCTCTGTCATCTGTCATTCCTCCGGGTAAGCTAGAAGGAAAAAGCATTCCGTCTGGAAATGGATTATGAAGCATATGGACTGATTTTTCGTTCAAATAATACAATGACTTCCAAGTATACCCACCGAACATGGCTCCCACTCTCTCGAAAATTCCAGTACCACCCGCTATCAATTCTCCGGAACTAGCGGTTGTCCAACCTCTATTATAATCATTATTAGTGCGGTAATACCAATCATAGCGAGCATCTTGATTATCCCAATTATTTACTCGCAGGTTTCCATCATTATATGGATCAACAACAGTATTTAATTTTCCGGTCCAATTACCGCTCCACTGCTTAGAATTGAGCCACTTTGCGCCACCCAGATGCGGTCCGAACAATTCTACTGTTCCATCTATCTCTGCGGTATAACTTCCAGCCCTACAGTCTTGATGCTCCATTTTTTTGAGCTTCGGCCAATCTCCCCTTATTTCTCCATTCAAAGATTGAAAAATACCTCGATGAGCCCAAGGGCCGAAATACATACCGTGCCGTTGCCACGTCATCCTGTTTCCAACAGTCCAACCAGTTACAGGCATTGACGGAGCAACGATATCTGGAGGGTTTGGATAATGATCACCTTCACCCCTCGGTAATCCTAACCTTTTATAATTAGTGCCATCAGTGCAAAAGAAATAATTAGTGTCAACAGCGGTAAAGTCACTGCCATATGCACCGATAGTATAGGCCGTGCCACCCTGCGTGTCTACTTTCCACGGCTCTATCATAAATACCATTACAGGCTCATAAATAAAAAACTCCGCCATAGGATCGGTAATATTCGCTAACGGAGTGGGTGTATAATAAGTTGTGGTATTTACATCTACGCCATCTCCAATTGAAGTTTGCGTTAAACTATGAGTCCAACCTGCTGAGTCAGTTCCACTAGTTAAAGGTCCCAAAGAAACTGTAGTAGTTAATTCATTGAAAGTTGTTACTTCATGAGTATCTCTATTCGTTTGTTGAATGCCCGCCTCTGTTTGAGTCGTGTACGGCGCGAGGGTAGTTCTACTAGTCCAATCCGCTATCACCGACACGAGTGGTGTCGTCGTAAAAATTGTTCCATCTGGACCAGTTGTATTTCTTGAGGTAGTAGTCGTGCGCGTGTTGGTTTCATAGTAAGTGACATCTGTATAATTCGTAGTAGTACTCGTCATTAAAGTCGTATCATACTCGGTTTGAATTGTCCTACTGCCATAAGTTAAATCTTCTGTTACTCCCAACTCTGTGGTTTGAATCCCCATTCTACACCTTTGGCGGACATAAACCATATCCAAAACACCTTTAACACTAGCGAAACCCGGATAAAGAGGATAACTATAATCGTAATTTTCTTCTTCGTGATATTCGCTAAATGTATTCCAAAATTTTCTTCCATTAGAATCAGTAAAAGAGATTATACCCATTCTCATGATATCAGTAGTACTGTTTATAATATTACCGAAACCATCCGTCATGGCGGTCAAGTAGGTATAACCCCCGCCTCTCATAAAAAGGTTGTAAGGCCCGTGCGTATAATTGACCGAAATTGGGTTGGACATGGGTGTATTGCCGATGCCAATGCCCAGACTCACTCTCGGGTCTCCGCCAAAATTCCAAAGCCCGCCATTTACTTTTCCGCCGTATCCTTGTATAAACGGTTCTCCGGGTTGATTTGAGTAAAAAGCAAGAGAGTGGTCTCCAACTGTGCCATCGCTTTGGCTTGGATAAGTTCCGCTTGGACCTGCCCCTCTTTCAATAGCTTGCGCTCCGATGGCTCCCGTTAAATCCGGACAACAAGCTACTGTTTCGACTACACAGCTATACCCCGGTATATACTCCCATTCACAACACTCGCCAGAGGGTTCGCAAGGAGCACAAGGTCCATCTCTATAGCCATCAGGCTTAAATCCCACATAGCTATAGCCTATTTTTGTGCAACTAGACATTACAATGGTATGAAGTCAAATGATCCTGCTCCCGGAGGTGCGTCATCAACTCGATACGAGCCGCCGCCAGTGCCAGCTCCTCCGCCACCACCGCCTCCGCCTCCGGGGCTAGTACCGTAGTAATCGGGACCAGTACCCTGTCCACCGGGGGCAGTACCATCTGGTCCAGTTCCATCAGGACCAGTTCCATCAGGACCAGTGCCATAAGGGCCAGTTCCTAATGGTCCTGTTGGTTGAGCGATGGTAACATCATCACATCCGGGTTTAAATAAAATTTGTCCACTAACAGTTTCTCCATTTTCGCAAAATGCTACGCATTTGGGACTGTAGCCACTGGGCATACCACCACCGCTACCACTACCAGACGGCGACCATGCTCTACCGGCGCGATTTTCGTCCATCATGAAATCAGCAGTATCTAAACCATCTGAAATATCTCTACTAACTCTACCAAGTTTTGATTCTCTACCTCCATTTAGACCAACGAATTTGTAAGGATTCTCTAAATCCACCGTCGCCGGGTCAGACATACCTATGTATTTAGCTGCATCTTTAAGAGCTTCCGAAAGGCATTTAGAAGTTGTATTAACATTTTCTGAATCCGATATCTTCTTGGTTACCATTACCAATTCGCCAACTGAATAAGGTGGATTTAAAGTTTCTACAGTACCAGTGTTATCACCACCAACTCCACTCCTTGAATTACAACCAGTAAGCATTTCCCAATCGTCACCCAAGTCTGAGTTTCTAAGACCTATGGGTCTAGAAACTTTAACGTAATAGGTTAAATAATCATTTACTGTAGTGGAACCACCCAATGCCGCGGTTAATGCTATTCGCCCATTAACCTGAGATTCGGAAACGGCTTCTCCTGTAAATTTGCAAAGCAAATAATCTGGAGCAATCTGAGCAATTTCCATTTGCTGAGATTCTTGATCTACAATATTTACTTCTTGAAGTGACATAATTAATAACCTATATTAGTTGGATTGGTGAAACTCGTATATCCAGATGGCGTTACTCCAGATATAATTTGATTTATTGGTGATTGCCCGGAGCCACTTATATATAAGTTGACAGACATTTTATCTCTATGACCCTTTAGTTGCTTTTCTTTTAGTTTTTCATGCCAAGGATTTTTTGTATAACTATAGAAATTTTTCACTAAGTCTTGATTCCTAAAGCTTCCTGAAAGGCCACTAGGATAATCTACCGAAAAGGTATAATCTTCATTTTGATTGTAATACATTATTCCAGATCGATCCCTATCGTGACTAAATCCGAGAGAATGACCAATTTCATGACAAGCTAAATACTTCAAGCTATAACAAGTTCCCGTATTAGCTGAATCTGCATCTAATCTATATCTTCTTTGATTGTTTAAAGATATATCGCCAACCTCATCACCAGAAATATTTAACTTACCCCCGGTAACTATAGTCCATCCTAAACTACTTGAATCGCCAGAAATGAAACCAATTCTAATATCTCCTATAGAAGAATCTTCTGAATTCGGCATAGCATAAGTAGCTTGACCGATCTTAACTGGAACAGAAGTGCTAGTTTCTAAACCATTATTGGAAAAATTTATAGTTAAACCTGTATATACATTTTCCAGCAAGCCTTTCCATTCAGAAAAAGCTGACACTATTTCACCAGTGACTTGATTACTACTCAGACTGGGCTCGCTTCCAGCAGAAGTATACGCTATATCTTGATATACACCCAAGGTTGTACCGTCTGGAAGTTGTCCTGTTGTGCCACTTTTAATAAAGCTATAAGACAAGTTTATAGCCCCTGTGCCACCACTATACAAAGTTCCAGAAATTAAACTTTTAAGCTCGGGGTAATGATTATAAAAATCAGTTTTTACGGAACAAGTACCGAAGTTAGATTGATAGTATTCAGTATCGGGAGAAATAGTTAATTCGTTGTCTTGAGTTATAGCAACTTTTTCTTTAGGCAAATGACACTTAAGTCTAACTAATAACTCTGGTTCGTCTGTAGTACATAAATCTTCGTACTCTTTAGCTCCATTAACTTTCACTCCATCTGGATGATTTTTTTCATTCAGCCCAGAACCCCAAGGACCGTCAACTAAGTTAAATCCAAATGCGTCTACACCGTTTTTTATACCTGTCACCAACTGCCAAATTCCAGTTAATTCTCTATTATACGTAGAGGTTCCACTAGTAGATAAAGCCGTACATCCTAAATTAGTTTGATTTAGTTCTGTCTCATATAAGTTTTCATCAGCCCTTGAATTATCATAATACCAATGTTTTCTTTCTGTAGATAATTGATATTGTAAACCCGCTGTAGAAGCTTGCAGAGGTAGCCTTGTATACTTGTAGTAGTTACAAGGATTTGGGAAAAACACTTCCGTACTCGGGTGAGAAAAAGATATATTTATACCCGTTGGGGTTACGTAGCTTCCACTATTGGTTATCTGTATCCCTGTTACAGTTTTTACCACTATTCCAGACATTCCCGATGCTGGCCCCGCAACTCCAGAGTGAAAATCTGCAACCATGTAATCGGCCATGAGAGCAGTCCCAGAAGCCTGAACATCTACGCTGTTATTAGAGGAGAATGTAACTACGGGTGTATCTAGAAAGAATCCATTTTGATACTTACCGCGCATTTGAACGCCTGTTACCACATATCCAGTTTTAACACTTCCAGATGAGTTTAAATTATTGGTCAGCTTAATACTTATTTCTTTATTATTAGCAAGCTCAACGCCATCACGAACTAGCGTATAATTTAGATTATAATTACCAGTTGATGTGTTGTAGTAATTCCAGTTAAGACCTGTTTGAGAAAAATTGTTGCCCCCAGTAATACTAAAGTCTGTGCCATTAAACCTAGCAGATTCCTCAGAAACAGATTTACCTGTAACTGTTTTATTTATACTTCCGAAGTTTGTGTGCAGGGTAAAATTTATTTCGTAGTCTGTAAGCAAAGATATACCCGTATTATTTTTAAGCTCTATATTAGCTGTAGTTCTCGGTCCAGATTGAAAACCAGTAAAACTAAACGCGCTGGGGTAATTTACTACTCCAGAAAAAATTTCAAACTTATCAGTTGTACCCTCTGCATTTAAGCTGCCACTGAAGCTGTAACCAGAAAGAAATTCACTTGGGAAAGTTATATTGTAGGGATAGGGATCAGATTTAATTATGGGATACAAATCTAGCTCGCAACCAGTAGCATCAAAAAATAAAGAATCAACCTTCTCATTAGTTCTAGAGCCCTTAAGATTGACAGCGGCGTTATTAATATAGTAATCATATTTAGCTCCAGATATATTACCAGAGATCGAGAAACTCTCGTCTTCTACATAAGAGCTGAAATATTTACCCTCAGGATCATAAATCCTTCCAGATTGAAATAGAAATTTTATATCATTGGTCGCCCCAGATAAACCAAAAACCCCAGACCCGGTAATATTGTTTATAGACCCAGATACTGAAAAAGATACTTTTTCCCTTTCCGCTAAAGACCTAGTTTTTTTGCCGGTAATCTTCATGTCTTAAAAAGTCCTCATAAATGAATTAGCATTTAATCTTGTGGCTCCTATCCTTTGCATTTTTAAATGATCAGATACATCTGGATAAGTTTTACTAGAGAAAGTAAAGTTTATGTTTGTTCCATTTTCTCCCAAAGATAAAGACAAAGCAGTTAATCCTTGTGCTGGTGTGATGTATCTAGATATAGGTGAAAAATTAAAACCTGCAAACGTAAAACTCAAAGTTTCTTTTGGGGTAATGCTAGCGTGCGAGCTATTGGTTATTGTGTGATAATTAGCTGCGGTTACAACATTGTTTGTTCCCGGTATTAAAACTTTAGAGGTTATTTGGGCAGACTCTTGCCCCGGAGGTACTGGACCGCCCTCCAAACTCTGATCATCATTAGAATCTAAATCTGATGTGATATCATTAAAGTTAACCCTGTATTGCATACCCTTTCCAGCGTTAGTTAAAATTCCGAAATTCTGCTTAATGCCATTTACAATTCTTTTAAGCTTCGTATTAACCATTATATATCCTTGGTAAGGATATTCAGAAGGCAATGTCATATCAAAAACATTTTGTCCATTAACCCTAACTGTGAAGAATCTAGAAAATGGAGCAGTTAATCCAACTAAGTTAGGGTTAAACTTGTCTCCTTCTGGACATCTACAAAGATGATCAAATATGTCTCTATCGCATAGAAGCTCGCAATCTTCGTTATCTGTTTCTTCATCTTTAACTACAAATTCGTATTTATTAAATTTTGTTTGTGGCGCGGCTTGATAAAATCCTAAGGGATTTCCTAGTGAATATTGAAGCTGAGACCAAGTCCAACCATCAGTTCCTTGGATGCCGCCATTGAGTATCTCTAAATGTTGAGCTACCTTTGCTGCCGTTGGAAAAAAGAATAAAGAAGGCCTTTTCTTTTCGTCTTCTATTTGCTCAAGCTTTGAATAGATATTAGGAAAAGCTCTTTCTATTAATGTATCTAAAAATAATTTTGCTCCACCCTCTAAAGGTTGGTGAGAAGGCATATGCTCTTTTAGTAATTCTTCTCCGTCATTATTAAAAAATACAGTATCTAAATCCTCAGACTTAAATCCATAAGCATTTTGTCTACTGTGTACGAATATCTTATCTAAAGTCGTTCCGGTGAGCGGGTCAAGAAATGGTAAACCATTTCCATGCTTTCCACCTATATTACTGTACGGGTGTTTTAATAAATCTATAAAAGGAAGATCGCTTTTGGAGGTTATGTCAAAAACTTCAGAATTAGGTTTTGAAGTTATCTTCTTGACCCAATGAGCGTATCCATTACAATTAAATTCATCTCTACCCGGCTTTTTGAGATAGTAATATTTACCAATAGAATCAGCAATTGACTTTTCCCACTCCACCCACTTGTCTTCCATCTCCTCACTGTAGACACCCAAGAATACAGAAGAGTTGACACCATACTTATCTTGACTTTTTTGTCTCTTAGTTAGAGACATGGTATATGCAAGAAGGTCTTCCTTCTCATCGTCAGTTAATTTAGCACGAATGCTCAATCCTAAAACCTGTCCCATTGAACCACTCTTGCCAGCAGCAAAATTATTCGTTTTCTGAGCCATTAGGTAATAGTTGTACAAGGTTCGAGCGTTCTTATTATATTTAGCTAACACCGAAGATATTATTAGCTCTTCCGCCGTTCTCCCTCCGGTGACGTAATACCATGAAGCGCTATTTTCCGGATGGGGAATTATATTATTTAGAGTTACAGGAACCCAAGGCATCCTCATTGCAAACTCTCTTTCACTAGTTTTAGCCTTACTTGGCTTGATAAATGTAGATATATGGTCTTGATTATAGGTTCCGTCCAAAGTTCCACTTCTTTTAATATTCGTAACAGCTACACCTGTCTTATCATCGCCTAAATTAGATATGATATTATGTATCGTATTTATATCTGTTTGAGGTTTATGTAAATCTACGGCCTCAATCCTATTTTCTGTAAAATTCCATACATAACTAAATCCGTAAATTCCACACCAATCATTTAAAACGTCTCGCAAAGAGCCGCTAAATTTTTGCTTTAGATGAGGCTTACCGCGATCATGCAAGCCATCTACAGGTATTCCAATTAAACTTAACATAGCCAGAAGTTCATTGAATGTATAACTCACCTCTGGAACAGAACACTCATTCGAAACAAACTCTTCTTCCCCTATAATTATAGCCCCGCCATTAATCAAGTTTGCATTAGTCGCCATAGCCTTATCTACGAATGAAGATACTATTGCCGATCTACCAGACCGCCAATTATTGTATGGTTCATTTGGAAAAAGCCTAATTGGTCTTTCACTTTCTTTTGCTGAAGAACCTGCCGTGGTAGAGTATTTAATCGGGTCCCAAGCAGTCCCTTCTACTGGAAACCAAGGGTTTCTTGCAAGTCCAGTGGAGTTCCAAGGAAAATAACCGTTTCTTTCACACGGAGAGGAACAAGTAAACGGTACATTGTACTGCCTTATAATTTTACCAGCGCCACCTCTTACATTCCACGTACCCCTCCAACCAGTGTTACCCAAGTTGTATGGCGAAGCCTCTTTGTTTAAAAGGCAAACTTGAATCTTATCTAAAATAATAGACTGATCAGTAAAAGTTAAATCTAAAGTTCTTTCTCCCACATTTTGACTGTATTCAAAGCTTGTTAAATACATTGTTCTAAATAACAATACATTTGTCTCGTCTGCTATTTTTATAGTAAATGGAGTTGTAGCGGATAAGTCTCTTTCGGGTGAAATGTCATAATTTCCGTCTTCATTAACTAGATTTAAAGTAACTGTGGTAGGCTCTCCATTAACACCAACATTAACGTCTACATTATATATATAAGCATTTAGACACACTCCGGGCGGGAATGATCCTACTTGAACTTGTGGTATTTTTTTAAGTGCCATTATAAATATCCTATATCTGATCCATCAAACAAAATTTGTTTACTACTATATTTTACGATTCCAGACTCATTTAATAAACTATTTTCTGAAGCAAATACGTAATCCCTATGCCTCATCTGTCTTTGTCCGTTTAACCACACCTGTTCAGCCACGAATCCGTCATTAGCATTCACAGATTGAGTTCCGCTCGTAAATATTCTTTGAGCATAACTAGCCCTAGGAACAAAAGCTAAAGAGCCACTAGGTCTAGGGTCAGAGTCTCCATTATTTAGTTGCGCTCTATATATATAAATTACTCCATCGCTTTGACCGTAGTTGTAGCCGCTTATTAATTTTTGTCCATCCAAGTAAACATCTTTCCCAGAATATAAAGTAGTTCCCACGTCTACTGGGTCAGCGGAAAGACCAGATGTATATCCAGATATATAAGTTTCACCCGTAATTACATCATATACATTGCTGTAATCTATACCACTAGGAGACAAATCATTTTCAAAAACTATTTTATTATTACCGCTTACGTGATATTCTCCACTGACTAAAGTTTTACCGGAAATATATCCAGAGTCTTTGTAGAGACCATTGGCATAAAAGTTTAAAGCCTTCCCAGTGTGCTCGTTTTTAATCTGAAAATATCCGGCTCCAGCGTAGGAAGTTGCTTCTATGTTTAATGAATTTTGTTTGGATGTAAAATTATAAACTTCAAATACATCGGAAGAATCTGCGCGTTGGATTATTTTATTTCTTTTAAACTTGTTGAGTAGACTTGGGTCATGCAAAAAAGTAGTTGGTTTTTCTACATAGCTTGTAATTTCAACAGTTTCAGTTCCAGTAACAAAAGAAAATACTGCTCCAGTTTTGTCTCCAGTTAAACCTGATTGAGCGTAAATCTCTAAATCTGGGCCGCAACGAACACTGGTAGTTCCTGAGAGTATACTTCTGTACCCGGTTATTCCTTGTCCTGTAACCCCTGTGGTAGTTACCGTGGCTCCAGTTATTATGTTTCTAGTAGAAGTTATCGCTTCAAATCTTTTTGGTGAGAAGCCAGAAGAAACAAAACTTTCCGCTATATTGTCAGTCACCTTTTCACCTAAGAAATCACCCCAAACAAATAGATTATTAATATACCCCGTAAAGCCTGTATATCCTGCTGAAGGAGTATAAAAATCTCCAATATATAAATTATCTGAGTAGCTATAATCTTTACCGTCAGAATCTAAGATGTCACCCAGAACAAATGTTCCAGTAGTATTTTTATCATACAGAGGATCGTGGTGTATTATTTCTACTATATTACTTTCAGCGCTTCTTCTAAATGATAGTATGTTATTTTTCCCAAGCTCTACCTCAGACAAAGTAAATGTTTTCAACTGGTTTCCAGAATTTACATACTCAAAGTAAGGTTTATGCGCGCCATTTAGTCCTATATTAAATCCAGAAGTTGAACTAGAAGAATCCATGGAGGAAAACAGGGTTCTCCCTACTCCATAATCACCAGTAAAGTCTTCAGTTTGATAATCAAATACGAAAGACCAACCTCTATACGGAAACTCTTTACCGACCTGAAGAATGGATGCGTTATCAAAATAGCCGGAACCAGAGACTTTGTTTATCTGACTAGAATCACATAAAGAATATAGGGGGTAAGTATCAGCAGATACCTTTCCATTTGAATCTATAGATTCACCTGAAGGATTAGAGTATTTAGAGTTAAATGTATATGATCCAGAGTAGCTATTAAAATCATAATAACCTACAAATAAAGGTAAACCCTCTTTCTGTCTAGACCCAGAAGTATTACCAAAGAACCCAGCCGTTCCAGTTTGAAGGCCGTTTCCAGTAATTATCTTAACTAGTAAATCTCTATTCATCAAAATGGCCCTTTCGTAGTTACGGGTATATATTGAAGCGAGTCATCCATTGTATGATTATATGAATCTTGTGAATAGGTTTGTGAAACGCTATATGCCCTAGTGGTTTGATTGTAGTCTTGACTCTCTGAATCTAAAACTGTATCTATATGACCAATATTTACCCATATGGCACACAAGTCTTCAAGTATGGCGTTGGCTACGGGGGCAATTGCATTTGTTATTCTTAAATTTCTGTTCGATAACACATCAGCGACTGACTCACTTCTTGCGTCAGCAGTTGCAGGAGCCGAGACGTGTGGAGACTGACTGGTAAACGGGGTGTAGTTGTATCCCTGAGTTGCTACATTTAGCTGTATAGCAACTTTTTCTCTATTCTTTGCATTAAGATCATATATGATATAGTGACCATCTTCAGTACAAGAAGCATTGGGTCTAAGTTGTCTGATTGAAGGAGTTACATCTACTGTATAGTCTGCCGTTGCTCCGAATCCCATATCTGCCAAGCTTCCTGAACCCCCTTCCCCTATCGTGTCCTTATTGTTAAATGTTGCAGAAATAGTAATTTCATTTGCGTACTCATTCTTAGATATTGAAACTGATGATGGTTTTTTATTAATCGGAAAGTTACTTGCGGCCGTTGCCCCAAATACTCTAGAATAAGCGATCTCCGCCTCTCTCCGTAATGCTGATGTTAAATCGTCACTAAAAGTTAAACCCGCTTGAACAGAGTCAACTGAGGCTACATTGTTGGCTAGAAAATTTTCTTTATTAGTCCACTGTTGAGCGCTGTTACCCCTTCCTATTATTTGAGATGAGACGGAAAAAGTTATTACATCTAATATCTCATCAGAGTCCATTGATACAGTTGAGTCAAGATAAGCGTTAGATACATTATTCAGTCCATGCTCGTCGTTATCTACTATGAATAAAGCATCGTTATCATAAGTGGCTTTTATTGTTATCGTATTGCTAGCTTCATCCTCATCAACTGTCTTGGCTACAGGTGTTATAAGTAAATCTTTGACCTCTGATATTTTAATAGCTTCGTCATGCATGTCCAAAGAAAAAGCGTGGCTCCTTACTTGGTCCATAGTAAAGTCTTTTCCTCCGCGACAAGTTACCTCTATATCTACGGTGTCTACCACATCTTCTAGAGTTTCATTACTAGTTATACTGCCATAAACAGAAGTTGGAACTTTGCTATCTGCGCCTTCTTGTATTATATAATTTTCAGTTAAGCTATAAGTTTGATCTGTGCGCCCTATATTTTCAGTAACAGAAATCAAAACAGGAAAAACCGCATTAGAATATAATGATGATCCTTGGATAAATTTCGGCGCTATTTGATTATTCCAACCAGAAATGCTGTTCACATAATTTCTAGCATTTGTTAAACCGTCTCTAGTTCCAGTAGCGAAACCTCTAGCAGAAATTTCATGAGTAAGAGTAGCGGTGTCATCTTCTTGTCTGGAGAAAGAAAACTTTTCCTGCGGATCAAGAACCCCAAAAGTTCCTGTGAAATTTGAATATCTAGATAAATTTATTGTATAGTCAACTAGTTTAGTAAGCTTGCTTTCGCTAAAGTTTATTGATTCTACTTTACATCTACTAAAAGTGAAGTCAGTACCATCTTCAGATACAGTTAAGTCTTTGAAGCTTTTGCTGAACCCATTAACTAGTGAGTCTGCATTATTTAATAAAGTGTTGTAGTCTTGACCAGTAAGCTGTCCCTCTAAGGTAATAGAAGATGATTGACCCCATCTGCCGTATCGGCCAGCGTCAATCATATCATTAGATATAGTAAGAAATGGCGTCGGCTGATTCCCGAATACCTCTACGTTATCATATTTTATTACTGTTGGTTTTGCGCTCATATTAGTCAATATTATTATAAGACTTCGAGTTGTGTTTTATTAAGAAATGTTTCTCATTAACCCCTTTAACGTCAACATTTACAGATGTATAGCTAACCTGAATCTTCATAGATAACTTACCCTCAGAACTAAAGCTATAATCAATACCAGTTACAAATAATTCTTTAATTACTATATTTTTTTGTTTTATTATATCTAACATTCTTTTTATACCCGAGTTCATCATAACGGTTAATTGTGTCGTTACGTTGGGTGGGTTAGTTAAATAATTGGCACTTCTAACTTTTTGAGATTCAATTGTTATCGTTCTCGTTGCAACTTCTGTCTGAAGTCCGTCTTGAACAATTTCTTTGAAGTTGGGAACAAGATAAGGTTTCCTCATCATAACTGGATGAGTATCGGAAACAGATATCAGCATGTTCTTGAGGCCAGTTGTAGACTCGTCGGCACTACTTAGAAATGAGCCATCATTCAAAAAATCTATGGTATAAGATATTTCCGGGCCGTTTATAGGGTAGTCTACGGTAACTTTTACTTTCCTGAATATCTCATCGCTTCTTTGATTAAAAGTTGAACTATGAGTATAGGTTTTCCATTTAGTTATCAGATTATTGATTCTAGTTGTGGAATTGCTTAAGATCGTGGATAGAGTTGCTGAACCATCAAAAGACTTACTCTTTTTGCCGTAAGGTCTTATTGTTCCTCTTTCAGAAACAGAAACTTCTCCTGTTTCAAAATTTTCAGATATATTATGACTATGCTGCCAGATTCCATCGTTTGTGTACTTTAGGTTGTTAGAAAAAGTAACAGTATAGTCAATTTTAAAATTGTGTTTGTTTTTAGATACCCTTACTTCTATAGGTTTACTATATAAAACCCGCGCAGGGCCTTCGTCTGGACCAGTAGGGGCTACTCCAGCAGGGCTAGTTCCAGCAGGGCCAGTGCCACCTGTTCCACCCACGGGCAAAGCTGCGCCGGGATTTACCTGTATCTCTGTTTGGAAATCGTTAAATAAAGATAAGCACCTATTGTAAGCTGTGCCAGCCACACCCGTTACTCCAAGCAAAAAATCTTCTGCTTGAGCTAATGAGCTTCCTTGTACTTGTCCATTCTCTGAAATTTGAACGTCGCCAGCTTGGTCTCTTGTTACAGACCTTGAATGTTTATGCCAGTTAGCCCCTAAATACTCAGTAGACTCTATAGCTGTAAATTTTTTAGAAAATGAAAAACTTAAATTGGTTAAGTCGTAAGACTCGTCAGCCATTGTTTTACCAGCTTGAATTCTGGCGTCATCTAACATACCAGAATAACCCGCGCCCATTACATATCCAAAATCATCATTCGAGCCATCGGACGCGGCCGTATTTAAAAATCTTCCCGCCATGCGCTGCGCCAATTGAGGATAAGCCTGAGCGTACCCAAAGGGCGTGTCCGGCTCAAAAGGAACAAATTTAAAATCAACAGAATGATTGTACGAGTAAGAACTGTCTTCTCCTATATCGAAAGAAAAAGATTCAGAAAAACTTTCTATCAAATGACCAGATTCCAGTTTGTGAAAATAATTAGAAAATCCAACCTCATTTTGGTCAATTTGATACGACCCAACGCCTGTTTTTTCGTAAACTTCTATTTCTGCTCTGAATCCACCCATTCTAATTGGATTAGGATTTTCCGATAAATCTATGGAAGTTATTTTACCTTTCCCAAAGTTTCTTCCATTTATTATGATATCGCGGTGTGAATGCGCGGAGCTTAATAAATTATTATAAGTCGTTAAAGATTCAGATACCCCAGAACCGGGGCTATCGAACCTTGAGTCAACGATACCATTAAAGGAAAGACGTTTGACTCTGGAATAATATCCAAAGTCTTCCCCGAGAAACTTGTTCTCATACGATATAGACAGAGCTTTACCGCTTAAATTTAATGCTCCTGAAAATGTTGACATTATTATTCACCTTATTCCTTTCCTGCGTTATCCTTACTATTAGCCGCGTTAACTGCGGCAGCGCCAGTCATTCCTTTATCCAAATTCGTAAAAGCGTCCTGAACAATTTTCATAACATCTGTTCTCAACTTGTTAGCGAAATCTTGTCCAGATACTTCTATTCCGCCTGTTACATCTACTACATGCTTAAAGTTACCTTCAGTTCTACTTTCGACCTGAGCTTGACCCTTAGCGGCCCTTTCTTGTTTTTCTTCAGCTTTCTGATTTGCCGTTTTACCTTTATCTTCAGCATTTTGATTAGCTTTTTCAGTTTCTTCTTCGGTCTTCTTAGTCTTAGCGAATCCTTGTTCAAATCCGTCTACAATAGCTTGTCTGAATAATTCATTTAGACCCTTGCCATCAGCCATTCCTTGTCCTCTTTCGTGAAGACCTCTTATTTCGTTTTGTTGTGCAGTTGCGATTTGCTGTATTTGTTCTTGAGATAATTGTTGTCCTCCCATTTTCCCAGTTGTCAACATTGCTCTTCTAGTTTGTATACGCTTGAGAACGTCTTCTCCAAAGTTTTCAGCAACTACTGAGTCGAATTGTTTTTGGCTAACTCCAGATTGATAATTAACGCCCTGAGTACCCATCACTGCATGAGCCATAGCATTTTGCCGAGCAGCGGCTGCTGGGTCCATTGCGGCCAGCTTTTGCTGTTGGGCAAACATTTGCTGAGTTCCGGTGGCTGATTTAGCGTAGGTTTGATAAGCGGTTAGCCCTTTTTCTTCGGCGGCAGCTTTTTCTTTGTCACCCATTGCGCTCCACTTGGCAACCTCTTGAGCAAGCTTTTGGTCAAATGCAGTTTTATCAAAATTTTCTACTCCCCCTTGACCCATCTGTTGGGTTTGCAACATTGTATAAATGTCTTGAGTTTGCTTTAAGCCTTCTCTGTACTTACCAGCGCCGACAGCCATGTCTATATTGCTGGTAAAGGCTTGTCGTTTTTTATCTTGATCTACTTTCTGTTGCTGGAGAACAGCTTTTTCTTCTTCGAGTCTAGCTTTTTCTTCTGGCGTTGCGGCGGCTGTAATTGAAGCGTCTAGTGATTGAATTCTTTGATTCCTCGCTCCATAAACTGCGTTACTTTCTATTCCTGCGTCTTTCAGCGTACTCATGCGCATCTGCTCAATCGCCGCCTTCTTTCTCTTTTCACTTTGTTGCTTATTGAAAACTTCTTCTATGCTCGATCCAGTTCTCTTCTCAAAGCCTTCTGCTATTCGATTTTGTAATTCTTCTGGAGAGTAAGCGGTTATACCCTTGGTTAATCCTGCCGCTCTTATATTTTCATTTCCTTTGATTCTCTGAGATATAGCGCCCTGTAATCCCATTCCTCCTGCCCTTCCAAGTGCTAAAAGTTGATCTTGACTTATATCTTCAAGATTCATTTCTTGGAACTGTTTAACCATTTTAGAAAAGCCGGTCTCAAATCTTGACCCATCTGATCTGGTTCCCATCAAGTCTGCCCCGGTTCCGAATTCTCCACTGGCGATTCGTTTTCCTAAATCTTTTAAGAATACCTCTCCCAAGGCTCCAGTATCTTTGTTGCCTCTTCTAACATCTCCCGCGAACTGAAAATTCTCTGGGTCAGCGTCAAGCATTCTCTTGTTTTTGTTGTATAGCTCTGTACCTCCCCGTAAATGGCTCACTTGAGCTAACATTTTTAAGTCGGCCATTAATTTGGGGTCCAATGCCCCTATGTTCGTGCTAGCTATAGCTTGTGCTGCTGCTGCGCCCTTACCCATTTTACCCATAGACATTCTTCGGGAATCTAATTCTAACTGAGCTTGTTTTTCTAACTCTTCATTTACTCCGTATATTGAGTTAGCCATTCCTTTAAAAGGACTATCAATATTACCT